>Ga0207675_100002124_pt1 | contig 19647 bp, 12 predicted proteins | sample KBSSwiS42_FD_184305 | JGI IMG/M metagenome (GOLD analysis project Ga0207675, IMG submission 184305) | Switchgrass rhizosphere microbial communities from Kellogg Biological Station, Michigan, USA - KBS Switchgrass S4-2 (SPAdes) (version 2) | ecosystem: Host-associated > Plants > Roots >...
GACTTCGGCATCGCCACGGCCAGCATGTTTCGTGAAGAGCGCGGCGTGCTCAAGGGCAAGGTCGGCTACATGTCCCCTGAGCAAGCACGTGGGGAGCAAGTCGACCGGCGTTCGGATGTCTTTTCTCTGGGCGTGGTGTTGTATGAGCTCTTGACGGGAGGGCCCCTGCACCGCGCCGCCGAAGGGCGCGATCTGCTCGATCGGGTGCGCCAGGCCAGCATCGAGGCCCCGAGCGTGATCGCTCCCGGCATTCCGCCCGAGCTCGAGATCATCGTGATGCGCGCGCTATCGCGCAATCGCGAGGATCGCTTCCAGACCGCTCGCGAGTTTGCAGCAGCGATCACGCGCGTGCTCCTGGAGAAGCAGGTGCTCGTCGACTCCGACGTGGTCGGAGCCGTGATCTCGCGCTTCGTCTCGCGCGAGCAGCACGAGCCCGAGAGTGCGCGCGATCCGGAGTCCACCGGGTCGCGCGCCAGCAGCTCGGTAGCCGCTCACCACCCCGATGTTCCTGCGCGCGAAGGCACGAGCCCCTCACGAGCGCGCGGGCGCCTGAAGAGCCAGGCCGCTCGCGAAGTCCGACACATCGCCATCGTGACCCTGAGACTGCACGAGCTCGATGCTCTGCGCTCGGCGCTCGGCGAGCAACCGAGCGCGCGCGTGGTCGCGCAGCTGCGCGCCACGCTCGGCGAGATGGCCTTCAAGCGCGGCACGAGCTGGACCTGGCGACAGGCATCCCCAGCGGCGCCGGGGATCCATTCGGCCCAGGCCGTGATCGGGCTTCTGGCCCACCCGTACGGCGCCGCCGCGGACGCGGGGCGGCTCGCGGTCGATGTACACGAGGCGATCCAGGGTGCGTGTGATGCGCTGCCCTTGCAGCTGGCGGCCAGCGTGGGCATCGTGCGGGGGCTCGCAGCGGGCCGGCGCGACGACGCGGGCCACCTGGTGCAACCGAGAGTGCAGGAGTCGGGAGCCCAGCTCGCCGCCCTGCTCGCCGAGCGAGCTCCGCCCGGTCAGACCTGGGTCGCGGGCGGCCTGTACCGCGTGGTGCGACGCGACTTCGTCTGGTCCGACGTGCCGACGCTGAACCTGGGCGCCGACGCAGGTCAGCGCTTGCCACGCAACCTGCACACGTACGCGCTGCGCCGCCCGCTCAGCCGAGAAGAAAAGCAGCAGCAAGCGCTGGCCATCCGCGATCTGATCGGACGCGACGCGGAGCTCGCGGACCTGCACGCCGCCTACCACGAGGCCGTGAACCGCGAGCACGGCCTCGGCAACATCGTGGCGCGCGTCGTCAAGGGTGAGATCGGCATCGGCAAGACCGCACTCACCAGCGCCTTTCTGGCAGAGCTGCCGCCCGGCGCGCGGCTGCTGCGCGTGGACTGCTCGCCGGCGCAACGCGAGCTGCCTTTCTACCACATCGGCCAGTGGCTGCGCGAGCTGACCGGAGCGATGCTGGATCAGCCGCTGGAAGAGGCCGTCGCGCTCGTCGGGCATGCCCTCGGCGAAGCCTTCTCGAGCGATCAGCGCGCGGAGATCGTTCAGCACATGAGCGAGCTCGCCACGGGCCGCCTGGCTCGGGCGAACGACGAGGCGGACGTGGCCAAACACCGTCGCTTCATGACGGTGGGTTTCCGGCGCACGTTCAGCTGGATGGCGCAGCAGGCGCCGCTCGTGGTGGTGCTGGACGGCGTGCAGTGGGCGGACGCGCAGAGCCTCGAGGTGCTCTCGGGCCTGGTGCGGCATGCGGACGCGCTGCCGATCTTGTTTCTGCTGGTGACGCGCCCCGACGACCACGTCGCCACGCTGATCGCCGACGTCGTCACCATCGAACTGCTCGGGCTCAGCCACGAGAACCAGCTGCGCCTGGTGCAGGAGCACCTGGGCGTCGTCCATGGCGTCGCGGAGGTATGCGCGGAGCTGTTGCCGCGCGCGGCGGGCAACCCCTTCTTCTTGCTGGAGATGGTGGATGCGCTGCTGGAGCGGGGCGGGGTCGACTACACCCCGGGCCCCGACGGCGCGCAGCGCCTGGTGCGGGTCGAGGGCAGCGACGCGGCCTCCAAGGCGCTGCCTTCCACGCTGGAGCAATTGATCGCCGACCGCCTCAATGAGCTGCCGCCCGAGGAGCACCGGGTCATCGCCTGGCTGGCCGTGGCCGGTGGCCCGCTCTCTGCCCCGGAGCTCGACGCCTTGATGGAGTGTGAGGCGGAGGAGACGGTGGCGAGACTGTGTGCCCGTGGTCTGTGCGACGCTCAGGCCGATTCTGTGGACCTACGTCACCCCCTGGTGCGCGACGTCGCCTATCTCGGCGTCGAGGAGATCGAGCGCGGTCAGATGCACTGCCGCCTCGGCGAGCGCATGGCCGCTGCGCCCCTGGCGCGCGGGCTCGGCGCGGCCATCGTAGGTCGCCACTTTGCGCGCGGAGGGGATGGCGTGCGAGCCGGGCAGTTCTTTCTACAGGCTGCCGCGGCCGCGTTCACGAGCTACCAGCTGCCGCTCGCCACGCGCTACTTCGGCCGCGCGCTCGCCGTGCTGCCGGACTCACATCCCGAGCGGCCGCGCGCGCTCGAGGCGCTCGAGACCATCTGCCGCATTCAGGGCCGCTGGAAGGATCGGCGGCTGCACCTGAGCGAGCTGCGGCGCCTGGCCTGCTCCAACCGCACGGCGCTCGGGGGCGCAACGGCGCTGGTGCGCAGCGCGCGCTTTGCGATGGACTCGGGGCAGCTGGCGCAAGGCCTCACGCTGGCGCAGAAGGGCGAACAGGCGGCGCACCAGGCTGGACTGTTCAACCTCGAGGTCGAGTGCTTGTCGCTGCTGGCGGAGATCTTGCGTGACCTGGGCGACATCCAGGGCGCGCTCGGTGCCTGCGACCGCGCACTCGCGGCGAGCCGACGCTCCGGCGTGGAGCTGCGGCTGCGCGCGGAGGTGCTGCGTTCGCGCGGCACCTTGCTGCTGCGCGTAGGCCGCGTGCAGGAGGCGGTCAACGCCCATGCCGAGGCCATCGCGGTGTTCAAGCAGACTGGCGCTCAGCGTTCCGAGGCGCGCGCCAAGAATGCGCTGGCGTTCGCCATGTTCGTGCTCGGGCGCTTCGAGGACGCCATCGCTCTGTCGCTGGAGGCGATCCGCATCGACCTGAGCATCGGCGGCCGCTTTCAGATCGCCAAGACCCTGAGCCAGATCGGTCAATGCTACTGGCGGCTCGGCGATGTGCAGCGAGCGCAGGCGTACCTGAAGCGCGCGCGCCACGCTCACGAACGCTACGCCGACCAGGACGGGCGTTGCGACACGCTGCTCTCGAGCGCGCAGATCCTGATCGAGATCGGCGACCTCAGCGCTGCCGAAGCAGCCATCGGCGATGCTTCGGCGCTGATCGCAGCGACGGGCAACGACTACGACTCGGTGCACGAGAAGCTGGTGCGCGCGCTCCTGGCCCGCCAGCGTGGCGATCACAAGAGCGCTGTGATGCTCGCCTTTTACGCACGCCAGGTGGCGGAGGCGCAGGCCTACGTGGCATTCCACTTCTACGCCATGTCGATCGAAGCCGCGGCGCGCGTCGACAAGGGCGAAGCGCATATCGGCATCTTGCTCGCCACCACGGCGATGGGTGCGATCGAGACCTTGCAGGGCTCGGAGTACGGCCTCGAGACGCGCCTATTGTGCTGCCATGCACTGACAGCGGCCGCCTCTCCTCAGGCCGGGGAATTCCAGCGCCGCGCCAGCAACTATGCCCAGTCCTTGCACGACCTGATCCGCACTCCCGATCTGCGCCAGGGCTTTGCGCTGCGCCCGCTGCTCGCGCCGTTCCTCAACGAGCGCCCCTGGATCGAGGACTGACGTCCCCCCGGCGGGCGGGCGCGCGCGCTCGTCTGCCCTGGCCTCGGCGCCACACGGTGGCGGTTTGCCTCCACGTGCTACTTGCTGCGTTTGCGGGCGGGCACCTTGGCGCCGCGGCGGCGTGCTTCCGAGAGCCCGATGGCGATGGCTTGCTTGCGGCTCGTGACCTTCTTCTTCGAGCGACCCGAGCGCAGGCTGCCCTTCTTGGCCTCGTGCAGTGCTCGCCCCACCTTCTTCGAGGCGGCCTCACCATAGCGGCGCGTGCTGCGCTTCTTGCTGCGCCTGCCGTCTGTGCTCGTGCGCGTGCTGGCTCGTTTTGCTCTTCGGGTAGCCATGGTTACTCCTTACTTTCGTGCATCCGCTGGCGAGGGTTCAGTCGTGGACGAGGTCGAACGTTCGCGCGCCGCCCGCCCGCCACCCGCGTCGGGCCCGGTCGTTGCTGCGGCGGAGGCCAAAGGCTCTTCCGCGGGCGGCGGCATCGGCAGATCCTTGCGGGCGTCGGAATGACTGGCGCAATGCGCGCTAGCGAGCGCACACGCGATCAGAGTCACGAGCTGGGTCGCTCGGGACAGCGTCGACCGAGGCGTGGTCGACCGGGATGTCGTCGATCGGGGCATGGATCTCCAGGCTCCGGCTCGCAGCTGAGCTCAGCGGCGCACACCGGAAGTGTTCAGAGCCCCTGGTGCAACCGATGTGCCAGCAGCGGCACACCTCGCGCGTTGCGCGAGCGGCGTCGCAGCTTTCCCCTGCCCCGTGAGCGCGCGAGCGGCATCAGCCGAGCGCGCGACGCCTTATTCCTTGCCCCTCAGCAAGCCCTGCGTGACGTCGCCATGGTCGAAGAGCGCCGAGAGTAGCCCGCAGCGGTAGGGCTCAGCCGTCTTGTCGCACGAGCTCGCTTCGGCTTTCAGGGCGTCGACCTTGACCTCATAGGTTTCGTACGGCGCGTTCACGTCCGACGCGTACACACCATTGGGAAACCCCGGGTAGTCCTCCTTCCCTTCGTCGACGTGGCAGTTGCCACATTTGGTGGTCCTCGGCGTCTGCACGATGCGGTCAAACAGCGTCGACTCACTCACGTCGCGCGTGATCGGGAATAGAATCTCGGCCTTGATCGAGCGCGAGATCTCCGGCCGAAAGCCAAACTCCAGCGTGTTGCTGGCCATACCCTCGAACACGATCGACAACTCCAGGTTGTCGCGCAAAATGAAGGTGCGCGGGCTGCGCGGTCCGGGCGCGGGCTGCAGACTTTGATCGCTCGAGGTCATGTAGAGCGAGAGCGGACGGTCCAGCGCCTGGAGAAAGCACTCCAGCGAGGTCGGCTTGGGCAGCGTGTTGATGAGGATGATCGCCTCCGAAATCGTCTTCGGAGAGCCTGACACTCCAGTGGCTGGCTTGCACCGTGCCGACTCTGGCGGCGTGGTGTCTGGCGGCGTCACGAGCATTCCGGTCGGGGTCATCTCGTTCGTGGACTCGCCCGGCTCGATCGCTGGCGGGATCTCCACCGACACGACCGGCGTCGTCTCCGGCGGCACATCCTTCACCTCACCCGGGGCCTCGAGCGGCGCGAACAGCGTGTCCTTTTTCTCGGGACTGCCACACGCCAACGCGCAGGCGGCCAGGCCCGACCACAGTACGCGTCGCCCTGTACTGTTCCATCTCGTCATGACCCTGTGATCTACCAGCATCTGGCCTCCAAGTAAGCACAGGGTAGTGAAAAACCCGAAATTGGAGCAAGCCGGTACGCAGGCCTGCGATGCGTCGGATCGCCCTCGCGCCGCGGTTCTCGTTCCCCGCTGATGCTCCTGCGTTTTGCTCCTGCGTTTCCGCCGACGTCGGCAGGATCGCTGACCGGTCTCCGGCCCTGACGGCGCACGGTCACAAGTCGGCGTTCGGCCAGGCTTTTCCGACGTTAGCCCGCGCCCGGAGTCATCTTGCGCCGCAATTTGGCCAGCCGAAGGGCGACGGCCACCTGTTGCACCAGAGACTCGTCGTCGCCCTTGTTGATCAGCGTCCCGTCAAAGCCGAGCTCCTTGTATCCACGGGAAAGCGATTTATCCGACGTATACAGAAAATAGAGTGGGCTGGTGCCGGAGCTCTGCCCCAGCATCCGGAGCGACCGCAACACCTCTCCGCCGTTCATTCCGGGCATGTGAAAGTCCAGGATTACTAGATCGCAGCGCAGCAGGTGTCTTGCGGCGCCGACGGGCTGTGAGGTGGTCGCGACCTCGTAGGACTCGCGCTGCAGGCGAGCCTTGACCCGCTCCAGCACCAGCTCGCTGTCGTCGATCACGAGAAGTTTTCCGGCAACGCTCATGCTTTCCTCGCAGCCACTCCAGCGCGCTCAGGCGCCACATCCGTGTCCGAGATCGGAGTGAGTCGCAGCTCTGTGCCCAGGCGAGAGGTGGCGGCTATCCTGATACAATAGCCTGCCGAAGCGAGCTCGGCACGCGCCGCCGCCAAGCCGACCCCCGCCCCGGCAAGCTCCCCGCGGGTGACGATGGTGGAAGTACCGGACTCGAAGGCCTCGCTCAGCGCCAGAATGGCCTCTGGGCTGACGCCATGGGCACGCGCTCGGATCGCCTCGATATTGAACCCTCGACCGTCGTCGGAGACGCTGATGGCGATACCCTCCTCCGACTCCAACCCCAGAATCCTCACCATGCCCGCGGCGGGTTTGCCCGCAGCCAGGCGCTCGGCCTCTGTTTCAATTCCGTGCGCGATGGCATTTCGGAGCAAGTGACTCAGCACGCCACCCAGCACATTGGCGAGCCCATGGGGGATCTCGATGCCGCCGTGGTCCAGCTCGAGACGCACGTTCTTGCCCGCGCGCTGTGCCCAGCGCGCCACGGCCTCTGGCAGGAGCGCGGTGCTCTCCACCAGCGGCCGCTGCGCCAGCTCATCGACCCGCGCGCGCACCGAGGCGGGCAGCCCCTGTGAAGCCTCGAGCAGCCCCAGGACGCGCGAGCGCCGCACGGTGATCTGATCCAGAGCCGCGGCCCCGAGCGGGTGTTGCGCAACGAACGTCTGCTGGGCCTCGGTGAGCAACTCGGCGAGATCGTCCACGCCGCGGCGCACCTCCTCCCGCCCGCTGGCATCGCCATCGGCGTCGGCATCACGCATGCCCCCCTCTTGCTCCCGAAGCTCCGTGCGTAACTCTTGTAGCAGCGCCTCGAGCTGCGTCACGCGCGCCTCGATGCGGGTCAGATCGAAGCAACGAGCTTCTGCGCGCAGTGTGTGGAACTGCTGAAACAGCGCCTCCACGGTGGCCCGGTCGAAGCTCTGCTGCGTGCTCGCGAGCTCTCGGCACACGCCGAGCCGGCGCTCCGTGTGCTCGACGAAGCCGGCGAAGAGCTGACCGCCGCCGGAGACCAAGCGACGCACGGCAGACAGCTGGCGCTCGTGCTCGCGTTCCTTCTCGGCCACTGACCGCTCGAGCTTCCGCTTCTCGCTCACGTCGGTCGCGAGCAGCATCACCTGCTGGGAGGCCGCCCCACCGTACACCAGTCGGTATTCGAGCTCGAGCTCGAGCTCGCTGCCATCTTTTTGAAACTTCACCGAGCGCGGAGCCAGCTCCACGAGCCCCTTGAAGTCGGCCGGATCGCTGTTGACCGCCAGCTCGACCCAGGCCTGAAAGGCTTCGCGCTCCATCTCGGCCTCTTGCAGCGGCGGATACACCTGGTCCACGACGCTGGCGCCGGCAGCGGCCCCGAAGATGCGCTCGGCCAGGCGCGAGTGTTCCTCGGTGAGCTTGCCCTGCGCATCAAATACCAGGATGGCCTGGCCCATGTGGTCCAAGAGGTTCTGCAGGCGCCGGTGGGACGCGGCGATGCGCCGCTCGCGATCGTCGATGGTCTGGGCCATCGCGTTGAAGGTCCGACTGAGGCGCCCGATCTCGTCGTCGCGTTGCACGGGCACCAGCACGGGCAATCCGCCAGCCAGGCCGAGCGCAGCCGTTTCGAGCGCTCCCAGGGGCGTGACGAGAAAGCGGCGCGCGATCAGGATCAAGGCAGATGCGAGCGCCAGGCAGAAGATCGCACCCAGCCCGATCATCCTGCGGCGGGTCTGGCCAAAGGCTTCTCGCTCGTGGCTGAGCGAGACGCTCAGCTGCACCACCCCCAGCTGTTCCCCGGTCGGACTCACGACGGGGTGCAACACGTCGATGCAATCGGCCTCCGAGCACTCCGGCTCGTTGGCCTTGCGGTACTGCGCGATCGGCTGGCTCCTGCCCGTCGCCAGCACCAGGGCCCGCAGGATCTCCGAGCTGACGCGCAGCCCCTCGACGCGGTCGCGCACGGCGTCGTCATCCTTGAAGTCCAGCGCCGGAGCCAGCGAGCCGGCGAACACCACCGCGACCAGCTGCCCTGCTGCCCGTTTCGAGTCCAGGAGGCGCTGCCACTCCAGGCGGTTGAGCTCGGCCACCACCAGACTGGTCACGAGGGCGACCAGCACCACGATGCCCAGCGCCAGGCGCGTCGCGATGGAGCCGCCGACGCTGCTGACCAGGCTCGGGCGCGCCGAGGCGGGCCGCAGACTCTGCGAGAAAGAGCTCACGTGCGAACAGGAACGGCCCAATCCGGTTCGACTGGAGTCGTTTGCGGGAGGCGCGAGCCCGCCCGACCCTGCGCTCGCGCCAGCTGAACGAAGCCGCTCTCAATTCCAGAAAAGCGTTCCAGACTCAGACAACCGATCCGCTCTTAGCATCGTGACTCGCCAAGCCAGGACCATGCGTTGGCGCGCACCTTCGCCTGCCTCGTGCTCCAGGCAGGCATGATCGGGCCTGGGCACCCATGATGCACCACATTGCGAACGGTGGACGCGAGCAGGCGCAGCCTGCGCTCGTGGAGCACACGTTCTCGGTCGTGGCGTTCGTGGAGAATTTCGCCATCCGGGAGCTCGCCACGGCCTACCCGGAAGCGAAGCGCACGTCCCATCGCCTGCGCTCGGTGCGCCCGTTTGGCGGTCAGATTTTCGCTTATCGCTTCGGCACGGTCGTGTTTCATGACGTTCCGCCCGAGGGGCGCGAAGCGGAGCTCGAACGGCTGCGCAAGGCCCAACCGAACCTGGCCACGAGCCAGGTCTTCTGCCTGGAGTTCGTGGTCCGCGAGGACCCGGGCGGCGAGCTGAGCGTGGACGACGGAGTGCTGACGGTCGATCGTATGGACGCCGACCGCACGCGCTTGATTGCCGTCACGCTCGCGCAGACGGCAGCCATGGAGTACTACGAGCGCATCGTCGACGAGCTGTTCAGCAAGACGCACGCGCTGGCGACCGGCATGGAGCGCAGCGGGACCGTCGGCTTCAGCCTGCGACCGCTGCACCGCTTCATCGGCCGCGCCATCGGTACCCGCAACGAGGTGCTCTCCGTCTTGCACCTGCTCGATCGCCCCGATCTACTCGACGACGCCCCGGCCCTCTTGCCCATCTACAATCAGCTGCAAGAGGAGTTCGAGCTGAAGAGCCGCTACCAATCGGTGCAGCACAAGCTCGGCAGCATACAGAACGCGCTGCAGCTGATTGTCGAGGTCGCCCGCGACCGCCGCCTCGTCCTGTTGGAGCTCACGATCGCCTCGCTGATCTTGTTCGAGATCGGGGTCGCGCTCCTGCGCTAGCGCGCCCACCACCAGAACAGGCTGTTCAGAAATCGTGCAGCAGGATCTCGCGCGTACGCCGGCACAGCTCGCGCCCGTAGTCGGTCCATTTGCCCTGGCCCCAGTAGCGGAAGCAGCTCGTCTGCGAGCACAGCAAGTGAAAGAGCGCGTTCTGGTAGCGCCGTTCGCCGGCCGCCACGCCCGACAACGTGGCACGCTCGTGAAACAGCGCGCTCACCTGCTGCATCTCGCTGAGCAGACCCGCATAGCCCTTCACCCAGGAAATGTCGCTGGTCCAGCTGCCTCCGTCCATGTGGAAGCCGCCCCCCTCGCGCCCTAGCTCGCCGAGAACACGGGCGAGCCGCTCCGGGCCGGCGCCGGGCTCACAGCGCTCCCAGATGCGCTTTTGATGAATGGGCTGCAGGGGCGGTAGCCGCTCGCTGTCGACGCCACAGGCCTCGATCAGATCCAGGTACTCGCTCACGTTCAGCAAGCGCGTATCGCCTGCGCTCGCTTCGCGTACGACTCGACAGTACTGGCCGGGAAACTCGTTCATCATCACGCCGCCGTTTTCGCCGTCGGCGATCTGCGTGACGAGCTGCGGCACGCTCTTGCCTTGCAACTCCACTCGGCCCAGACCCTTGGCTTCATAGTAGGGCTGCATCTGCCCGACCAGCTTGGTGTCGCTGCCCTGCGTCTTGATGATAGCCACGATGCTCGCGCTCTCTCCGCGCGAGCTCTTGCAGATGAGTCGATGCGGCAGGTGCTTGCGCTCGGGAGCGCGACCCGTCTCCGGGACCTCCACGGTGTGCTCTTGCACGAGCAGCCACTGGTAGCCGGCGGTGCGTAGCGTGTGCACGAACTCGTAGGCAACATCGGGATGATTGGGCAGCGCCATCTCCGCCGGGGAAAAGCCGCGCACGCGCTCGAGCGCCTGCGCACCGAAGAGCTCTGCAAAGTGCTGCCGCCAGGCGAGCACATGCAAGCGATAGTCCTGGACCGGTGTCGACGGCGCGACCGCATGACCCCAGGCGGCGCCCAGCCATTCCGCGGCGTGCTGGTACGGACCGGGCTCTGTGATGCGGCGGAGTTGCTCGAACACGTCCACGATGCCCATGCGCCGCAGCCCCTCGAGCAACGTGCCCGAGTACTCGAGCATCAGCCGCGGCTCTCTGCCCTCCTCCAGCAGCTGCACGAGCAGCTCACCGGGCCGGCGGTAGCAGCCGTGAAACGCAACGTGATTGTGGCTGTCGGGTTCCTCCGGATGGTCCCGCAGGTACTCGAGATTGCTGATCAGCCGCGCCCGCGTGAGCTCCTGCCCGCCAGCGGGGATCAGCGGCTGATGCATGTGTAGTGCGACCGCGCAGGCGCTGCGCATCTGCTCCGCAGCGGCGGGGGCGCGCGCTGGCGACGCCGGGAGGCGAGCTCTTGGGGCTTCGAGCTCGGCGCCGGCAAGGCGCGGAAGATCAGACATCACTGGTTTTCAACGCGGAGACACCACGCTTTTCGGGCCCGTGCCGCGCAGCAGACTGATCACGCTCAGATCCTCGTCGATGCTGGGCCACTGAATCCGTTCGCCGTCGCAGATGATGCGCCAGTTGTCGCGGTCCGCCGGGGTAGCGCGTACCAGACGCGGAAACCACGCGAGCGGCACGATGATGGCGCGGCCGTCGAGCAGGTCGACGCGGATCTCCTCCGCAGAGAGCTCGACGGTAGCCGCGCGTGGTTCTGGACCGGGATATGTGAACGTCATTCTGCCTCCGGTACGCTGGACTCATGGAATCGAGACGCGAGGACCAGGCTGGATATCATCGACGTCGTAGAATGGGTAGCTCGGAACCCGGAAAAAAATTGTGCGGCGACGAATTCCAGAGCGAGGACGCTGCTTCCGGCGCGCGGACGCTGCCCCCGGCGCGCGGACGCTGGGGGTGTCTCAAGGATCATACTGGTATTCCAGCTCCAGAAATAGTTGCATCCGCCGCACCGGAGCCAGCTCGTACGGCGTCGTAGCATCGGCCGCGTCTTGGTTCGGGCCGATCACGTACGGAGCGGTCTTCGCGAACGCGTAGTCGCCGATCACGCGATAGCCGAGCCCGCTCAGAAGCGGAGTCTCACCGCTTGCCGTGAGCCGCAACTCCACGTGCGGATCGGCGTACGGTGTCTGAGCGAAGCCACCATCGAAGGCGCGGTCGGCCGGACGCCGGCCGAGATACTGCATGGCCAGCCCGAGCGTGGGCCACGGCTGGCTGAAGTCGTAGGCTACACGCGCATTGCCGAACAGGCTGGGACCCACCGTCAACTCGTGCGGGCTGCCGTCGCCCTGGTCGACGCGCGACACGGCGTCCGTCAGGTTCAGGCCGTAGCGCAGACGGTCGCCGAGCAGGCTGCCCTCGAAGCTGGCATTGATGCCGTAGTTCTGAATCTTGGCCAGGTTGCGGTACTGGTACGCCTCGGTGGCGCCCGAGTCGAGCTGCCCGCCCGCCAGCGCGGCCGCCAGCTCCGTCGCATTCAGCGCCCTGAGCGATACCATGTCACGCCACCAGGATCGGAACGCGCCCAGCAGGATGCGCTGCGACCCGAAGCGCTGTTCCAGCGACCCCTCCACCGAGCGCACGGTCTCGGCGGAGAGCGCCGCCGGCTTGATCTGGTAGGTCGGGTTCGCATACTCGATCTCGTACGCGGAAGGCGCCCGGAAGGCCTGCGAGTAGATGAGCTTCAGGCGGCCCTGATCCCAGAGCGTCATGCCCACCGCCGAACGCGGCGAGAGCGCGCTCCCCTTGGCGCGCTGATCGTAGTCCCAGCGCAGGCCCGCGTTCACGTCCAGCCAGCGCAGTGGGCTCATGTGCTGCTCGGCGTACAGGGCAGCTGCAAAGTCGGTGCGCGAGTAGTCGTTGGCTGCGGGCGCGAGCGTGCCCGTGCTGCGATCGCGCACGTCCAGATTCGAGTCGATCAGGCGCCCCTTGAGCCCGGCGCCGAGCAGCGTCGACAGCCGCAGCTCGGGTAGCCACGAGAACTCCAGCTCCGACTCCGTGCCCAGCTTGGTGCCGCCGGCCGTCAGCTCTTGCGTGCAGCCTGCCGGGCTACCGTTGAAGCAGTCCTCCGCAGCCGAATTGCGATTCAACCAGTGGTAGCGATACAGATCCGTGTAGCCACGCAGCGAGAAGTCCAGCAACTGCGAAACTGTGCTGGCATACTCCAGCGCGAAGCTGGCGAAGCGATCCGACTCGTTGCTCTGTGGGTCATCGAAATCGCCGACCGGGTTCACCTTCGAGTCGATGTAGGGAGTGGCCCGAGTATAGAGGCTGCCGCGCGCGCTCAGCGTAAAGTCCCCCCAGACCAGCCGTGCGTAGCCAGCCGGCACCTCCACGTAGTACGAATCGTAGGTGACGCCGCCCCAGACTCCGGGTGTCCCCCGGGGCCCAAAATCCTTGAGCTGCCCGGTCACGGCATCGTCGCCGTACTGCTGAGGCCCGAGCTCGAAGCTGGGACCATCCTGCCGAAAGTACTCGAGGTGCAGGGTGAGCTCCGTGGGCTGCCCGAGCAGGGAGAATTCGCGGCCCATGCCGGCCCCGATGCGATAGGAAGTGCCCAGGCGGTCCAGGTAGCTCGAGCCGAAGGAGGGCGCGATCAGCCCACCACCATGCTGCGTCGGCAACCCCAGGCCGCCTTCCAGGATCAAGCGGTAGCCTGCGGAGTCTCGCGCCCGCTTGGTCACCACCTGGATCACTCCCAGCATCGCCTGGGAACCATAGATGACCGAGCCGGGGCCCAGCACCACCTCGATATGGTCGATCATCTCCAAAGGAATGCCGAGGCCGCGGTCGAAGTACGCCGTACCGTTCCAGGGCTCGTTGATGGCGTGGCCGTCCACCAGCACGAGCACGTGCGCGCCGAAGTCGGCGGTCAAGAGCACGCCCCGCGCGCCGATCTCGAGCGCCTCCAGCGGGTTGGTCGTGACCATGCCCAGCGCCAGGTAATTGATGGCCTCGTCGAGCGAGTGGATACCCCAGCGCCGCAGATCGCTGGCGGTGACGACGCTCGAGGTCGCGGGAGCCGTCGTGGCCGTCTCGCTGCTGTTGGAGGGGGTGGAGACGATGGACTCGGTGAGCAGCGCGTTCAGATCCGACGAGTCATCGGCGTGAGCTAGGCGCCCGAGCAAGCAGCACCCGAGCAGCCAGCTGCCTGCGAGCGCGACCGCTGCCAGCGAGCGAGGCCGCCTCGCACGAGGTGGTAAGGGAGGTGGGCTTGTAGGTGGCAATGGACCGACTCCCCTCATGGGACTACCCTCACGAGACGCAACAAGTCTGGGTTGAAGGCGACGTTCTGGCGGCGAGCTTGCTCCAGGTTCACGAGCAGCTTGGGCCTGCCCGACTCCCTCGCGAAGCCGAGCACCAGGCGCTGCTCCACGTCGCCTGGCAGCGCCGCGACGCTGAGCACGTCGATGCCGCTCAGGGCGCTGGCAATCTGTGAGACTTCCGAGGAGAGCGCCGGCGCCACGTAGACGAGGGCGGCGTGTCTTTCCTTGCACAGCCGGCCCAGCTCGGCAGCAGAGCTGAAGCGCACGATTTCTTCGGCGTGGCTCAGGCCGCCGATCTTCGGCTGGCTGCCGAGCTCCGCGCGGATCTCCTCACCAAACCGCTCCGATTCGGCCTTGCCGCCTGCCACCACGATCAGCACCAGAGCCCGACCGCTGGCGCGCGCCGCGAAGTGAGTGTCGTACGCAGCCACCTTCGCCACCAGCGCAGCCTGCAGACGCGCCGGGATCTGCACCTGCTCGGCGCCGAGCGGCGCCGCGAACAGCAGCAGGCCCAGGATCAGGGCGGAGCTCCGGCTCCATACTCGCGACAACCGCTCCCGAGTGGAGCGACGGTAGGCGTGTAGCGAGCAGTCGCAGGCGAGCGGACGCGGGATGTGGGGCTCCTCCTCCAGGTCAGGCATACGGCGTAGGGGCCGGAACACTAAGCGTGGCTCGGGCGTGTCTACGCTCGCGAGCGCAGGCCAATCCCCGCAAGCTCCCCCGACCTGCACTGGCTCTGCGCCTGACACATCGGCGCCGCATGAGCCTGCTTACCCTCGTGGGCACGGACTCCGTTTGTGCGGTGAGCAAAGATGCGGACAATGTCACGACGGTTACACATCGGGGCTTGCTTGGCCCTGGCGGGCGGGCTCCTGGGCTGCGGAGACGGAGGCGACGAGACGGCCACTTCCGGCAAGGAAGGTGCCTTGATCGCCACCACGCTCGACGGCCGTGTGGGCTATCTGCTGGACGAGTTGCCCCAAGGCGTGCGCGAGCGGGTGTCCCGGCAGCTGATCGACCAGCCCGAATCCGTCTGGCAGGAGCGGGCGCGCGCGCAGGTGGCGCTGATGAGCTACCGGCTGGTGTTCCGCGATGCGTTTTATGATGAAGAACAAGCCAAGGGCCAGCTGCCGCTCCCGCCGCGGGAGACCTGGCAGATTTCGCTACTGGCTGCGCCCGCGCGGGAAACGGTCGACGGACATGACCTGGTGCTGGTCGACTACCGCTTGAACAGCACGCTGCTCAGCGACATCGATTCCCCCGAAGCCTCGGATGCGGCACTGGCAGCCATCGGCGGCAGCTGGGACGAAGCGTTCGTGCTGCCGCTCGACCCGGAGCTGGTCCTGCAACGCACCGGCTACGCGTGCCTGGACGAGTCGGAGTTTCCGCCCAACAGCGTGGACGGGGAGAACGTCTCCACGTTCTATGACCAGGACTGTGAGGCCGGTGAGAACGAGTGCCACGTCACCGACACGCCGGACCTGGATTGCAAGGAAGCGCTCGACCTCAGCGTCGGCTCGCTGAGCGCCGAGCTGCACTTCGAACGACTGCCCTGGGACCCCGCGCTCGCCGACCAGGCGCGCGTGGGCGCCCTGGGCCGCCCGGGCGCCGATCTGCAGGTGATCGGCGAGGGCCTCGACAATCATCGCTTCATCTATCGCTACATCGGCGCCAGCTCCTGCGCGATGGCCGAGAACTGCGTGAGCGGCCTCGGCTGGCGCCGCTTGCTGCAGTTCGACGCGAGCATCCAGAACATCGGCGCGGACGCGCTGAACATCGGCGACATCGACTACTATCTGGAGTCGCAGGACACGCTGCTCGCGACGCACAACATCTTCGTGTACAGCTCCTGCCACCAGCACTATCACTTCTCCCACTACGGGGCGTTCGAGCTGTCCACTGACAGTGTCCAGCTCGGCAACAAGCAAGCGTTCTGCCTGCAGAGCACGAACCGCTACGGCAACAACGAGACGAGCCCGCTGACGCACGACTACGGCTCCTGTAGCTACCAGGGCATTCAAGCGGGCTGGGGCGATGACTACGGCGCAGGGCTCGAATGCCAGTGGATCGACGTGACGGGCATGGCGAACGGCGCCCCCGTCACGGCCAAGCTCGACTTCAAATCCAACCCCGACCAATTCCTGTGCGAGGGACAGCCCGTGCTCGACGCGGAGGGCGAGCCCAGCTTCGAGGACTCCGGCTTTCGCAGCGCGGCGGATCTGCGCGTCGATCGGCCCAAGTGCGATTTCACGCCCGGCTGGAGCTCCAACAATGAGCAATCGCGCTCGATCCCGATCGCCCCGACGGGCAGCTTCGTCACCGACGAATGCACGCGCGGGCAACTCGGTCCGCTCCGGGATTGTGGCTTTCGCGAGGGTGTCGGGGCACTCTTGCAGGTGCCGTGTGCGGTGGGCTCCAGCATCCAGTTGCGCTGCTCGATTCCAGACGGGTCTGCGCCGGCCGTGGTCCGCGTGTGCGAGTACAGCGAAGCGCAGAACACGGGGGTGGCCTGTGTCTATCGCGAGGCCCTCGCGAACGAACTGGTCGACGGCAGCGATGTGCTGATCGACGTGAGCTGCCCCGACGCTCGCGACGTGGTCGAAGTCGGCGGCCGCGTGGCGCTCTATGGCGCCCCCGCGCTGCCGGGCGACGTGGTCCAGCTCAGCTGCACGCCCCAGTAGACGCGAGCAGAGCCGCCTGCGAGAATCAGGCTGCTTTTTCCGCCCCAGCCCCCCGCCGCGTGACGGCCCCCCGGCGCCGTAGTAAGGCGCTACCATGACTAGCTCTCCGCCCTCACCGTCGGAGCGTTCCGCCGGGGTGCTCGGTTCCTGGACACGGCTGCCGCTGTACTCGCGGATCCTGATCGGGCTCATCCTGGGCCTCGTGGCGGGCTACCTGCTCGGGCCTGGCGCCAAGCCCCTGGAGTGGCCTGCGCGCCTCATCTTGCGCATGCTCGGCGCCATCGCACCGGCCCTGATCCTGGTCGCCGTGGTGCGCGCGCTGATCACGGCGGAGATACACGGCCGGCTGGCGCTGCGCATGGGCGGGCTGCTGATCTTGAACACGGTCACCGCGATCCTGGTGGGGCTGACGGTCGCCAACGTGCTGCGGCCCGGCTCCGGCCAGCTGCCGCCGGACCAGATCGCAGCTCCCAAGATTCAGGCGGACATCGTTGGGCAGTTGCTGGACAACGTGCCGGACAGCCTGGTACGGCCGTTCGTCGACAATCGCGTGATCGCGGTGGTGTTGATCGCGGTGGCCTTCGGCATCGCAGCGCGCAGCCTGGCAGGCGATGAGCGGCGCCTGGCCGAGCAGATCGCGTCGCTCGGCTTCTCCTGCATCTTGCGCATTCTGTCCTGGGTGCTCGCCCTGGTTCCGCTGGCCGTCTTCGGCAAGGTCGCGAGCATCGTCGGCGTGAGCGGCTTCGCACCCTTTCAGAAGCTGGGCTGGTTCGTGCTGGCCGTCCTCGTCGCGCTGGCCGTGCAGACGGCGTACTACTTGCTGCGCATCCGCTTCGGCTCATGGGTGCGCCCGCTTCCTCTACTGCGCAACATGCGCGACGCGCTGGTCATGTCCTTTTCGACCGCCAGCTCCACCGCCACGATGCCGGTGACGTACCAGCTCCTTCGCTACCAGGTCGGCCTGCGCGAGCGCTCGGCCAGTCTCGGAGCACTGGTCGGCTCCAACTTCAACAACGACGGCACCGCGCTGTACGAGGCCATGTCCGCGCTGTTCGTGGCGCAGATGCTGAACGTACCGCTGACGCTGCTGCAGCAGGTGATGGTGATCCTGACCTCCGTGGTCGCTTCGGTCGGCGCCGCGGGCATTCCGGAGGCAGGCCTGGTGACGATGACGCTGGTGTTCTCGGCCGTGCATCTGCCGCTGGAAGACATCGCGCTGTTGCTCACGGTGGACTGGTTCCTCGATCGCTGCCGCACCATGATCAACGTGCTCGGAGACGTGAACGTGGCCTGCCTCCTGGACGGCAAGGAGCGCGAGAGTGACGCCGAGCGCGCGCTTTTGCCCCAGGTGTTGACCACGGGCGTGCGGGTGGCAGCCGGCGGCGCGGAGGGAGCGGCGATCGAGGGTTGATCTGTGCCTAGCTACAGAACGCCAAGATCGCCGTCTCGAGCACGGCCTTCTGCGGCAGGCGCGAGCCGCCCTTCACATCCAGGTCGACCTGCGCCAGCGCCTCCAGCCAGCGCTCGGCGCGCTCCAGCGGCAGGTGCCGCAGCTGGTCGCTCAGCTCGCGCACCTTGAAGGGCGGCACCCCTGCCTGGCGCGCGGCATCGTCCGCCGAGAGCCCCGCGCGACGCGCGGAGCCGAAGCGGATCAACTGGCGCGTGGACCAGCACAAGAGACCCACCAGGCGCGGCCCCCCTCCCGGCTCGAACACGCGCTCCAGCGCAGCGAGCGCCCCGCCAGCGTCCCGACGCCCGACAGCGCCCACCAGATCCCAGACCGTCGCGGGCTGCATGTTGGCCACGCAGGTGAGCACGGCTTCCTCGCTCAGCTCGGCGCCCTTGCCCACGAACAGCTCCACGCGCTCGATCGCGTCCGTCAGCGCGCACAGATCACTGCCCACCAGCTCTGCCATCAAGTCCGCTGCGCGCGCGGGTATCACATGCCCGTGCTCACGCGCGCGATCGCGCACCCAGGCCGGCAACATGGCGCGCGGCAGGTTCGCGCACACCACGAGGAAGCCTTCCTTGCGCGCCAGGTTGACCAGCCGCCGGCGGTTATCCAGCTTGTCCGCGATCAACAGCAGCGTGGTTCGGTCGGACGGCGCCGCGGCGTATTCCGCGAGTTGATCGAGCGGCTTCACGACGATGCCCTTGGCGTCGCCCTTGCCTTCCGCGCCGACGTCGTCCTCGTCCGCCTTGCTCTCCCAGCGCTCCAGGTCGCGCACCACCACCAGGCGCCGAGGACCGAACATGGGCAGCGTCCGCGCCGCGCCGACGACCGTGCGCGCATCCACTTCCCCCGCCACGAACTGGTCCTCGTTCAGGCTGGCCCCGCCCGGGCCGACCACCGCGACCTGCATCGCGCGCAGCACCTGCTGGCGAAAAAATCGCTCCTCCCCAGCGATCAGGTAGACCGGGCGCAACCGGCCCGTCTGCGCTTCTGCGATCGCTTGCTCGGGGGAGAGCTGAGGCATCCCCCCTCGCATAGGCAACGCCCCGCAGCGGATCAAGCAGGTTTCGCCCTCGGTTCTCGGGAATTGCCACCGGGCGGTCCGGGTGCGCCGCGGCGAGCGTCGCGGGCTCGCCAGTCGGGCGGGCTTGTAGTAAGAGCGCAGCCATAGAGCGGAATCGAGACCTCAGGTGAGCGGACAGAGTGAGTTTGGTCCCGGGCGCCCGAGTCCCCGATCGAGTTGGTTTGGTCGCGGGCGCGAGCAGCCCGGGCAGCGCGTCGACGGGGCGGATCGGCTGGTGCCGAAGCCGCCCGGCACGCTGGTCATGGTCGGCAACTTCGACGGCGTACACTGCGGGCATCAGTGGGTGCTGCGGCGGGGTCTCGAGCTCGCCGAGCAGCGCGCGCTCGTGCCGCTGGTGCTGACCTTCGACCCGCATCCCTCGGTGGTCCTCGGCAGAGGCACGCGCGCGGTGCTGACGCCGCTCGATCGCAAGCTCGACCTGCTGACGCGCCTTTCAGACCAGCTGGGCGTCGTGGTGGAGCCCTTCACGCCCGAGCTGGCGAGCGCGTCGCCGCGCGAGTTCGCACGCGATCTCTTGCAGCGCAAGCTCGCAGCACGCCTGGTCACGGTGGGCCAGAACTTTCGCTTCGGGCGCGCGCGCGCCGGTGATGCGTCGATGCTGGCCGCGCTGGGCAACGAGCTCGGCTTCGAGGCGCGCGCGGAGCTGCTGCACGGTGACGACGCCGGCGCGATCTCGAGCACGCGCATCCGCGAGCTGATCACCGGCGGTGAAG
>Ga0207675_100002126_pt1 | contig 19645 bp, 22 predicted proteins | sample KBSSwiS42_FD_184305 | JGI IMG/M metagenome (GOLD analysis project Ga0207675, IMG submission 184305) | Switchgrass rhizosphere microbial communities from Kellogg Biological Station, Michigan, USA - KBS Switchgrass S4-2 (SPAdes) (version 2) | ecosystem: Host-associated > Plants > Roots >...
GTAGTCGGATACGCCAAGGGTGACGAGGCTCACGCTCTGCCGCACAGGCGGAGCCTACCCCGACCGAGTGATCGTTACGACTCGGCCGGAAGGGTGCGTCCCTCGGCCTCTCGGACACGTTCGGCAAGCGCTTCGAGCAGCGCCCAGGCCATCTCGGGGTGGCTCTCGACGAGTGGTCGAAAGCTCCACACCGGCAGCTGGTAGCCGTGCACCTCGGTGTCGGCCCTGACGGTCGCGCTGCGCGCGGACTTGTCGATCAGCGCCATCTCGCCGAAGGAGTCGCCGGGGCCGAGCCGGCCTACCTCCTCGCCGTGGACGGTCACGGTCACCTCGCCGCGCTCGATGACGATGAAGGTGCGGCCGGCCTCGCCTTCCTCGGCAATGGTCTCCCCCGCGGCGTACGTTCGCTCCATGAACTCACCGGCGAGGCGTTGAAGGAAGCTCTCGTCAGCCTCGGCGAAGAGCGGCACTCCGCGGATCAGGTCCAGGCTAGGGTCGGGCACGGATGGATCCTACCCCGGCTCGGACAGCGATAGGTTGTCCTCGCAACGGGCGCCAGATGAAAACGGCGAGAGACCACGCAGAGCTGTACGACCCTCACGCCCACGAGCCGCTGACGGAGACGGCCTGGGACGCGGACCGGGCGCACGCGGCGATCGGCGCGATCGTGGCCGAGACCGAGCGCGCGTTCGCGCACGAGTCGCTCTGGGAGCCGCATCCGCTCGACGAGGACGACGACCAGCCGCCGCTGGGGCGGACGAGGACGCTCTACCTCGGGGCCGCGGGGGTCATCTGGGCACTGCACGCGCTGGAGCGCGCCGGTGTCGTCGAGCTCGCGCGGGACTGGTCCGAGGTCGCACTCGGTCTCCTGGAGCCGTATCGAGAGGAGCCGGACTTTCCGGAGCAGGGGGTCGTGCCCTCGGTCTGGTTCGGCGAGGCGGGGATCCTCTTGGTCGCGCACACGTTGGCGCCGAGTCCCTCGCTGGAGGACTCGCTGTTGAAGGCCGTTCACGCGAACGTCGCCAACCCCACTCTCGAGCTGATGTGGGGCGCGCCGGGCACGATGCTCGCCGCGCAGGTGCTGCACGAGCGGACGGAGGCACCGGCATGGGCCGAGGCCTGGAACGCGTCGGCCGACCGGCTGTGGGCGGAGTGGGCCGATGAGCTGTGGTACCAGGACATCTACGGGTACCGCCGTCACATCCTCGGGCCGGCGCACGGGTTTGCCGGAAACGTCTACGTCCTCGCCCGCGGCGACCTGCTCGACGCCGAGCGACGGGGCGAGCTCGAGCGCCGCGCCGTCGCGGCGATCGCGAGGCACGCTCGACGCGTAGGCGGCATCGCTCAGTGGCCGGCGACGCTCGAGCCGCCCAGACAGCCCGCTGCGATCCGAACGCAGTGGTGTCACGGGGCTCCGGGAATCGTCTCCTCGCTCGCGGCCGTGGCGCCGAGCGATCCCCAGCTCACCGAGCTCCTGGTCGAAGGCGGCGAGCTGACGTGGCAGGCGGGGCCGCTCAGGAAAGGAGCGAACCTCTGCCACGGCACCGGGGGCAACGGCTACGCATTCCTGAAGCTCCTGGACCGAACCGGAGACGAACTCTGGCTCCACCGGGCGCGCGCGTTCGCCATGCACGCGATCGAGCAGGTCGAACGAGCGACCGCGCACTATGGCCGCGGACGCCACTCGCTCTGGTCCGGCGACCCGGGCACCGCCCTCTTCCTCGAGAGCTGCCTCACCGCGGCCACGGCCTTCCCCACGCTCGACACGTTCTGACACGCCTCCGGCCTTCGTTACCAGTGGACGCGCCCGCCCGTCGTCTGAATACTTCCGGGGTGTCCGAGCAGCCGACATTTCTCGGCGAGCCGCCGGAGAGCGAGGCGACCACCCAGGCCTATGAAGCAGATCGGGAGTCGGACGGCTACGTCGGCAACCTGACGCGTCTCTGGTCCTGGCGTCCGGATCTCTATGAATCGTTCGTAGCGCAACGGACGCACCTGATGGCCTCCTCGACGCTCACCGACCGCGACTGGGCCGTCCTGGTGACCGCAAGCGCTGCGCAGCGCCGGGACTCGTACTGCTCGCTCGCCTGGGGCCCGCGTCTCGCGAAGCTCAGCGACGACGAGACCGCCGCGCAGGTCATCGCGGGCACCCTCGCCTCCAAGCTGACCGAACGGGAGAGGGCGCTCGCCGCCTGGGCCCGTCAGGTCGTGAACGACCCGAATGCGACCACGGAGCGCGAGGTCGAGCGCCTGCGTGAGGTGGGGCTCGACGACCGGCAGATCTTCGAAGCGACCGCGTTCATCGCGCTGCGCCTCGCCTGGTCGACGGTCAACGACGCCCTCGGCGCGGCACCCGACAAGCAGCTGGCCGACGCCGCTCCGGAGCCCGTTCGAACAGCGGTGAGTTGGGGCCGCCAGCCGTCACAGACACCGTCGAGCTCGTGACCTTCTAGCCCGTGTCGGGGCTCAGCGACGGATACCGACTGGTCGACGGTCCTCCGACGAGCGAGGACTACCTCGACCTGCGGCTGCGGGCGGGCCTGTCGCCCAAGCGCGACGATCAAGCGGCTTCGGCCTTGCCGGGAAGCTGGGCCGCATGCCATGTCCTCCACGAGTCCCAGGATCGCCCGGTCGCCATGGGCCGGGTCATCGGCGACGGAGGCTGGTACTTCCATGTCGTCGACATGGCGGTGCTGCCCGACCACCAGCGGCGGGGCTTGGGCAGCGCGGTGCTGACGTACCTCCTCGAGCAGATTCGCGCGCGGGCGCCGAAGGGTGCCTTCGTGAGCCTGCTCGCCGATCCGCCCGGCCGGCGTCTCTACGCCCGCCACGGCTTCGCCGAGAGCGCGCCGGACTCGGTCGGCATGGCGTTGCTGCTGGCCTGAGACGGCCGCTACGTCGCGTGCTCCTCGAATTGCGGGAGGTCGTCGGTGATCTCGAACCACGGCGCCTTCGAGCCGACGAAGATGTGCTTCGTCGGCCGAAGGCTGGGAGCGTCGACGAGCGATCCCATGGCGACATGCACGTAGTCGCCGTCGGCCACCACGGAGAAGAGAAGGGAGCCGCACGCCGCGCACCTGGTGTCGTTCAGCCCTTCCTCTCCGACGACCAGCAGCCTGTCCCCGCCGTCTGCCAGCTCGAGCTTGTGGCGCTCGATTCCGGCGAAAGGCTTGAAGGCCGCGCCGGTCGCCGCGCGGCAGCGCGAGCAGTGGCAGTTCGAGGCGTACAAGAACTCGTCGGCGACGCGGTAGCGCACGGCGCCGCATTCGCAGCTTCCGGCGAGCATGTCTCCTCCTTCGGTCGATCGGTTGTGCTGCTCAGACGTCCGGTCAAGCCAAGACTCATCGGGGTAGCGTTGTCTTCATGGCCAAGGACATCCGCAGTCAGCGCGAACGCATGCTCGCAGGCGACCTTTACCTCGCCGACGACCCGCAACTCCTGCAGGAGAGCCGGCGCGCGGAGGCGCTCGCGAAAGAGTTCAACGAGTCCTCGCCGCTCGACCCGGCGGGCCGGCTGCGCATCCTGGGCCAGCTGCTCGGCTCGCTCGGCGCGGAGACCGAGATTAGGCCGCCGCTCTACTGCGACTACGGCTACAACCTCCACGTGGGCGCGAGGACGTTCGTGAACTACGGCCTCTACGCGCTCGACGTGGCCGAGATCCGGATCGGCGACGACGTCCAGATCGGGCCGGCCGTCCAGCTCCTGACGCCGACGCACCCGCTCGAGCCGGGCCCGCGGCGTGAGAAGTGGGAGGCCGCCGAGCCGATCGGCATCGGCGACAACGCGTGGCTGGGCGGCGGCGTGATCGTCTGCCCGGGGGTCACGATCGGTCAGGACACAGTCGTTGGCGCCGGAGCCGTGGTGACACGAGACCTCCCGCCGGGCGTTCTCGCGGTCGGGAACCCCGCGCGTGTAGTGCGCCCACTCGAGTGATTCCGCTCCGTCGGTGGGGTTAGGCTCGCGTCGTGGAACGCGAACGGTTCGAAGACGTCGTCGACGCGACGCGCCGGACGCGCCTGGCGAGCGAGCGCACCTACCTCGCCTGGTGGCGCAGCGCGCTCGCGGCCTTCGCAGTGAGTCTCGGTGTCGGCAAGATCGTCCCGCAGCTCACCACAGGATCTTCGGCCGGCTACGAGATAGTCGGAGTCGGCTACGCCCTCCTCGGCGTCGCATTTATCGGCTACGGCTACCACCGTCACCAGCAGCAAGAGAAGGCATTGCTCGAAGGACGGTTCGTCTCGTTCGGACGCGGCGCCGCGCTCGGCTTCACGGTCGCGGGCATCCTGCTCGGCGCGGCGACGGTCGCCGTCGTGATCGCCTGAGTCTCGCCTGAAAAGACAAGAGAGGCCCGGGCAGGCTTCGGGCCTCTCTCGCGTGATCCCAGCCGGCCATGCTGGCGAACGGCCTGGGCCGGGAACCGGGCCCCAGGGGTGGGGCCGGAATGGGCGGTCAGCTACGGGGAGTCGATGGCTGCCGTCCCAACTTGACAGTGATGGTGAGGTGGTTGTCGCCGCGGTAGACGCCGAGCTCGACGTTGTCGCCCGGCTTCTTGCCCGAGATCGCGTCGCGGAGCTGGTCGATCGAGTAGACGGGCATCCCGTCGACGGTGTCGATCAGGTCGCCGCCGAGCGGATACGTCGTGCCCGCGACGATCGCCTTCTGCTTGCCGGAGCGAAGGCCGGCCTTCGCGGCTGCGCTGCCGGGCTGCACGGTCTCGACGAGCAGGCCGTGGCCGGAGGGCAGGCGGAAGAGCTTGTGAGCCGAGCTGGTCACCGGCTGGGCCGTGATGCCGAGGAACGCGTGCTCGGCGTGACCGGTCCGGATGATCTGCGCGGCGACGGACTTCACGGTGTTGATCGGGACCGCGAAGCCGACGCCGACGTTTCCCTGGGCAGCGGTACCTCCCGTGAGGATCTGGGAGTTGACCCCGATCACGTTGCCGCGCGCGTCCAGGAGCGGGCCGCCGGAATTGCCCTTGTTCAGCGCGGCGTCGGTCTGGATCACGTGATCGATGGAGTAGTCGTTCGGCGCCTGGATCACGCGCTGGAGCGCACTCACGATGCCGGTGGTCACGGTGCGCTCGAGCCCGAAGGGATTGCCGATCGCGACGACCGAGTCGCCGACGTGGACGACGTCTGAGTTGCCGAGCGGGAGCGGCGTCAACGCGCGCGAATGGGCGTCGACCTTGAGAACGGCGATGTCGGTCGACGGGTCGGTCCCGACGACCCGGGCCTTGAGGCTCTCGTTGTTCGAGAAGCTGACCTGGACGGAGCGCGAGTTCGCGACGACGTGGTAGTTCGTCACCACGTGCCCTGCCTTGTCGATCACGAAGCCGGAGCCGAGCGCCTTGGCCTGCTGGGTCTGCGGGAACGGCGAGCCGAAGAAGGGATCCACCGAGGGTGCGCTCACGACCTGTGTCGCCGTCACCTGCACTACGCCGGGCGCGGCGCGGCGGTAGATCTGGTTGACCGTGAGCCCCTTGTTCGAGCCGTTCGCGGCCAGAATCGGTTCGGCGGCGACCGGGACGACTTCGCGGACCGTGGTGGTCGAGGTGCCGATGCCGCCCAATAGCGCCGCGCCGCCGAGCGCGAGGCCTCCACCGATGACGGCGGAAACCACGAGCCCGGCGGCGTACATCAGGCGCAAGCGTCCAGCCACCTGGGTAGTTCTAACCACGGGATGTTCAGCCCCTGTTGCGCCGCATTAAGACTGCGTTAAGCCGAGCCGTAACCGCGCCGCCCCGCGGAGCGTTGTCTCTCCGACAACCATCGAGGAAAGGAGCTCATCCGTGTCGATTCTCTGGATCATCCTGATCGTCGTCTTGGTGCTCCTGCTGCTGGGCTTCTTCTCGCGCGGCCGCTGGTAGGACTCATCTAGGGCGCTGGTAGGCCGCCCGGCACTTGCCGGGCGGCCGTTCTCGCGCGATCCTGACCAGGTGGATCGCGCACGTGTCTTCGACTTGCTTGCACGGGCCGACGCGGCGGTCGACCTGCCGCGCCTCGGTGGCATGGCCCGCGCCGACGGCGTCGTGATCGCGAGCGGGGACAACTGGGCCTTCGCGGGCAGGGACGGCTCGCTCCTCGAGGGCCCGATGCCGTCGCCGCCACGCCTGCTCCGCCGGGTGCCGCTCGTGCGTGGGCTCGTCCGGCTCTCGTCGGCGCTGACGCCGCTCTTCCGCGGCGCGGGGGTCGCCGGGCGAGGGGAGCGCATCGTCCTCGTCGCGGCCCTGCTCGCCCCGCTCTCGCTGGTCTTCCTGCCCCACTCGGCATCCCTGCCGGTGGGCGTCGGGACCGCGGTCGTCCTCCTCGCGTGGATGCTGCGAGGCCGCACGCTCTTCCTGCACGGCGCGGAGCACCGGGCGATCGCAGCGGCCGAGGAACGGCGGTTGGTGGCGACCTGGCAGGCGGAGGCGAAACCCTCGCGCTTCGCTCCTCGCTGCGGCACCAACTTCGCGGCGCTGGTCGTTCCCGTCTCGCTCGTGGCCGACCGCGTCTGGCCGCTCCCTCCCGCGGCGCTCTACACGCCCTTTGCCGTGACGCTCGTCTCGCTGGCCCTGACGATGGAGCTCTGGCAGCTCCTCCAGGCCTCGCGTTCCCGGGTCGCGCGCATCTTTCTCCTCCCGGGGCTGGCGCTCCAGCGCGTGACCACGCGTGAGCCCACCGACGACGAGACGCGCCTCGCGTTGACCGCGGTGGCCGCGGTCCTGCGCAGGGAACTGGCGCTCTAGCCCGAACGGGCGCTCAACCGGCGACGCCCGTCGCCGATAAGGAAACCATGCCGCCTCCCGTATACCGGGGACATTTCGGCAAGCCGCAGGCCGAAAGGCTTCTTTGGCGTGCCGGCTTCGGCCCGCGCCCGGGTGAGGCCGAGAGACTCGCCCGGCTCGGTCTCGACGGTGCAGTTCGGTCGCTGACCCACCCGAAGCGCGAGCGGCTACACGGCCCGAGGCCCCACGACGGCGACGGGCGAAGCCTCGCCCCTTACGACCGGTGGGGGCACGACCAGCTCTGGTGGCTCGACCGCATGGTCCGGACGAGTCGCCCGCTCGCAGAGCGCATGGCCCTCGTCTGGCACGACTGGTTCGCGACCTCGCGCGAGGGCGTCGACTCGGCGCGCCTCATGCTCCGCCAGAACCAGCTCTTCCGGCGCCAAGGGCTCGGCTCCTTCGCCGAGATGCTGGCCGCCGTTACCAAGGACCCTGCGATGCTGATCTGGCTCTCGGGGACCGAGAACACGCGCTGGTCGCCCAATGAGAACTACGCGCGCGAGCTGATGGAGCTGTTCACGCTCGGAGCCGGCCGCGGCTACACGGAGCGCGACGTGCGCCAGCAGGCGCGCGCGCTCACCGGCTGGCGCAACGACTGGAGCAGGAACCTCGGCCCGGTCCGTTTCCGCTTCGACAAGGAGCGGCACGACACCGGCGTGAAGACCATCTTCGGCCACCGCGGCCGGTACGACTGGCGCGACTCGGGCCGGCTCTGCGTCCATCACCGGCTGCACCCCTCCTTCTTCGTGACGAAGCTCTGGAGCTACTTCGTCCCCGTGCCGCCGAAGGCCTCGACGAAGCGCTCGCTCGAGCGGCTCTACGTCCGCAGCGGCCACGAGATCCGCCCCGTCGTGGAGGCGATCCTCCGCCACCCCGCGCTGTACGAGGGGCCCCGGATGGTCAAGCCGCCGGTGGTCTACCTCGCCGGCCTCCTGCGTTCGCTCAAACGAGGCGTCGACACCGACTCGTGGACGTGGCTCCTCAGCCTCGCCGGCCAGCAGCTCTTCTACCCGCCGAACGTCGCGGGCTGGGACGACACCCGCTGGCTGGACACCGCCACCTACCGGGCGCGCTGGATCATCGCCTCCTACGCGATCCGGCCACACGTCCTCGACAGCGGCAAGGCGAAGCTGCCGTACGACGCCAACAAGCTCCTCCACCGCGCCGAGGCCTTCCTCGGCGAGCCCTCGCTGACCGCGCACACCCACGCGGAGCTGAAGCACTTCGCGAAGCGCGCGCTCTCCGACGCGCATTCCTCCTGGAAGAAGGAGCAGTACCCCGCGCTGGTCGAGAACGCGCTTCGCCAGCTGCTCGCCTCCTCCCCCGACCTCCAGACCTGCTGATGGCCGACTCCTGCCACCACTGCGACGAGTTCTCCCGGGCGACGCTCGTCCGCAAGGCCGCCGCCGAGGCCGGGCGCGGGTTGCCGGCGATCGAGCCTGGAATGCCGATGCCCGCGGGCACGGGGCTCGACCGGAGGACGTTCGTCACGGGAACGCTCGGGCTCGCGCTCTCCGTCTACGGGCTGGGCAAGCTCGGCCTCTTCGAGGAGGGCATCGCCCAGGCGGCCTCGGGGCCCGCAAAGCCGGTGCTCGTCTCCGTCTTCCTGCCGGGCGGCACGGACTCCCTCTCGGTTCTGTATCCCGCGCTCGACGACACGTACCGCAAGCTGCGCCCGAAGCTCGCGCTCGACGCCTCCGCCGGGCCCCAGTTCACCGAGGACACCCGGCTCTACTGGCACCCCTCGCTGAAGCCGCTGGCCACGCTCCACGGAGAGAAGAAGGTCACCGTCCTGCCGGCCGTCGGCTACACGCACCCGGACCAGTCCCACTTCACCTCGCGCCACTTCTGGGAGGTCGGCGCCACCGACGCGCGGCTCGCCAGCGGTTGGATGGGCCGCTACCTCGATCGCGTCGGCGGCAAGGACAACCCGCTCCAGGGGCTCTCGCTCGACTACCAGCTCCAGCCGTCGCTCGCCTCGACCAAGGTGCCGGTCGCCTCGCTGGCGTCGCCCAACGACTACACCTTCTGGGCGCCCGGAGTCTGGGGCGAGGTCGAGGACCGGATGCTCGCCGCGCTGAGGCCGCTCGGAGCGCGCCGTTCCGATCCGATCCTGAACCAGGCGGCGAAGGCGGCGGCGCAATCCGACCGCCTGCGCAGGCAGCTCGTGCCCTTCGCGGCCGGAAGCGAGAAGGGATTCGGCAGCCCGGTCGCCTACCCCGACGTCGACGACGGCTTCCCGAAGCAGCTCGCGGGCCTGGCCGCGATGCTCGCCGCGAACCTCCCGCTTCGCTGCATCGCCATCACCGCCCCCGGCGCCTACGACACCCATTCGGAACAGCCGCAGGCGCTGGCGGAGGGCCTCGACATCACGGCTCGAAGCCTGCTGGCCTTCCAGCGCGACCTCGAGGCGCGCGGCCTGGCCGACCGCGTGCTGACGCTCGTCTGGTCGGAGTTCGGGCGCCGCGCCGAGGAGAACGGGAGCGACGGCACCGACCACGGCGCCGCCGGGAGCGCGTTCCTGATCGGGACCCGCGTACGGGGTCAGATGATCGGCGAGTTCCCCGGGCTGAAGAACCTAGACGAGGACGGCAACCTCCGCCCGACCTCCGACTTCCGCGGGCTCTACTCCGCGCTCCTCGAACAGTGGCTCGGCGCCGACGCCGGCGGGATCATCCCGAACGCGCGCTCGTTCGCGCGGCCGGCCCTGCTCGCATGACGAAGCTGCTCAGCACGGTCGTCCTCGCCGCGGCGCTCAGCTGGCATCCCACCCCCGCCCGGCTCGGGGTGAGCGCGCAGGAGTTCCACCTCGTGCTCTCCAGGCCGTCGGTGAAGGCCGGACGCGTGGAGATCGAGCTGCAGAACGACGGAGAAGACGTGCACGACCTCCGTTTCCGGCGGATCGGAGGCACCCGCACGTACTCGATGCCGATGACGAAGCCCGGCCGCCACAGGACGATCGAGGTGGCGCTCCTGCCGGGCCGGTACCGCCTCTGGTGCTCGGTGGCGGACCACCGCTCGCTCGGCATGCAGGCCGTCTTGCGCGTGCGGCGCTGAGCGCGCCACAATTGCGGCATGCGCGAGCCCGTCATCGTCGCGTGCGCCCAGCTCGAGCCGGTCGTCCTCGACCGCGACGCGACGATCGAGAAGCTCGCCGGGGGCGCGGCCGAAGCAGCCGACAAGGGTGCGCAGCTGGCGGTCTTCCCCGAGGCGTTCGTTCCCGCCTATCCCTCCTCCACCTGGGCGAAGGCGCTCGCCGGCTGGTCCGACGACGGCGCCAAGGACGCCTTCGCGCTGTTCGCGCGCGAGGCGGTCGAGATTCCCGGGCCGGCCGAGCGGCGGCTGGGCGAGATCGCGCGCGAGCACGAGCTCTGGCTCGTCACCGGCGTGACGGAGCGTGACCCCGCGAGGCCGGGGACGCTCTACAACACCCTCCTCTACCACTCGCCGTCCGGAGAGCTCGCGCTCAAGCACCGCAAGCTCGTGCCCACGAACCACGAGCGCCTCGTCTGGGGGCCCGGCGACGGCGGCGGGCTCGAGGCGGTCGAGACGCCGCTCGGCCGGATCGGCGGCCTCATCTGCTGGGAGAACTACATGCCGCTGGCCCGTTTCGCGCTCTACGAGTCCGGGGTCGAGCTCTACATCGCCTCGACCGCCGACGACGGCGATGCCTGGCAGTCCACGCTCGTCCACATCGCTCGCGAGTCGCGCGCGTTCGTGATCGCGCCTTCCCACTTCCAGCGGGCCTCGGCCTATCCGCGCGACTTCCCGCTCCGCTCGCTGCTGGAGGGAGCGGATGTCATCGGCCGCGGCGGCAGCGCGATCCTCGCTCCGGACGGCTCGTACCTCGCGGGCCCGGTCTACGACGAGGAGGGCATCCTCTACGCCGAGCTCGAGCCGGCGCGCCTCGACGCCGAGCGCCAGCGCTTCGACCCGGTCGGGCACTACAACCGCCCCGACGTGCTCCGGCTCGAGCGCCGAGCCTAGCGTCGTTCAGCCGACGGCCGAGTGCTCGGCCTCCCGCACCTCGCCCGGACTCAGGTGCCGGTCGAACCACTCGAGGATCGTCTCGAAGCGCATCTCCCTGTGGATCGGCGAGCCCGCGCGCGTCAGCTCGTGCGATTCGACCGGGAACCGCACCAGCTCGACCTCCCGCCGCAGGATGCGCAGGATCCCAAAGAGATCCTCGGCGTTCCCTATCGGGCAACGGAGATCGTCCTCCGAGTGCAGGATCAAGAGAGGCGTGGTGATGTTCGCCGCGTAGGTGGAAGGCGACAGCTTGAGGTAGGCCTCCGGGGCCTCGAACCAGTGAGCGCCGACGAAGCTCTTCGTCGCGTGGCTGATGTCGCTCGAGCCGCCCTCGAGCACGAAGTTGTTCACCGCCCGCTCCGAGCAGGCCGCGCGGAAACGGTCGGTGTGCCCCACGATCCACGACGTCATGTACCCGCCGTAGGAACCGCCGAGCACGCCCAGGCGCTCGGGGTCGCAGAAGTCGAACCGCTGTAGGGCCTCGTCGACGACGGCCATCACGTCCTCGTAGTCGACGGTCCCCCAGCCGGGGCCGTCCTCGACCGGCCCGCGGATCGCCCTGCCCCACTCCTCGCTGTACCCGGACGAGCCCCTTGGGTTCGAGTAGACGACGACGTAGCCGGCTTCCGCGTAGACCTGGAACTCGTCGAAGAACGTGTTCCCGTACTGCGAGAAGGGTCCACCGTGAATGTTCAGCAGTACGGGGTAGCGGCGCGAGGGGTCGAAGTCGAGGGGCCGCATCAGCCACGCCTCGACCTCCGAGCCGTCGGCAGAGACGGCCGTGAACCGCTCGGGCTCCGCGAAGTCGCGACCGCTCGTGAACGGTGACGTCACCTCGGTCAGCCGGGCCTCGCCCGCGTAGAGCTCGGCCGGCGCCGTGGGGACCGACATGACGTGCGCGATGCGCCCGTCGACGCAGTCGAACCCGACGATGCTCAGGTCGCCGTCGACCACCGGCTCCGGAGCGGCGCTTCCGTCCGCGCGCACACGGTAAAGCGGCCTGTTGCCGTGGTCCTCGAGCACGAACAGGAGCGAGTCCCCATCCCAGACCGGCTCGCGGACCTCAGGATACGGAGCGCAGTTCCGGTCGAGCCCGGTGGTGAGAACCCGAGGCTCGCCGGTCTCCGGGTCGAGCACGGCGATCTGGCCGTGGCGCGGGAAGTCGAAGTCGCCCTTGCCGAAACGGCAGGCGATCGAGGACCCGTCCGGCGACCAGGAGGGCGCCTCGTACCACGCATCGCCCTTCGTCAGCGCCACGGGCTCGCCACCCTCGGCGTCGACGACGTGGAGGTCGTGGAACATCTCCACGTCCCAGTCGTCTTGGCGCGCCGAGGCGAACACGAGGCGCCGGCCGTCAGGCGACCACTGCGGGCCCTGGTCCTCGTAGTCGCCGTGCGTGAGCTGCGTGGGCGGCGCCGAGCCGTCGGCCGGAACCGTGAAGACGTGACGGCGGCGGTCTCCGATCCAGCCCTCGCTGTCGAGCTTGAACTGCAACCGCGTGAACCGGCGGGGACGCCGGCGCCTGTCGTCCTCCTCGTCGTAGGCGGGGTCACGGACCCTGGACGTGAACGCGAGCCGCGTCCCGTCCGGAGACCAGACCGCCTCGGTCACGTCCTCGGCGAGGTCGCTGAGCCGGCGCGCCTCGCCGCCCATGGCGGGGATCACGTACAGCTGCTTCGTCTTGCCGTCCCGGTTCGACACGAAGGCGAGGCGACTTCCATCCGGTGACCAGCGGGGAGCGGCGTCCTGCTTGCCGCTCGCAGTGAACGGCTGCGCTGCCTCGGAGCCGTCGAGCGGTACCAGGCAGATCGAGCTCGAGTAGTCGTTCTCCTCGCGATCGACGCCCCAGGCGACGAAGGCGACGGTCTTGCCGTCGGGGGCGATTCGCGGGTCGGCCGCCCAGCAGAGCTCGTAGACGTCCTCGGGTCGCATCGGCCGGCGAAGTAAACCAGCAGTACCTGGGTTACGGTCGGCCACTACGATCGACCCGACGTGCCCGGCTCGACGCCGCAAGGCCAACTCTGAGGGAGGAGCAGAACCCGATGGCGAACATCCTCTGCGTGCTCTACGACGATCCGGTGAGCGGCTACCCGCCGGAGTACGCGCGGGACGGGATCCCGACGATCGACGGCTACTACGACGGCCAGACCACTCCGACGCCCGAGGCGATCGACTTCACACCGGGCGACCTGCTCGGAAGCGTCTCCGGCGAGCTCGGTCTCCGGAGCTTCGTCGAGGAGCGCGGGCACGAGTTGATCGTCACGGCCGACAAGGACGGGCCCGAGTCCGTCTTCGAGCGGGAGCTTCCTTCCGCCGAGATCGTCATCTCACAGCCGTTCTGGCCCGCATACCTGACCGCCGAGCGGATCGCGAAGGCGTCTGGCCTCAAGCTCGCGATCACCGCCGGGATCGGCTCCGACCATGTCGATCTCCAGGCGGCGATCGACAGCGGCATCACCGTCGCCGAGGTCACCTACTGCAACAGCATCAGCGTCTCCGAGCACGTGGTCATGGCGATCCTGGCGCTCGTGCGCAACTACATCCCGTCCTACCGGTGGGTCGTCGACGGCGGCTGGAACATCGCCGACTGCGTCTCCCGCTCGTACGACCTGGAAGGCATGCAGGTCGGAACCGTCGGAGCAGGCCGCATCGGCTCGGCGGTCATGCGGCGCCTGAAGCCGTTCGAGGTCGGACTGCACTACACCGACCGGCACCGTCTGCCCGCGGAGACCGAGGACGAGCTCGGGGTTACCTACCACCCGACCGTCGAGTCGCTCGTCGAGGTGTGCGACGTGGTCACGATCAATGCGCCTCTCCATCCGGAGACGGAGCACCTCTTCGACGCCGAGCTGATCGGCCGGATGAAGCGCGGGGCGTATCTCGTCAACACCGCACGCGGCAAGATCTGCGACCGCGACGCGGTTGCGGCCGCCTGCGAATCGGGACATCTGGCCGCGTACGCTGGTGACGTCTGGTTCCCGCAGCCGGCACCGGCCGATCACCCCTGGCGGACGATGGCCCATCACGGCATGACGCCGCACATCTCTGGCTCGAGCCTCTCCGCCCAGGCGCGCTACGCGGCCGGCACGCGGGAGATCCTCGAGTGCTGGTTCGACGGACGACCGATCCGTGAGGAGTACCTGATCGTCGACGCCGGCCGGCTCGCCGGTGCGGGAGCCCACTCCTACAGCGCAGGTGATGCGACCGGCGGCTCCGAGGAGGCCACGAGGTTCACGGCCCGCTGAACAGCAGGCGCGGCTCGATCGGCTCCTCGCCGCTCGGCGTGACGCGGTAGGCGCGCGCGCCGGGGCGCACGCTGACCGTCTCCGCGAGCTCCGTCCCCTCGAACCGCAGAGCCACGCAGTCGTCGGCGGCCAGCCCGGCCGGGAAACCGTCGGCCACGAGCTTCGAGTAGACGGGCCGCCGCTCGGGCTCGCCGTCGTAGTGGGGGCACGCGCTCCCCGGGAGGAAGCCGAGCCCGTCGCGCATCCCGTGCAGCTCGGGGCCGAACGAGTCCGTCACGGCCGCCTCGAACCAGCACAGCATCCCCGCGCTCCAGCCCGCGAGGACGACCCCAGCGTCCCACGCGTCGCGCAGGACCTCGTCGAAGCCGTGCGTGCGCCAGATCGCGAGCGCGTTCGCGGTGTTGCCGCCCGTGACGTAGATCACGTCGTGCTCGAGCGCAAGCTGCCGCAGGTCGGAAGGCGGCCACGGGAAGAAGGGCAGGTACGAGACCTGGGCGCGATCGCCGATCTGCGTGAAGAGCTTTAGCGTCGACTCGAAGTCGTCGGCGACGGCGGTCGGGACGACGAGGACGCGTGGGCGCTCGCGGTGCGTCAGACCGAAAACGTAGTCCTCGAGCCGGCGACGCTCGGCGTCGTCCCAGCTGAGGCCGCCCATGGCGACGATCGTCGGTTCTGCCACGGTGCGAACGGTATCGTCGCTACATGCTCGATCCGTCGCAGATGGCGCTCTTCGTCGGTGCGGCGCTCCTGCTCCTCGTCGTGCCGGGCCCGGCGGTCCTCTACATCGTCACGCAGAGCGTCTCGTACGGCCGCCGGGCGGGCCTGGCCTCGGTCGCCGGGATCACGACCGGGACGCTCGTCCACATCGCCGCGGCGACGGTGGGGCTCTCGGCCCTGCTCGCCTCCTCCGCCTTGGCGTTCAACGTCGTCAAGTACCTCGGCGCGGCGTACCTGATCGTCGTCGGAATCCGTCGGTTGGCCGGTCTCGAGCGCCCGACACAGGACGGGGCGCCGAGAACGCGGAGCCACGCCAGCCTCTTCCGCCAGGGAATCGTCGTCAACGTGCTGAACCCGAAGACGGCGCTGTTTTTCCTCGCGTTCCTCCCCCAGTTCATCGATTCGGCACAGGGCGCCGTCTGGGTGCAGATTCTCGTCCTCGGCCTGATCTTCGCCTGCCTGGGGGCGCTCAGCGACGGCTGCTGGGCGCTCGTTGCAGGCACGCTCGGCGACCGCCTGCGCCGGAGCGCCCGCTTCCCGAAGATCCAGCGGTACGTCTCCGGCTCGGTGTTCGTGGGGCTCGGCGCGGTGGCCGCGCTGTCCGCGCCCGCGAAGCAGACCTAGGGAGCGGCGCGCGGGAACGCAGCGCGCGCTAGCCTCGCCTCGCGGTGGACGAGCGCACGCCTTCGTGGGGAATCACGCCGGTGCCCGAGCGCTTGCGGGTGCTCGGGCTCCTCGACCTGACGCTGCTCTGGAGCAACCTCTCGGTGAGCCTGCTGGTGATCGTCGCGGCGGCGGGGCTCGTGCCCATGCTCTCGCTCAAGCAGGCGTTGCTGGCGATCGTGATCGGCGCGGTCGCCGGCAACATCCTGCTCGCGCTCGCGGCAATGATCGGCGCCGACGGGCGGGTGCCGGGGATGGTGTTGCTGCGCGCACCGCTGGGACGCCGCGGCTCGTACGCGCCGACCGTCCTGAACGTGGCGCAGAACCTCGGCTGGTCGACCTTCGAGCTGATCATCATCTCGACGGCGGCCGCGGCGCTCTCCCAGCGCGTCTTCGGCTTCGAGGCCCGCTGGCTCTGGGCGCTCGTGTTCGGCGCCGTGTCGCTCGCGCTCGGGCTACTCGGCCCGATCGGGTTCGTCCGGCGCTACCTGAGGAAGTTCGCGGTCTGGGCGGTCGCGGCCTCGATCGTCTACCTGACCTGGTGGGCGCTCGACAAGGCGAACCTGCACACGCTCTGGGACACCGGCGGCACCGGCGGGGTCTCAATCGGCCAGGGCGTCGACCTCGTGATCGCGAGCATCGTCTCGTGGACGCCGCTCGCGGCCGATTACACACGCTTCGCCCGCGACCGCCGCAGCGCCTTCTTCGGCGCAGGGATCGGCTACCTGCTGCCGACGCTCTGGTGCTTCGGGCTCGGCTCGCTGCTGGTGCTCTCGCGAGACCTGAGCGAGCCGTCGCAGATCCCGACCGCGGTTGCGAGCGGCAGCGCTCTTGCAGTCATCGCGCTGCTGATGCTGACCGTCGATGAGAGCGACGAGGCGTTCGCGGACATCTACTCGACAGCGGTATCGCTCCAGAACATCATGCCCGGGGTTTCTCAACGGCTCCTGATCGTGCTCGTCGCCGTGACCGCGACCGGCGGGGCGATCGTGATCAACCTCGGCAACTACTTGACCTTCCTCTACTTGCTGGGTTCGATGTTCGTGCCCCTCTTCGCGGTACTGCTCGCGGACTGGCTGGTGCGCGGCGCCCACTACACCGAGCGCGACATCTTCGACGCGCCGTCGGTGCGCATCGAGCGGCTGGTGGCGTGGGTGGTCGGGTTTGGCCTCTACCAGTGGCTCTCGCCGCAAGGCCCGAGTTGGTGGACCGACCTCGTGGAGCACCTGAACCCCGGACATGCCCGGCTGACGGCCTCGCTGCCGAGCTTCGCCGTCGCCTTCAGCCTGACGATGCTCGCGGCCTGGATAGATTCGCTGCGTGCGGCCGCTCGCAGTCGTCGGGAACCTCTCGCGGGACCTCGTTGACGGGTCGCCGCCCCGGGCGGGCGGCGCTCCGTTCCACGCGGCGCGGGCTCTCCGGGTGCTCGGCCGGCCCGCCCTCGTCGGGGCGAAGTGCGCCCATTCCGACCGCGACTCGCTGCTGACGCCCCTCGTGCGGCTCGGGCTGCCGGTGCTCTGGCGCGGCGGCTCCTCGACCGCCGCCTTCTCGTTCCGCTACGAAGGCGACCGCCGCGTGATGGTCGTCGAGGCGCTCGGCGATCCCTGGGGCCCGGCCGACCTGTACGGGCTCGAGCGCGCGGACTGGGTTCACGTCGGCGCGCTGGCGCGCTCGGACTTTCCCGCTAAGACGCTGGCAGAGCTGGCTCGCGACCGGCGCGTCTCGTTCGACGGCCAGGGTCTCGTTCGACCCGAGCGCACCGGCCCGCTGGAGCTCGACGCGGCCTACGACCCGGAGGTGCTGCGCCACGTGTCGATCCTCAAGCTCGCCGAGGAGGAGGCGCGGACGCTCGTCGGCGAGCCGGACGAAAGCGCGCTCCGCTCGCTCGGCGTGCCGGAGGTCGTGGTCACGCTCGGCTCCGAGGGCTCGCTCGTGCTCGCCGACGGCAAGCTCGAGCAGGTTCCCGCGCAGGCAGCGGGCGAGGTCGATCCCACCGGTGCAGGCGATGCGTTCTCGGCCGTCTACCTTGCTTCGCGCTCAAACGGGCATGCCCCGGTGGCCGCCGCCCGGAGAGCGACCGCGCTGGTGGGCGGCCTGCTGGCGCGCAGGATCCCGTGAGGGCGCTCGTCCAGACGGTCGACGGGGTCTTCGAGGTCGACCTCGCCGAGGAGGAAGTGCTCGGCTCCGTCGAGGGCGAGATCCGGCCAGAGCAGCTCGAGATCCCGTTGCCGCTCTTCGTCGCCGGTGCGGCCACCGGCTCGACGGTCGTCGCCGTGATCGACAGGCGCCCGCCCCTCGTGGTGTCGAACGACGCGGGCCGCACGTGGCGAGAGTCCGGCGGGGGCCTGCCGCCGGGCCGGGCGGTCGCGATCGCCGGCGACGACCCCGACCTGATGCTCTACGCGGCCCGCAACCGCCTCTACCTCTCCGAGGACGGCGGCCGCTTCTGGCGGGCCCTCGTGGTCGAGCTGCCCGAGATCCAGGCCGTCACGCTCCTGCAATGAACGGCCCGACGTGCAGCGTGGAGGGCAAGCGCTGCGCATCGCACCTTGGGCGCCCAAGAGTGCCCGTGGCACGGATCGCACCGCCCCCGGCCGGAAGGCTCAGCCGCATCGTCACGCGGGGCGGGAAGTCCACCTTGCACCAGTTGCGCCACTGCAAGTGGACGGAGGCCTGCTCGTTCGGGCGGACTTCGATCGGCTTGCCGGCGGTGGAATTCACCAGCCGAACCGGAAGCGGGTGCCCGCGGCCGTCCAGCATCGCGACCACCGGCCGGCCGTCGAGGGTGCAGGCGGTCGAGCCCCGGTTGCGCATCGACACATCGCCGATCATCGCTCCGCCTCCGGAGCCGAAGCCCACGAAGACGCCGAGGTGGTCCGCCGCGCAGGCTGACGTGTGGGTGCCGTTGGAGCATCCGCTCGCGAGCGCTGCCAGCACCGCAACGGCAGCGAAGGGCCTCATGTAACGAATGTAACGCCTACGGCAGCCGAAACTCGCCGCGGGCGACGATCACCGCCGAGCCGCCGACCTCTACCCGCTCGAGCTGCTCGGCCGAGCCGTCGGCGCGCGCGTAGAGCAGCGAGGGCCGCCCGACCTCGGTGCCCTGGGAGATCTCGATCTCCTCACCGAAGCCGATCCGTCCGTGGCGGGCGGCGTGGACGGCGAGTGGGCCCGCCGCCGAGCCGGTCGCCGGGTCCTCCGCGAAGCCGCCGCCCGGGCTGAACATGCGCGTCTTCCAACGTGTGCCCGATCCGGCGATGCAGTTGATGCCTAGCACCGCCGGAGCATCGGCAAGCGCTGAGAAATCGGGTCTCAGCGCGGCCACCTCGTCCTCTGAGCCAAGCGTCACGTAGACGTGGTGCATGCCGTTGTCGTAGAGCTCGACCGGGAGCTCCGAGCGCTCGACTCCGAGCCCGGCGAGCACGACGGCCTCGTCCTCGTACGGCTTCCAGGTGGGGAGCGGCTGCTCCATCCGCCCGAACACGATCCGGTTCTGGTCGCGTTCGAGCACCACGGGCACGACGCCGGCCTTCGTCTCGAGCCGGATCTCCGGCAGCTGCATCGGCCCGGCGAGCACGAACGCGCAGCCGAGCGTCGGGTGCCCGGCGAACGGAATCTCGTCGCTGGGCGTGAAGATCCGCATCAGCGCGTGCCCGTCCCCCTCGGCCGGAAGCACGAAGACGCTCTCGCTGAACTTCATCTCTCGCGCCAGGTCCTGCATCTCGTCGTCCTCGAGCCCGCGCGCGTCGGTGAAGACGGCGAGCTGGTTGCCGGTCAGCGGGCGGTCGGTGAACACGTCGGCGATGACGTAGCGGAAGGTGCGCACGGGCCGACGATAGCCTTGCGCGCGTGCCGAAGAAGTCCGTGCAGCTCTCCGGGGTCGTCGTCGCCGAGTCGGCGATCTGCTCGATCGACCCCGACGAGGGCGTCCTCATGTACCGCGGCTACGACATCGCGGAGCTCGCGGAGCGCTCGACCTGCGAGGAGACCGCGTCGCTGCTCCTCGACGGCGACGTGCCATCCTCGGAGGCGCTCGAAGCGTTCCGCCGCGAGCTCGCGGACCTGCGTGGGCTGCCGGCGGAGACCGAGGAGGCGATCGACCGGCAGGCCGGGCAAGCGGCGCCGATGGACGTGCTCCGCACCGCGGTCTCGACGCTGCGCGAGACAACGCCGGCGCAGCTGATCTCGCAGCTGCCGACGATCGTCGCCCGGTACCACCGGCGGC
>Ga0207675_100002127_pt1 | contig 19640 bp, 12 predicted proteins | sample KBSSwiS42_FD_184305 | JGI IMG/M metagenome (GOLD analysis project Ga0207675, IMG submission 184305) | Switchgrass rhizosphere microbial communities from Kellogg Biological Station, Michigan, USA - KBS Switchgrass S4-2 (SPAdes) (version 2) | ecosystem: Host-associated > Plants > Roots >...
GAGGCGAGGTCGCGCAGGATTTGCGACTGCGCCCTCTCAGCGCGGCGCCGCTGCCACGTCGGGCTCGTCGGTGACGCGCTCGCCGGCTTCTTCGATCGGGGCGACGTGGTTGTAGCAGCGCAAGATCATGCTGCCGCGGCCTTGCTCGTCGCGCTCGTATTCGTAGTCGGTCACGGAGCAGTTGGCGACGTCGCCGGCGGCGTCGATGGCGAGGAGCTGGTGCTCGGTCATGCGCTCGATCAGATAGCGCATGCACAGGACCACGATTTCGTGCGCGACCACGAGCACACGCTCGCGCTGATACTGCAGCTGAATGGTGTCGAGCACGCTGCGCAGCCGCAAGATCACGTCGCACCAGCTCTCGCCTCCCGGCGGGCGGTAGTAGAACTTGCCGACGTGGTCGCGCAGCTCCGCCTCGTGCGGAAAATGCGTGATGATGCCGGCCTTGGTGAGCCGGTGGAAGGCGCCGAACTCCTTCTCGCGCAAGCGCTCGTCCGTCGCCTCGAGCAGGGCGTCGTTGGCGCGCAGATTTGCCTCGTGCACCAGCAGCTGGCTGGTTTGACACGCCCTGACATAGGGAGAGGTGAGCACCACCGAGGGCCGCTGCGCCTCCGGCAGCTTGCGGAACCAGCGCCCGAGAGCGCGCGCTTGTTTTTCGCCCAGCGTCGACAGCGGCACGTCCATGTCCCGATGGGCGATGTCGATCATGGCCAAGCCGCCCGCTTCAGCCAGCGAGCGCGCCACGTTGCCCGAGCTCTCGCCGTGGCGCACCAGCCACAGCCGCGCAGGCCAGTTCTGCATCCATACCGGCGTCACCATTCGGGAGTAGCATAGCCGGCTTCGCCGCCGCGCGCGCCGCCGACCGGGAAGTGACGCGGGCTGACCCGCCCGGCGGCTTGTCGCCACCCGCCGTGCCGGCGCCGCGTCAGAGCCGTCACGAAGCGAGCTCGCGCGGGCGGCGCGTCAGAGCCCGTTGCGCGCGCGAGCGCCGTCGGGCGCGGGCCGCGACCAGCAATCGGCTTCGGCAATCGTGAACTGATCGATGAGGGCGCTCCGTTCGTCGCGGTACACGTTGGTGAAACTGCCACCGTGATTGAGCACGCCCCGCGCGCCAGCGTCCGTGCACAGCTTCTCGAGCGCGTCGCGGCGCAGCGCTCTCATGCCGTCGAAGGCGACGTCTCCCACCCTCAGATCGAGCATCGCGTACTCCAGCACCACGTCGCAGCCGAACGCCTCCACGCGCGTCGCCTTGGTGTCCTTGTCCAGGCGCTTCGGCAGTGAGGCATTCGTGTCGCGCGCTTGCAGCTCCACCTTGCGGCAATACTTCGCCAGCTCCTCCACGGAGTCCTCCGCCGCAACGTCGGCATTCAACGTCGCGACGTCGTCCGTGGCCGCGTGCACCGCAACGCCGGTCGCGTTCGCCGCAACACCGCCGCCCCCCGCAGCAACGCGGGCGGTCGCCGCAACACCGCCGCCCCCCGCAGCAACGCGGGCGGTCGCCGCAGCACCGCCCACCCCCGCAGCAACGCGGGCGGATGCGGGCTCGCCCACCCGGCCCCGCTCGGTCGCCGGTCTGACCATCTCCATGCGCGTGACGACGTCCGCCTCGGCCGCCGCACGGCGCTCCGACCGGCAGCCCATCACTCCCGTCATTCCGAGCAGGAGCCCCACTGTCACGGCCCCCTGGCAGAGGCGGCGAGCAGCGAACGGCGCGTCGGAGAGTATCAGCATGCGGTGCGACCTACCTCTGCCCACATGTAGCCGAAATCCGGCCGGAGCGCGACCGTCGTCCGCCCGGTTAGCCTACAAACCAGCCAGATCGCCGGCCAAAACGGTGCACTCGTCACGAAACGAGACACCGCCCCGCGGCACGCCAGGGTGCTAGGGTGCTCAGGTGTTCCATCCCGCAGTGGAAAATTGGTTCCGCGCGACTCATGGCCAGCCTTCCGAGCCGCAGCGGCGCGGCTGGCCCGAAATCCGCGCCCGCCGCCACACGCTGATCGCCGCGCCCACCGGCTCCGGCAAGACACTGTCAGCCTTTCTCGCCGCGATCGACGATCTGATCGTGAGCGGCCTCGCGGGCACGCTAAAGGACGAGATCCGCGTGCTCTACGTGTCGCCGCTCAAGGCGCTGAGCAACGACATCGAAAAGAACCTGCGTCAGCCGCTCGAAGGCATCCGCGCCCAGCTCGAGGCGCTCGGTCTGCCGCCGATCGAGATCCGCTCCGTCGTGCGCACCGGCGACACCTCTGCTGCCGACCGCAACCAGCTGCGCAAGACCCCGCCGCACATCCTCGTCACCACGCCCGAATCCCTGTACATCTTGCTCACCAGCGAGGGCGGCCGCCGCGCTCTCGAGAGCGTGCGCACCGTGATCGTGGACGAGATCCACGCCATGGTCACCAACAAGCGCGGCGCCCACCTCGCGCTCTCGCTCGAGCGCCTGGCCGCGCTCACCCAGCATCCGCTCACGCGCATCGGCCTGAGCGCCACCCAGAAGCCCATCGAAGAAGTCGCACGCTTTCTGATTGGCTCGGCCCCTCGAGCCCCCGAGCGACCCCAGGACAGCCCGCTCAGCGACTCCGTCGCTGACGGCTCCGTCACGGCCGACATCGCTCCGCGACCCCAGGACAGCCCGCTCAACGACTCCGTCGCCAGCGCCGTCACGTCAGCTCCCGACTGCGCCATCGTCGACTGCGGCCACAAGCGCCAGATGCGCCTGAGCATCGAGCTGCCCGCCTCGCCGCTCGAGGCGGTGATGTCGGCGGAGGTCTGGGGCGAGGTGTACGACCGCATCGCGGAGCTGGTGCAACAGAACCGGACCACGCTGGTGTTCGTGGGCAACCGGCGCCTGTCGGAGCGGCTGTGCCGCCAGCTCGGCGAGCGCCTGGGCGAGCAGGTGGTCGCGGCGCACCATGGCAGCCTGTCGAAGGAAATACGGCTCGCCGCCGAGCAGAAGCTCAAGGCGGGCGAGCTCAAGGTGCTGGTGGCGACGGCGTCGCTCGAGCTCGGCATCGACATCGGCAGCGTCGATCTGGTGTGCCAGGTGGGCTCGACGCGCTCGATCGCGCGGCTGTTGCAGCGCGTGGGTCGCGCGGGTCACCAGCTGGGTGGCACGCCCGATGGCAAGGTGTTCCCGCTCAGCCGCAACGATCTGGTCGAGTGCTCGGCGCTGGTCGACAGCGTCAAGCGCGGCGAGCTCGACGCCGTGGCGGTGCCGCCGGCGCCGCTCGATATTCTCGCGCAGCAGGTGGTGGCCATGGCCGCTTGCGAGAGCTGGGACGAAGAGCAGCTGTTCGAGCGCGTGCGCCGCGCGTATCCGTATCGCCAGCTCGGGCGCGAGCGCTTCGACGCCGTGCTGACCATGCTGGCCGACGGCTACAACACGAGCCGGGGCCGGCGCAGCGCGCTCATCCGCCGCGACGCCGTCACGCACCAGGTCCAGGGTCGCAAGGCGGCGCGCCTGGTGGCGCTGATGAACGGCGGCGCCATCCCCGACAACACCGACTACCGCGTGGTGCTGGAGCCCGAGAACACGCACGTCGGCAGCGTGGGCGAAGACTTCGCGATCGAGAGCATGGGCGGCGACATCTTCCAGCTCGGCAACGCCTCGTGGCGGATCTTGAAGGTGGAGCCCGGCCTCGTGCGCGTGGCCGACGCGCAGGGCCAGCCGCCCACGATCCCGTTCTGGCTCGGCGAGGGCCCGGCGCGCAGCGACGAGCTGTCGCTCAGCGTGTCGCGGCTGCGCGCAGAGCTGGCCGAGCAGCTCGAGGACGAGAGCGGCGACGGCGCGGCCCTGGCGAGCGCGCTGCGCTGGCTGATCGAAGAGCGCGGGCTGCCCGAGCCGGCCGCGCAGCAGCTGTGCGACTATCTCGCCGCCGCGCAGCGCACGCTCGGAGCCTTGCCGACGAAGAAGCGCGTGATCATGGAGCGCTTCTTCGACGAGGCGCAGAACACGCACCTGGTGATCCACTCCAGCTTCGGCGCGCGCGTGAACCGCGCCTGGGGCCTGGCGCTGCGCAAGCGCTTCTGCAAGACGTTCAACTTCGAGCTGCAGGCCGCCGCCACCGAGGACGCGATCATCCTGTCGCTCGGCCCGACGCACAGCTTCGAGCTGTCGAGCGTGGGTACGTTCCTGAACAGCAAGACGGCCGAGAGCGTGCTGATCCAGGCGCTGCTCGACGCGCCCATGTTCGAGATTCGCTGGCGTCACAACGCCACCCGCTCTCTCGCGACGCCGCGCTTTCAGTCCGGCAAGAAGGTGCCGGCCGCGCTCGTGCGCATCCGCGCCAATGATCTGCTGGCCACGGCGTTTCCCGATCAGCAAGCGTGCCTCGAGAACCTGCCCGGCGAGCGCGAGATCCCGGATCATCCGCTCGTGCAGCAGACGATCCAGGATTGTCTGACGGAAGCCATGGACTGTGGGGCATTCCTGGAGGTACTGCGGAGCATCGAACGGGGTGAGATCGAGGTGCTGTATCGGGATTTGACCGAGCCCTCTCCTCTCTCGCACGAGATCCTGAACGCGAATCCGTACGCCTTCCTCGACCCGGCGCCGCTGGAAGAGCGGCGCACGCAGGCGGTGATGACCCGGCGCTTCTTCGACCCGAAGAGCGCGCGTGATCTGGGGCAGCTCGACGCCGACGCGATCGAGCGCGTGCGGCGCGAAGCCTGGCCGGAGTTTTCGAACGCCGACGAGCTCAGCGACGCGCTCTACCTGTGTGGCTTCTTCGTCGAGAGCGAGCTCGGCCAGAGGCTCGGGGCAGTGGGCGAGAGCTCGCCGCGCGAGGCCGCGGAGCTGTTCGAGGTGCTGCTGCAGCAGGGGCGCGCGACGCGGCTCGAGCTCGCTTCAGGCGCGGTGCTATGGGTCGGCGCCGAACGGCTGGCGCAGCTGCGCGCGGCCTGCCCGAGCGCGCGCGTGCGCCCGGAGCTGGCGCTGCCGGCGGCGCTGATGGCCAGCGTGGCGGAGGAAGACGCCTGGCGCGAGCTGATGCGCGCGCGGCTGGAGTCGCTCGGACCGATGACGCTGCGCGCGCTCGCGGCGCCGCTGGCGGAGCCGGGCAGCGAGGCGGCGTATCGGCACGCCGAGCAGGCGCTGGCGGCGCTGGAGGGCCAGGGCTCGGCCATGATCGGTCGCTTCACGCCGAACACCGAGGAAAACGAGTGGTGCGTGCGCGGGCTGCTCGCGCGCATTCATCGCTACACGCTGGAGCGGCTGCGGCGCGAGATCGAGCCGGTCACGACGGCGGTGTTTCTGCGCTTTCTGTTCGCGTGGCAGCGCGTCTCGCCCGACCAGCGGCAGCTCGGGCAGGCGTCGCTGCCCGGCGTGCTCGGGCAGCTCGAGGGCTTCGAGGCCGCTGCCGGCAGCTGGGAGTCGTCGCTCTTGCCGGCGCGCGTGGCCGACTACGATCCGGCCTGGCTCGATGGCATCTGCCTGTCGGGTCAGCTCGTCTGGGGTCGTGCCGAGCCGCCCGCGAGCAGCAAGGCGTTGCGCTCGCTCGCCACCACGCCGATCGTGCTCGGAGCGCGCGAGAACTGGTCCTGGCTGGTGAGCGCGCGTGCGCCGGTGGCGGCGCCCGCGCCGAGAGCGGTGGCGAGAATGGCGGCGCAGCCCACGCCGGACGAGGCGGCGCCGGCGCTCGAGCTGTCGCCGCTCGGGCGCCAGATCGAGGAGCAGCTGCGGCTCACGGGGCCGCGCTTCTTTCACGATCTACGGCGCGGCGTGCCGACCGGCACGGAGCTCGAGCTGGCCCTGTCGGAGCTGGTCGCCGCCGGGCGCATCAGCGCCGACAGCTTCAGCGGCATGCGCGGGCTGTTGCCGAACAAGCGCCGTCAGCGCCCCGGGCGCCGCCCGCAGCGGCGCGTCGCGGCGGGGCTGGAGAGCGCGGGCCGCTGGTCGCTGCTGGAGGCGCCGGAGCCGCCGCCGGCCGACGCCGTCGAGCGCTGGGCGCGCCTCTTGCTGCGCCGCTACGGCGTGGTGTTTCGCGCGCTGCTCGAGCGCGAGAACGCGCCGCCCTGGCGCGATCTGTTGCGCGAGTACCGGCGGCTCGAGGCGCGCGGCGAGGTGCGTGGCGGGCGCTTCGTGCAGCGCCACGCGGGCGAGCAGTTTGCGTTGCCGGAGGCCATTCCCCTGCTGCGCAGCGAGCGCAAGGCGGCAGGCAACGGGCGCGAGGTGTGCGTGAGCGCGTGCGACCCGCTGAATCTGCTGGGCACGTTGCTGCCCGGCGAGCGGGTGAGCGCAACACCGAGCAACCTGATCGTGTTCCGCGACGGCCTGCCGCTGGCCGCGCTCGAGGGCGGAAAAGTGCGGATCTTCGAGGCTCTGGATGAGGGCACCGCGGCGACCATCGGCTCGCGGCTGCGCCGCGGGCCGCAGGCCTTCGAAGCCGCACACGAAGCTCGTCCGGCGCCGGTGCGGCTGGCAGCCGTGAGCCTTGGTTCTCGGCGCGCTTCGTGAGACAACCTCGGGCATGCTCGATACCACCATCGCCGGCAGCTTGCCGAAACCCGCCTGGCTCGCCGAACCCGAAAAATTGTGGGCCCCCTGGCGCCTGAGCGGCGAAGAGCTGGCGCGCGGCAAGGAGAGGGCCGCGCGCGAATGGATCGAGACGCAGGAGAAGGCGGGCATCGACGTCGTCACGGACGGCGAGCAGTTCCGCGTCCACTTCGTGCACGGCTTCCTCGAGAGCATCGAGGGCATCGACTGGCAGAAGAAGACGAGCATGGGCATCCGCAACAACCGCTACACGGTGGACGTACCCACCGTCACGGGGCCCGTGCGCCGCAGCCGCTCCGTGCACAGCGATGAGGTGCGCTTCACGCGCGCGCAGACCCGCCACAAGCTCAAGGTCACGCTGCCCGGCCCCATGACGATCTGCGACACCATCGCCGACGGCCACTACGGCCGGCGTGCGGACATGGCCATGGCCTTTGCCGCGTTGCTCAACGAAGAGGCGAAGGAGCTGGCAGCGCTCGGCGTCGACGTCATCCAGCTCGATGAGCCCGCCTTCAACGTCTTCCTCGACGACGTCAAGGAGTGGGGCATCGCGGCGCTGCACCGCGCCATCGAGGGCCTGACCTGCACGACGGCGGTGCACATCTGCTACGGCTACGGCATCGACGCCAACATCCAGTGGAAGAAGACGCTGGGCGACGAGTGGCGCCAGTACGCAGAAATCTTCCCCGCCCTCAACGCCAGCCGCATCGACCAGGTCTCCCTCGAGGCCGCCAACTCCAACGTACCGCTATCGCTCCTGCGGCTCCTGAAAGACAAGCAACTCATGGTCGGCGTCATCGACGTCGCCAGCCATGAAATCGAGACGCCCGACCAGGTCGAAGCCCGCATCGCCGACATCCTCGAGCACGTCGAAGCGGCGCGCCTGATGCCCTGCACCAACTGCGGCCTGGCCCCCCTGCCGGAAAACGTCGCGGTGGGCAAGCTCCAGGCGCTCGGCGCCGGAGCGGTGCTGGCGCGCCAGCGTCTGAGCTGAGCCCACGCCGCGCAGGTTGGGGAGCAAATGTGCTGAACGCACCTGCCTGATCCCCCACGGACCCGGGGCCCAGCGGGGAGCCAGCCGGCAGCTGACCCCTATTGTTCGCGCTGACTCGCTCCGTACGGCGTGTTTCAGGGCGAAAGGGTCACATGACGGCTTGTCGGGTCCAGGGGTTGTCGAGCAGCGCCGAGGCTCTCCCCGCGCGGGACGACGACACCAATCCGTCTTCTTCCACGCTCGAAGCCGGCGGCGACTGCGTCGGACCGTACCGGATCCTCGACGTGATTGGCCACGGTGGCACGGGCGTGGTGTTTCGGGCGCAGCACGGCGAGAGCGGCGAGCTCGTGGCGCTCAAGCGGCTGCTGGTCGAGAGCGTCGCTGACATCGGCGGCATGCGCCGCGAGATCGACGCGCTGCGTCGACTCGAGCATCCCGGGGTCGTGCGCATCGTCGATCAGGGAGTCGACGCGGCGGTGCCCTGGTATGCCATGGAGCTGCTCGACGGCGAGACGCTCGCGAGCTACGTGACCCGCCTCTGGAGGCGCGGTCCCCATCCGTCCTCCGACTTTGCCGCCACGCTGACGGAGCAATCCGTGCGCCCGCGCGAGGCGCGCAGGTCGAACCCGGTCGAAGCGCGCGACGCGCGCGTCGCCGAGCACGGGCGCGAGCTCGTGGCGCGCGGCACGCTGCCCGTGGTGCTCGAGATCGTCCGGGGCCTGTGCGACACGCTCGCGTTCGTGCACGGCGAAGGCGTGGTGCACCGCGACCTGAAGTGCGCCAACGTGGTGCTGTGCTCGGGCGGAGTGCCCAAGCTGCTGGACTTCGGTCTGGCCTGGCGCTTCGCGGGTGGCACCAGTCGTGAGGTGCTCGATGACGTGACGCGCGGGGCGGCGGGCACGGCGGCGTACATGTCGCCCGAGCAGATCCGCGGCGAGATGGTCGACGCGCGCGCCGATCTGTACTCGCTCGGCTGCCTGCTCTACGAGCTGCTCACGGGCAGGCCGCCGTTCTCCGGTCGCAGCGCGCTCGAGGTCCGCCGCTGCCACCTGAACGTGGCGGTGCTGCCGCCCTCCTCGCTCGTCGATGGCGTGCCGACGGCACTGGACGATCTGGTGCTGCGCCTGCTGCAGAAGCGGGTGGCGAACCGCCCGGGCCACGCCAGCGAGGTCGCCCGCAGCCTGTCTCTCCTGGGCGCGGCCAGAGACTTCTGGGGCGCGAAGAGCCCGCCGCGCAGCTACGTGTACCGCTCGCCGATGGTGGGCCGCCGAGAGACGCTCGACGTGCTGGGCGCCCACGTCGATCGGGCGCTCGCGGCGCAGGGCAGCCTGCTGCTCATCTCCGGTGAGAGCGGCATCGGCAAGACCTACCTGGCGCTGGCGGCCGCGCGCGACGCCGTCATCCACGGCCTGCGCGTGGTCACGAGCACGTGCCTGCCCCTGGGCGCCGCCGTGGCCCAGCCGAACGAGGCGAGCCTGCACCCGTTTCGCAGCCTGCTCCTGGCGGTCGCGGACCGCTGCATCGCCTCGCCCGAGCTGACGCCCGCGCTGCTCGGCGAGCGCGCCCGGCTGCTGGTCGCGTGCGAGCCGAGCCTGGCATCGCTGCCGGGCCTGTCGCAGTACCCCGAGCCCGAGGCCCTGCCGGCCAGCGCGGCCCAGCAACGCTTGCTCGACGCGCTGGCGCAGACGCTCGCAGCCTTTGCCGCGGTCTGCCCCTTCATGTTCGTGATCGACGACCTGCAGTGGGCCGACGACGCCTCGCTGCGCTTCCTGAGCTCGCTGCCCGAGAGCTGGCTCGGCGACAAGCGCCTGGTGATCGTGGGCGTGTATCGCGCCGACGAGCGGACCGCCGCGCTGCAGGAGCTGCTGGACCGCCCGTACGTCGAGCGGCTCGCCCTGGGTCGCCTGGCAGAGGCCCCGCTCGGCGAGCTGGTGCGAGGCATGCTCGCTCTCGGCTCCGCCCCCGCCAGCTTCGTCGATCTGTTCGTGAAGCAATCCGAGGGCAATCCGTTCTTCGCGGCCGAGTACCTGCGCACCGCAGTGGACGAGCGGCTCCTGTATCGAGCCCCGACCGGAGACTGGCAGATCGATGATCGGCTGCTGGCCATCGGCACGGCGGGACCGAGACTCACGTTGCCGGGGTCGATCGCGGCCCTGGTCGCTCGGCGCCTGGACGGCCTGAGCGGTCCGGCGCAGCAGGTCCTGGCGGCCGCCGCCGTGCTGGGACGCGAAATGGAGTGGCCGCTGCTGCTCGCCGTGGCGGCGCTGCCCGAGGAACAGGCCTGGGAACCGACGCGCGAGCTCGTCGCGCGACAGATCCTGGAAGAGCCAGCGCTCGCTCCGGCGGGCGAGCCAGCGCGCCTGCGCTTCCTGCACGACAAGCTGCGCGAGGCCGCTCACGCGCGCCTGCTCGGCGCGCAGCGCCGTCGCCTGCACCGGCGCGCGGCCGAGGCGATCGAGCAGCTGCTGGAGGGCTCGCCGCAGCTGCTGCAGGCCCACGCCACGCTCGCGTACCACTACACGCAGGGAGAACAGCTGCGCGAGGCGCTCGAGCACCTGGAGCGGGCCGGCGATCACGCCCTGGCGACGTACGCCAATCGCGACGCCGTGCGACACTTCGGCACTGCGCTCGAGCTCGAGTCGAAGGCGCAGCTCGAGCTGCAGCAGGCAGAGCGCGCGGGGCGCGTGTTGCCTCGCGCGCCGAGCAAGAACGTCGTGCGCCGGGCCCAGCTGCGTCGCGCGCGCTGGGAGCGAAAGCTGGCCGAAGCCCAGTACGCGCTCGGCGATCTGGACGCGGTCGAGCGCCACACCCGGCGCGCGCTCGAGCACATCGGCCACCCGCCGCCGCGCTCGCCGCTCGGCTGGAGCTGGAGCCTGCTGCGGGAGCTGGCGCAGCAGCTGCTCCATCGCCTGAGCCCGGCCTGGACCCAGCGCCGGCCGAGCGCGCTCGAGCAGGAGACCCTGGTCGAGGCCGCGCTGGCGACGCACCACCTGGCCGAGCGCGGCTACTACAACTCCGAAGCCGTGCCCATGATCGCCGCGAGCCTGCGCGCGGTGAATCTCGGCGAGCGCGCCGGCGTCGCCGTGCCGCTGGCCACGCCCTACGCCCTGCTCGGCATGAGCGCGGGCATCAGCAAGCTGCCCGGGCTGGGCGAGCGCTATTTCGAGCTGGCGCGCAACGCCGCGCTGCGCACCGCCGACCACGCCGGGCTGGCGTATTCGCTGTACTCCAAGGCAGCCTGGAAGATCGGCAACGGACAGTGGCAAGAGGTGCGCGAGCTGTGCGCGGAATGCACGCGCATCGCTCGCCGGACTCGCAACGTCAAGGCGCTCGGCATGGCGCAGACGCTGCTCGGCCATACCGACTTTTACACGGGTCGATTTCGAGCGAGTGCGGATACCTACCGCCAGCTGGAGCTGACGGCCCGCGCCAATGGCGATCAGCAGCACCTGTCGTGGGGTCTGTACGCGGGGGCGCGCGCCCGCATCTGCCTGGGCGAGCTGGCAGAGTCGCGCGCGATGCTGCTCGAGTCGCACGCCTTGCTCGAGCCGCTCGTGGAGGTGCCGTCCAAGATCATTGCCCCGGGGCTGCTGGCGTCGCTGCACCTGCGCGCGGGCGATCTCGAGTCCGGGCTGCAGGCAGCCGAGCTCACGGCCCAGCGCATTCACCAGAGCCTGCCGACGGTGTTCGCGACGGTGGCGGGCTACGCCGGCGTGGCGGAGGTGTATCTCGCGCGCTGGGCGCAGCTGCTCGACGCCAGCGGGCGACGTGCCAGAGCGACGCGAGCCGCGCGCCGCGCCGCCCGGCGAGCCGTCTTCGACCTGCTGACACTGGCCCTGAGCATTCCCATCGGTTGGCCCTATTTCCACCGCATCCACGGCGAAATGCTGCGCCTCGATGACCGGCTGCGCGCCGCCGAGCGCGCGTTCGAGCGCGGCCGTTCTGCCGCGCACCGGCTCGGCATGGCTCACGACGAGGCGCTGGCCCACCTCGACCTGGCGCGCGTCGCGCCGCCGGGCAGCCGCTCGCACGCCGAGCACCAGAGCCACGCCGAGCGGATGCTGGAACGGCTGGCATGCCCGCTCGATCTCGCACGTGCTCGTCAGCTTCGCCCGAGAGTCGACGAGTGAGCGCTTCGGCGCCTGGCTTTTTTCATCGGAGGGGGCAAGACAGCATGAGCGAACGAGCCACCTACATCGACCGAGACAACGAGATCGTCTACCCGCCACCCTACGAGCAGGCGGATACGTTTCTGACCGCCTGGGTCCTGCCCTGTCCCAGGGACAAGCAGCGGGCCATTCTGGACGCGGAGCTCAACCACTGCAGCGGCGGACGGCCCTTCGAGTACCGCCCGCTGCTGTCGCGTGCCCTGCTGGTGCTGGCGGACATCGGCAAGGTCAGCTGCAGCGGAGCCGGGGCTCCGCAGGGCTGGATCCCCGAAGTAGACGTCTGCACCTGGCTCTTGTGTGGCGCGTACAAGCTGGTCAACGGCAGGCGCGAGCTCGACCACCTCGCCTGGTATGTCCCGTACATCTGGGTCACCACGGCGGACACCATGGCGACGGGCCGCGAGGTCTTCGGCTACCCGAAGGCCATCGGCTGGGCACAGCTGCCGGACGATCCCGACGACCGCGGGCCGCTCTGGGCAGACGGGCTGGTGCTGCCCACCTTCAGCCCGGACACGGAGGTGGTGCAAAAACGCCTGTTCGAGCTCGTGCGCAGGGAACCGAGCCAGGATCCCAGCCCGCCGCAGAAGTTCGCGGCCAGCCAGCAGCGCGAGGCGTTCAAGGCCATCGCCCGCAAGCTGCACGCGGCGGGCGAAGCAGAGTGCGACTGGAGCTTCTTCGTCTCCAGCTTCGAGAACCTGCTCGGCTTGCACCTGCCGATGGTCTTTCTCAAGCAGTTCCGTGATGTGACCGACCCGACCGCGGCCTGCTACCAGGCGATCATCGAGGCCAACGCCACGGTGAACGGCTTCTCCGGCGCGGGCTTTCTGCCCGGCGGCTGGGATCTTCACTTCTACTCGTACGCCAGCGTCGACCTGCCGGGCAAGCTCGGCTTTGCGCCCCGGCAGCGCGTCGACCTCGGGTTCTACGTCTACTTCAGCTTCTCGATGGATCTCGGCAAAGAGGTCTGGCGAGCGGGCGCCCAGCCATGAGCGGCAAGATCCGGGTCGCGGTGCTGGGCGGCGGAGTCGCCGCGCTGACGACCGCCTTCGAGCTCACCAGCACGGCAGAGCTGCGCGCCCGCTACGACGTCACCGTGTATCAGCTGGGCTGGCGCCTGGGCGGCAAGGGCGCGAGCGGGCGCAATCGCAAGCTCGCCAACCGCATCGAAGAGCACGGCCTGCACATCTGGATGGGCTTCTACGAAAATGCCTTTCACGTCATGCGCGCCGCCTACGAGGAGCTCGGTCGCCAGCCGGGCGAGCCCCTGGCGACCTGGCAGGAGGCATTTCGCAAGCACAGCTACATCGTGCTCGAGGAAAAGATGGACGCTGGCTTCCACCCCTGGAGCTTCGTCTTTCCCACCAACTACCTGGAGCCGGGAGAGGGCGGCGAGCTGCCGACGCCGCTCGCGTACGCCCAGATGCTCGTGCAGTGGCTGATCGAGCTCTGGGAGGGCTCCGAAGCCGCGCGTACCGCCAAGCCGCTGACGGCGTTCGAGCTGCCACGGCTGCCCAGATGGGTCGCAGACCTGATCAGCAAGCTGAGCCCCGACCGAGAGCAGCTGGGCGCCGTGGATCCTGCGCAGGGCCACGGCAGTCCGCTCTGCCCCAATCCGCCGCTGCCGACCCATCCCGTATCGCTGCTCGCGTCGCACGTGCTGAAGCTGCTCGGCGCGCTCGAGCAGCTTCCCGTCGCGCAGAGCCGCGTGCTGGGCCGCGCCGTCGCCTGGTTGATCGAGGCGCTGATGGGCCTGGCCTGGCTCTTGCTGCGAGATCGCGTCAACAGCGACTTCGAGCTGCGCAAACTCTGGGTCTGCCTCAACCTCGCCGGCTCGGCCGCGGCCGGCATCGTTGCGGACTCGATCCCGACCCGGGGCTGGGACAGCATCGACCAGCACGACCTGCGCGACTGGCTGAAGAAGCACGGCGCCAATGCCATCACGCTCGACTCTGGCCCGATCCGCGGCGTGTACGACCTCGCGTTCGCCTACGAGCACGGCGAGATCGACCGGCCCGCCTTCGCCGCGGGCACGGCCATGCGCGGCATGCTGCGCATGCTGCTCAGCTACAAGGGGGCCATCTTCTATCGCATGCAGGCGGGCATGGGCGACGTGGTAGCGGCGCCCTTCTACCAGGTGCTGTACCGGCGCGGCGTGAAGTTCGAGTTCTTCCACCGCGTCACGGCGCTGCGCCTGTCCGGAGATGGCGCGCTCGTACAGCGCATCGAGCTACGCAAGCAAGTGAAGCTGGCCCAGGGTGTCCAGAGCTACCAACCCCTGTATCCCGTCAACGGCCTACCCTGTTGGCCGAGCGCCCCCGACTACACCCAGATCGAAAATGGCCACCAGCTCGAGCGCTCCGGCATCAACCTCGAGTCTGCCTGGGCGCCGCGCTGGAAGGACGAGCAAGACCTCGCGCTCGAGCTCGGGCGCGACTTCGACCAGGTCGTGCTCGGCGTCTCGATTGCGGCGCTGCAGCAGATCGCGACCGACCTCATCGCGGCCAGCCCCGAGCTCGCGCGCTCCGTCGAACGCGTCCAGACCGTCCAGACCCAGGCCCTCCAGCTCTGGCTCACCCAGCCCAGCCGTGAGCTCGGCTGGCAAAAACCGCACGGCGTCAAAGAGGGGCCGGTCCTGGGCGCGTTCCACGAACCCATCGACACCTGGGCGGACATGAGCGACCTGATCCGGCGCGAGACCTGGCCCGCTGATCAGATGCCGAAGAGCATCGCCTACTTCTGCGGCCCCCTCCCCGACGCCCAGCCCATTCCGCCCTTCACCGACCACGCCTTTCCGGGCCGTGAGCTCGCGCGCTACCGCCAGCTCGCGCGCGGCTTCCTGAACCTGCAAGTGCAAGACCTCTGGCCCAACGCCAGCGCGGACGACGGCTTCATGTGGGAGCTGCTCGTCGACCTGCAAAACCAGCGCGGCCCCGCGCGCCTCGACTCCCAGTACACCCGCGTCAACCTCGACCCCACCGAGCGCTACGTCCTCTCCGTACCGGGCAGCACCCAATATCGCCTCCACGCCGACCAGCTACCCTTCGCCAACCTCGTGCTGGCGGGCGACTGGACCTACAACGGCCTCAACGCCGGCTGCGTCGAGGCCGCGGTCATGAGCGGCATGTACGCCTCGCGAGCCCTCTGCGGAGTACCGACGCGCATCGTGGGCGCGGAAGACGCCGAAGCCGCGCCCGAGTCAGCCTGGCGCACGACGAGCGCCGAAGCCGTGGACGAGCGCAAACGCACGGCGTGAGAGCGCCGCGCGCAGAAAACGCCGGCGCGGGCAAACGTTCGGCGGCAGCGCGCTGCGCGCGCAGAAAACGCCGGCGCGGGCAAACGCTCGGCGGCAGCGCGCGCGACGGTTTATCCGCGCTGCGCGGATAAACGTCTGCTGCGACTCTGTACGCCCGACTCCGCGCCGCGAAACGGCGCTGCGCGGTCGTCGGCGGCGGGCGAGCTCACCCGTGCGTCCACCAAATCCGCGCTGCGCGGATACGACCCCGCTCGGCTCCGCACGCCAGCATCCGCCGCGCGACACCAATCCGCGCTGCGCGGATACGAGCTCCGCTCGGCTCCGCACGCCCGGTCCCGCTCGGCTCTGCCGGGAGTCTCCGGAAGCGCACGTCGTTGTGCCCAGCGCTGCACGCGTCGATCAGCGGGGTCGTCGCCGCGATGTCGCTCTCTTGAATTCCGCCTCCGTGAGCACGTCGTCGCCTGGTGCCCCGAGGCTCCGATCAGGGCCGTATGGCGGAGGCCCGGCCCTGATGAATCCCCGCGAATCCATCGCGTAAAAGCGCGAATTGTGAGCGCAGAGGGATCGACGCGCATGCAGGTCTCTGATCTACTGGTGGTTACCACACACGCCAGCAGTCAGGGACCCACATGCACGCGATCGGACTTTTATCAAAATGGCTCGCTGAGCACACCATCATCCAGCACCGCGCGCGCCGCGAGGCACTGCTGAAGCTGGTGCAAGCTCTGCTGAGCGGGGGCAAGCGCCCTGGCGCAAACGGTACTTGCCGGTATCCGGCGCCCGGTCATCCTCGTCGATTGGTCGGACACGAACCCAGGGCAGCGCTGGTATCTGCTCAAGGCAGCCGTCGCCGTGCGCGGACGCGCCCTCACGTCGGCCGCGCGCGCAGCGAGCTCCGGCGTCGGAACCTGCTAGCAGAGCCATCACCGTTGTCTCGGGCGCGGTCACCCGATTGGGCTGACTGGAAGGTGCTGACCCACTGCGACCTGACCCTTCTGCCGACCGCGCGGCGAGCGCCGAGGAAGACGATCAGGTTTAGCCCGCGATGGCCAGCGCAAACAGCAGCTGGGTGGCTGCTGGTCACGTCGGCGTCGCCCAGAAGACGAGCAGAAATCCGATCATGATCGGGGTGGCGTACGAATTGGTAGAGCCAGGGCCTCACGAACGCTGCACTCGGAAAACGGGCGACTCGTGAATCCGCATAGGATGGCCGTCGCTTGGTCACTGTTGCTCTCTTGTTTCGTCCAGGCTGGCTCCGCGATGTGATTCGGTCGCGGCGTTTTTCGTGTTTGCGTCGGCAACAGTTCGCGCTGGGTACGCGGTCGCGCCGTGTACCACGCAGCACTGCGTATCGCAGTGGCGCTGCGCCGCTCCGCGCGCTCCTTCGCCGCAGTTGCCGCCCTCAGGTTAGATCGGCCGACGGACAGGCGGATGGCGCTACGGTGACTCGCGTGTTGCACGCAGATTGCTGAGCGCCACGTTGTCAGAAATTTCACTATTTTGGGCGCGAAGCTGCAAGTCGCGAGCGAGCTTTCGCTCGAGCGCTCGAGCGCTCGAGTCGAGGCGCGAGTCTTATCGTTTCTCGTGCGCATGACGTCCTCCTACAGGTCGCCTTCACTGGCGAGGGCGCGGCAAAAAAATAACGACAGCCATCGAGGAGGCTCGCGATGAACGTGAAGACTCGACCGCTCGAACGCGAGACGTCGTGCTCGCAGCACGCGCGCACGGCAGGGAGCATCGCGGCGCTCTGCATCGGCGCCATGGGTTGCGCAGATGTGCTCGACATTCCGAAGCACCCACGCTTGGCGAGCGACACCGCCGCGTCGCTCCGGCTGGCGGGGACCGAGCAGGCCGCGGCCCCTGAGATCGAGTCGACCCTCGGCAGCGAGGGCGTCGCGGCTCGAGTCGGCGAAGGGCCGCCGGCATTGCCGCAGCTCGACGGCGCGGAATCGAGTGCGGTGGGCGCGCTGAGCCCGCCCACGCCCGAACCCGAAAGCACTGACGCAGGAACGCCCACGAACAGTCTCCCGCCCTTCGACGCAAGCTCGGCGCCGCCGCCGAGCGCCGTCTGCGTGTCCGGAGCCCTGGGTCCCGACGGCAGCTGCTACGGAGCGCTAACGACGCTGCACACCTGGGCGGGCGCGAGGCAGCGCTGTCAGTCGGTCCGAGCGGGCTGGGATCTCGCCTCCATTCGCAGTGACGAAGTCAACCAGTTCCTGACCGATGGGCTCAGCCGCGAGAGCTGGATTGGAGCCTCCGCGGGAAGTGTAGAGGGCAGCTGGGTTTGGGTCGATGACGGCACGGAGTTCTGGCGCGGCGATAGCACGGGCGCTCCCGTCAACGACGCCTATGCGAACTGGGACCAGTCGCAGCCCAGCGGTGGAGCCCGCAATGAATGCGCCCGACTGGTGCCCGAGGCGGGCGCCTGGGAGGATCGCGCGTGCAATACGCTGCAGCGCGCCGTCTGCGCAGGGCCACCAGGTTAGTGCGCTGCACCACCGCGCCATCGAGCAGCGTCGCGCCGACGCGCATCGATCACGTCCCTGTTGCGCTCAGCTCCAGCGGCTGATCGCTGCCGGGAGCGACGCCGTCGGAGCCGTCGGTGTCTTCCGAATCCGACGTACTTTGATGAGGCATGTCTCTGGCGCGATCACGACAAAGCCGCGGCAAGCGGTGCCCGCACGGGCGGAATCGCGCCACCGTTGTAACTCTCACCTTGCTCTGCCCGGTCCTATTCTTCTCTCACGACGGACGAACACCGAGTGTCGCGAGCGCGCAACGTCGCCTCGCCCACCGGTTGGCAGTACGCCGCACACAACCAAGCAAGCAGGAGAAGTACAAATGCCGGACATTTTGCACCGCGTCGGGGTCAAGTCGTCAGCCAAGGCAACCTATGCCGCACTGTCCACCAAGGAAGGCCTCGCCGGCTGGTGGACGGTCGATACGGCAGGTGACTTCAACGTCGGCGGAGTCATTCGCTTCCGCTTCGGCGACCGGGGCGGCTTCGACATGAAGGTGCTCGAGCTGGAGCCCAGCAAGCGCGTGCTCTGGCAGGTCGTGAGCGGCCCCGAGGAGTGGATCGACACCAAGGTCAGCTTCGACCTCCAGCAGAAAGACGACGTCACGATGGTCCTGTTCAAACACCAGGGCTGGAAGGAGCCGGTCGAGTTCATGCATCACTGCAGCACCAAGTGGGCGCTGTTTCTGATGAGCATGAAGTCGCTGCTGGAGGTCGGAAAGGGCGCCCCCTCTCCCCACGACGTCAACATCTCGGTCATCGGCGACTAAGCGGTGGGCAAACGTTCGGCGTGAGAGCCCGAGAACGCGCCGGCTCGCAGAGGGCGCCCGAGAACGCGCCGGCTCGCAGAGGGCGCCCCTTTACTTGGGCTCGGCACCTCTAGCCACTGTCCCACTCCAGGAGTGCCCACTGCACGCCAGCGCGAATTCAAACCTGTGCTCGGGCTCCCACGCCACTCCCCATCGGCTTCTGATCGTCACGGCTGTGTCCTTCGGCTCGGGCATGCGATGTCCTTCTGCTGATCTCTTCGCAGAGACGACGTTGCCATCTGGGCTACCGTGGGAAGATCCATGAGGGTTCACTGCAACGCAATCTACTGCGACGCAAAATCGAGGACCTGAGGCGTCAGCGCACGGACCCCGCTACGACGGGAGGTCGACGGTGTGCACCATCTGGAGCCCGAGCTCGGCCTCGAGCTCTCTGCGCACACGCTCGGCGGTCTCGCGTTCCGGCACGGACAGGCCCAGAAAGTCGTAGGCGCTCTTGCGCTCCTCCAGCCCAAATACTTTCATGCTTCGATTGAAAAAGAGCAGGGCTGCCGTGATGGCGCGCACCAGAGCGCTCTTGGTCATGATGCCAGTCGGAACAGGCTTGCTGCCAATTCGCTGCGCCAACATCTGCCGTTGGTGCCCGTCGGGGCCGCCGCCGTACGACACGATCAGCGTACGGCCGTTTTCGGGTTGGCCGCGCACGGCTTCGTCCGTCAACAAGCGCTGCCACTCGAGATTGCTCGGGTTCTTGGGACCGTGGACCACGATGGTCAACCGGCCTTCAAAGCGCCAAGACATCGAGCGGTGCATGCCGCCCCGATGGTAGGCGACCTGCCGCAGACGTCAACGTCGCAACTCGGTGGCCCGCAGCCTGTCCAATCCACGCCGCTCGTGCCAAAATCAGGTATTCTCAGCCCATGTCGAGCGTATACGAGGCCGCGGGGGGTAGCGCGGGACTGCTGCGGCTGGCTGAAGCGTGGCACGTCCGGGTGATGGCGGATGAGGTCGTCAGCCATGCTTTCAGCCACGGTTTTCATCCGCGCCACAGCCAGCGACTCGCGGCGTACTGGGCCGAGGCCCTCGGTGGGCCGAGTGAGTACTCCGAGGCCTATGGAGACGAAACGTCGGTCGTGCGAATGCACAGCGGCAACGGAGCGCACGAAGAGATGGACCGGCGCGCCATCGCCTGCTTCGACCAGGCTCTGCAAGACGTGGGATTGACAACCGAGCCCCTGCGACACGTGCTCCACGACTACTTCGCGTGGGCGACCAAGACCACCATGGCGCGCTACCCTGACTCGCCCAACGATGTCCCTGAAGGCTCGAGCATCCCGCGCTGGTCTTGGGATGGTCTCGTGGAGGCGACCTAGCCCGGGCCCTGCCCGGGTCCCCTCCGCCGGATCGATCGTGGTTCGTTCACGAACTACGTTCTCGCGAGGG
>Ga0207675_100002128_pt1 | contig 19636 bp, 17 predicted proteins | sample KBSSwiS42_FD_184305 | JGI IMG/M metagenome (GOLD analysis project Ga0207675, IMG submission 184305) | Switchgrass rhizosphere microbial communities from Kellogg Biological Station, Michigan, USA - KBS Switchgrass S4-2 (SPAdes) (version 2) | ecosystem: Host-associated > Plants > Roots >...
CTGGTCGAGCCCGGCGATCGCGTCATCTCGGTGCTGCCGACCTATCAGCAGCACTATTCCATCCCCGAAAGCCTCGGCGCGGACGTGCAGGTCCACAAGCTGCGCGAGGAGAACGGCTTCTTGCCCGACCTCGACGAGATCGCGCGGCTGATCACGCCCAATACCAGGCTGATCGCCCTCACCAACCCGAACAACCCGACCGGCTCGCTGATGGACCGCGCGATGATGCAGCGCGTTGCCGACCTGGCCGCGCGCGTCGGCGCCTACGTGCTGTGCGACGAGGTCTATCGCGGCGTCGACCAGGTCGGCGACACGCTCACGGTCTCGATGGCCGATCTCTACGAGCGCGGCATCAGCACCGGCAGCATGTCCAAGGCCTTCTCGCTCGCCGGCCTGCGGCTGGGCTGGATCGTCGGTCCCAGGGACCTGATCCATGCGGTGTCGATCCACCGCGACTACAACACCATCAGCGTCGGCATGCTGGACGACCATTTCGCGTCGATCGCGCTGGAGCATCGCGATGCGATCCTCAAGCGCAACCGCGCCATCGTGCGCGAGAACCTCGCCATCCTTGACCGCTGGGTGGCCGAAGAGCCGGCGATCTCCTACGTCAAGCCCAAGGGCGGCACGGTCGCGTTGCTGAAATACGATTTCGACATGCCGTCGCGCGATTTCTGCGTCCGCCTGCTGGAGGCCGAGGGCGTCATGTTCACCCCTGGCAGCGCCCTCGACATGGAAGGTTATGTGCGCATCGGCTACGCCAACAACCGCGCCGTGCTTGAAGAAGGACTCCCGCGCGTCTCGCGCTTCCTGCGGACGCTAAACAGCACGGCCGTGCGGGCGAAGGTGTGAGACATGGCCACGCAGATCGCATCGTGCCCGTTGCTCTCCGGCGCCCACCGCTACTCCGTCATCCTCGTGCTTGGCACGAGGATCCACGAGTTTGTTGGCGCTGGCACTATCGCGCCCTGCGAAACTCGTGGATGGTCGTGCCAAGCACGACCATGACGATTGAGTGGAAAGTACGATGACAACTCTCGACACCGCCTACGTCCGCGAACAGTTCCCGCCGCTCAAGGACGACTGGGTGTTCGTGGAGAACGCCGGCGGCACCTATGTGCCGCGCCAGGTGATCGACCGCACCCGCGACTACATGACCGAGACCCAGGTGCAGCCGAACTGGAACTTCGCCTCCTCGGTCCGCGCCACCGATCGGATCACGGCCGGCAAGCACCTGATGGCGGAGTTCATCAACGCCGACCACGACGAGATCGTGCTCGGCCCCTCCACCACCATGCACGTCTACCTGATGGCGCAGGCCCTCAGGCACCAGTTCAAGCCGGGCGACGAGATCATCGTGACCGAGCAGGACCACGAGGCCAATGTCGGCGCCTGGCGCCGGCTGGAGGAGTTCGGCCTGGTGATCCGCGAATGGCAGGTGGATCGCGAGACCGGCGCCCTGCGCTACGAGCAGTTGGACCAGCTGCTGTCGCCGCGGACCAGGCTAGTCGCCTTCACCCATTGCTCCAACGTCGCGTCGATCGTGCACGACGTGCCGGCGCTGGCGAAGAAGATCCACGCCGCCGGCGCGCTCTCCTTCGTCGACGGCACCGCCTTCGCGCCGCACTTCCCGGTCGACGTCAAGGCGCTGGATTGCGACTTCTACGTCTTCAGCCTGTACAAGGTGTGCGGCCCGCACCAGGCGGTGCTCTATGGCAAGCGCGCGCTCCTGCAGCAGGCGCGCAACCTCAACCACCATTTCATTCCCGACGACAACGTCGCCTACAAGTTCCTGCCTGGCGGCCCGTCGCATGAGTTCGCCGCCGGCTGCGTCGGCATGGGCGAGTATTTCGACGCGCTGCACGCGCACCACAAGCTGGAGCCGGCCAACTCGTTCCACGCCCGGCTGGCGCGCACCTATCGCCTGATCGCGGCGCACGAGGCACGGCTGGCCGACAAGGTCGAGGGCTTCCTCAAAGCGCGCAACGTGCGGATTGTCGGCCGGCGCCCCAGCAGCGACGGACGCCTGGCGCCGGTCATCTCCTTCCACGTTCCCGGCCGCAAGTCGGCAGACATCGTCGCCAAGCTCAACGAGCACCAGATCGCCATCGGCCACAGCGACTACTGGGCAGCACGCCTGATCAAGGCGCTCGGGCTCACCGCAGAGGACGGCGTCGTGCGCATCGGGCTCGCGCACTACAATGATGAGCGCGACATCGAACGACTGCTGACAGCCTTGGAGCGCGCGCTGGGGTAATACGCCCGCCGCTGCGGGTTTTGGCAGCGAGCGTTCCGCAGGGGACACATGACAGACCGGGCTGGTACTGCCAAACCCACTGAATCGACCGACCTGGGCAGCCAGCGCAGTATTGCCATCGGCATGATCCTGGTGGTGCTGTCCGCGGTTGCCTGGAGCACGGCCGGTTTCTTTGCGCGGGTGGCCCCGGTCGATATCTGGGTCGTGCTGTTCTGGCGCAGCCTGTTCGGCGGCCTGTCGATCGCCGCCCTTGCCATGATCCAGAAGAGGGGGATCGCCGTCGAATGGTGGCGCGCTTTCTCGCCGGCGGGAATCGCGATGATGGCGCTCAACATCATCGGCATGATGAGCTTCGTCTATGCCTTGCAGAACACCACCATCGCCAACGTGACGGTGATCTATGCCACGCTGCCCTTCATCACGGCGATCCTCGCCTGGCTGTGGTTCCGCGAGCGCGCCAAACCTCGCGCATTGATCGGCAGCCTGGTCGCCGGTGCCGGCGTTGCCATCACGGTCGGTGGAACCATGGCGCTTGGCGGCGGTACACACTTGCTGGGTGACCTCGCGGCCCTTAGCCTCACTATTGCCTTCGCGTTCATGACTGTGATCATGCGGCGCCACCGCGAGGCGGCGATGCTGGAAGCCGTCACCCTAGCCTGCTTCCTCATGTCGATCATCGCGCTGTTCCTGTGCGACCCGTTCACGGTCACGGCGGCCGATGTCGCCTGGATCGCGGCGTTCGGCATCGTGACTCAGGGCGGCGGTCTCGGCATCTACACCCTGGGCGCGCGGCGCCTGCCTTCGGCTCAGGCGGCGCTGCTCAGCGCCAGCGAGGTACCGCTGTCGCCACTCTGGGTCTGGGTCTTCTTCGACGAAGTGCCGGCGACGGAGACATTCGTCGGTGGCGCCTTGGTGCTGGGTGCGATCCTGTGGAACATCGCTGCCGAACTGCGGGCGCCCGTGCCCCCCGGAACGGCCCAGCCATGACCAGCCAAGCCGATGCGGCAGCCGCCTCCGACCGCAGCGTCGCCATCGGCATCGCGCTGGTGCTGAGCTCCGCGGTTGCCTGGAGCACCGCCGGGTTCTTCGCGCGGATGGTGCCGGTCGACATCTGGATCGTGGTGTTCTGGCGCGGTATCTTCGGCGGGCTGTCCATTGCCGTGCTGGCGATGATCGAGCGGCGGCGCTTCGGCTTCGACTTCAAGCGCGCCTTCAGCCTGGGCGGCATCGCCCTCATCCTGATCTCCGCCACCGGCAAGATCGCGTTTCTCTATGCGCTGCAGAACACCACGGTCGCCAACGTGACCGTGCTCTACGCCACCCTGCCCTTCATGACCGCGATCCTGGCCTGGCTGTGGTTCCGCGAGAGAGCGAAGCGGCGCACCCTGATCGGCAGCCTGGTGGCCGGCGTCGGCGTGCTCATCACGGTCGCGGGCTCCACCGGACTGGGCGGCGGCCATATCCTCGGCGACCTGGCCGCCCTGTTCATGACCCTCACCATGGCGCTGATGACCGTCATCATGCGCCGCCATCGCGACGTGCCGATGCTGGAGGCGGCGGCGTTGTCCGGCTTTGTCGCGGCGACCATCGCCTTCCCGATGGCCGAGCCGTTCTCCATCGCCACGACCGACATCCTGTGGCTCGCGCTGTTCGGCCTGGTGACCCAGGGCGGCGGCCTCGGCATCTACACCATGGGCGCGCGCCGCCTGCCCTCGGCCCAGGCTGCCCTGCTCAGCGCCAGCGAGGTGCCGATGTCGCCGCTGTGGGTGTGGATCTTCTTCGCCGAGGTCCCGGCGCAGGAGACCTTCATCGGCGGCGGGCTGGTGCTGGCCGCCATCCTGTGGAACATCGCCGCCGAACTACGCAAACGACCCTAGCGAGGCAATCTCGCTAGGGTCGTCTTGCTCGAGCTATCATCGGCGCTTGCGCGATCCGCTGTGCCTCCGAAGCGCTATTTCTTCTTCGCGGCTTTCTTCTTCGCGCCGGTCTTTTTCCGCGGGCGACGTTTCGGTGCCGCCTTAGGTTTGCTCTTCTTGGCCTTAATCCCCATCTTCTCCTCCACCAAGTGCACGCCTACGAACTGATCAGTGCTTTCCACCCGATTCGCACTGCCTACCGCGAAGCGAACGCTATCAGCCTATGGTCGCGCAATCAACGGTTGGACCCACGTGATGGTTCATCGCGTAGACCATACGAGTTCTTCAGAGAATCAGGACTGTGCCCACGATGCAGCTCACGAGCCAAACAGCTCGCTCGAGCATCACCCGAGCACTGCGTTCGTTGGCCGATAAGCCAACGGCCTCCTTTCGGAGGCCGTCTTGCGCTTACAGATTGTCGTTCCCGCTTCCGCCCGACATGCCGCCGCCGAACAGCGACGACTCGGACGAACTCGGCGTCGCGGCCGGCGGGGCCGCAGGCGCTGGAGCCGCCGCTGGAGCAGCCATCGTTGGCCGCGCCATTGGTTTCGGCTTCGCCCGCTTCGGAGCCGCCGCCTTCGGAGCTGCTGCCTTCTTCTTGGCGGCGGCCTTCTTCCTGGGCGCACTCTTGCGAGCGACCTTCTTCTTCGCCGCCTTTTTCTTGGGCGCCGATTTGCGCGCCGCTTTCTTCGCGACTTTCTTCCGCGTCACCTTGGATTTCGTCTTCAAGCGGGCCTTCTTGGATTTCAACGCCTTCTTCTTGCCCTTCTTCTTCTTTGACTTCTTTGCAGCCATTGTCTCACCCCTCCCGTTGGACCGGTGTGTCTTCGAACGAATCCGATTCCCAGTTCGCGCGAATTGAAAACTCTTGCGCGGGTTTCGGCAAGCTGATTCGCGATTACAGCGCCGATCTCATGTCGGCGACCGACCAGCCGCCGTCCACCAGCAGGTTGGTGCCGGTGATCAGCGCCGATGCGGGCGAAGCCAGGAACACCACCGCCGCCGCGACGTCCTTCGGATCGCCGACTCGGCCAATCGGGATGTTGGCCAGCGTCCGGCGCTTGAAGTCCGGGTCGGCGAGGGCCGGCGCGGTCCCGTCAGTGTAGATGAAGGTGGGGGCGATGCTGTTGACCGTGATCCCGTGCGGCGCCCATTCGGAGGCGAGGCAGCGCGTCAGGTGGTTGATCGCCGCCTTGGACATGCAATAGATCGCTTCGCCATGCAGCACCACGCTGCCGGCCTGCGAGCTCATGTTGATGATCCGGCCCTTCTTGCGCTGGATCATGGTCTTGGCCACCGTTTGCGTGACGAAGAAGGTGCCCTTGAGGTTGGCATTCAGAGTGAAGTCGAAGTCCGCCTCGGTCACCTTCTCCGCCGGATTCTCCGGCCCCACACCGACATTGTTGAGCAGGATGTCGATGCGGCCGAACCGGTCGAGAGCCTGGGCAACGGCCGCCTTGATCTGGTCCATCTTGGTCACGTCGAGCTGGAGGGAGAGCACTTTCCGCCCCATCCGTTCGATCTCAGCGGCCAATCCGCCATCGCTGCCTTTGTCCCGCAGGCCGAGCACGATGTCGGCGCCGGCGGCCGCGCAGGCCAAAGTGCTGGCCCGCCCCAGTCCGCGCGCCGGGCCGGTGACGAGCATGACCAATCCGGTCAGGTCGAAGTTGGGCTTGTAGTCGCTTGCGGTGCTCATGACCGTTCCTCCCCTCGTGTTGGGATCCACCATTCCTCGCCGCGCGGCGTCGTCACGTATTCCGGCCAGCGGAAATCGAGCGGCACGCGGAAATCCTTGGGCAGCAGGGGCGCGATCCAGTCCTTGCCGCCGATGCCGCCGCCGGTGCGGTGCTTCCATTCGCCCTGCGCGTTGCGCAGCAGCTCGGCGTTCGACATCAGGTCCGTGATGGTCGCGCCGATGGTCATGGCCGCCGTGCGGATCATGGGGTCGATGCAGGGCTTGAGCCCGCCCAGCGCATTCATCGCCCAGGCGGGATAGCTGAAGCCTTTCGGCGCCCTCAGCATGGGCCGGGCGATGTAGAACCGCACCGTCGGGCAGTGCCAGCAGAACTCGGTGTAGTCGTCGGAGGTGGAGTTGAGCTGCGACGGCGGCAGGTCCGCTCGCAGCTTCATCTCCGCCTCCATCGGCGGAATGGTGGTCTCGCAGGCGCCGAGATAGGGCTTGTCCATCGGCGCGAGGCCCAGTTCCTTCTGGATCTCCTGCGCCAGGCGGATCGCCTCGCCATCCCACTTCGGCGCGCCGGCCAGCACGATGTTGCGATAGGTCGCCTCCGCCAGCGCATGATTGGGCAGGCCGGGACGCGATTGGGTGACCCAGGTCTTCTTCCAGGTGCAATGCGCCACCCTGGCCGCCGCCTCGGCGTTGTTGTCCAGCACCTTCGCCACCTGCTCCGCCATCTCGATGGTCGGGGTGCGCCACAGATACTGGATCTCCGCGATCTGCGCCGGCAAGTTGTCGGCCGTCGCCTGCCCCGCCGTCAGGATCGCCTCGCTCAGCGACCAGCCCTGGGTGAAGGGCAGCATGTTGGACTGGGTCTGCTTGGTCAGCCCGAACATGTGGAACAGGGCATCGGTCGCGCCCGGCGCCCGCGCCGCGACGTGGCTGGCCGGGATCGGCGAGTTGGGATCGCTCAGCCAGCTTTCCGGCTCGGCGCATTCGAAACTGTAGATGCAGGCATAGCCGGCGCCGCAATGGGTGTCCCAGCGCGCCGTGTTGACCAGCGGCAGCATATACGTCGGGTGGAAGCTGATCGCGGCGTCCAGCTGGTCGTAATAGCCTTTGGCGGCATGCACCGGCTTGGACAGGCGCAGTTTCTCCGCCGGCTCGCCGAAGAACACGATCGTGCCCTTCAGCCCCAGCTCCGTTATCGCCGCCTTGGCCGCCAGCGCGCCGCCGAGCGCCGAGATGCCCAGCGCCGAATGCGGATCGGTATGCCCGCCGGCATGGGGGGACAGGCCGGCGCGTGGCATCTTCCTGGTCGCAGCTGCCTGGCAGTTGCCGGGCACCGCGTCGTACTCCGCATAGGCGGCGATGCGTGGACCTGCTCCATTCGACCACGTCGCGCGGAACGCCGTCGGCATGCCGCCGGTGCCGGCTTCGACCTCGAACCCCTCGTCCTTCAGGCGTGCGACATACCAGGCCGATGATTTGTATTCGCGCAGCGCGGTCTCGCCGTAGTGCCAGATGGTTTGGTTCCACTCCGACAGATCGCCCATGCGGCGATCCACCCAGCCGAACACGGCCTCCTTGTATCGGTCCATTTCCCTGATCTCCCGTTGCAATCAGCATGGCGACTTGTCGGTCTTGCCACAAGGCCCGGGTCCATTGGGGTTGACCGCCATCACCGATGCCGACGAAGATCGCAGCAGAGCAACACCGGGGGTCATCGTGCTCAGTCATCTCTCATTTGGGGTCGCCGATCTTGCGATGGCGGCCGCGTTCTATGACGGCGTGCTGGCGGCCCTGGGCTACGCGCGCGCGTGGAGCAACGAAGACGGCGTCGGCTATGGCGTGGTTGGCGGCAACGACCGGCTCGCGCTGTTTGCCCAAGCCGACCGGCCGTCACCGCCCGGCCCCGGCTTTCACCTGGCCTTCGAGGCGCCGACACGCGCCGCGGTCGATGCCTTCCATGCGGCTGCATTGCGTCTTGGCGGGCGCGACGAAGGCGGCCCCGGCGTGCGACCGCACTACAGCCCGACCTACTATGCTGCATTCGTGACAGACCTCGACGGCCACAAGCTCGAGGCGGTCCATCAATAGATCCGAGATAAAGCAATGTTGGACATCGTCATCATCGGCGCGGGCGCGGCCGGCTTGGCCGCCGCGCGGCGGCTGCAGGACAAAGGCGCCTCGTTCCGCCTGCTCGAAGCCAAGCCGCAGATCGGCGGGCGCGTCGTCACCGACAGCGTCACCCTCGGCGCGCCGATCGATCTCGGTGCCCACTGGCTGCACTCGCCTGCGCTCAACCCGTTGACTCCGCTGGTCGATCGCTACTTGTTTCACGTGAAACAAGGGGCGGAGGATTTTCGCGTGGCGCGCGGCGGCGCGATTCTCGCCGGCGCCGAGCACGAGAAATGCTTCGCCTATGTCGAGCATTGCTTCGAGAAGATCGCCGAGATCGGCGAAGGCGATCACGATTGCCCGGTCTCGGAGCTCTTCCCATTCCGCGGCAAGTGGCACGACTTCTTCGAAGCCAACTTCATCGCCAAGCAGGGTATGCCGCTCGACCAATCCTCGGCATTGGATTTCGCGCGCTATGTGTGGGAGGGCGACGACTGGCCGGTGCTGGACGGCTTCGGCGCCCTGATCGCGCGTCACGCCCAAGGCATTCCGGCCGAATTGGAAACCCCGGCGACCCGCATTTCCTGGGGCGGCAGGCAAGGCGTGACGGTGGAGACGCCGCGCGGCACGCTCGAGGCGCGGGCAGCGATCATCGCCGTTTCGACCGGCGTGCTGGCCAGCGAGCGCATCCGCTTCGCGCCGGCGCTGCCGGACTGGAAGCAGCAAGCGATCGACGACCTGCCGCTCGGCAGCTGCAACAAGGTGGCCCTCGCCTTTACGCGCAATCCGTTCGGCGATCTCGACACCGTCATGCTGATGCCGGATCTCGGCCCAGGCCCGTCGGTCGAGTTCGTGGTGCGCGAGGGCGGCCGCAATGTCGTCACCACCATGTTCAACGGCCCGCATGCCAAGGCGCTGGCGGCGGACGGCGCGCGCGCCATGGCCGATTACGCACTGACGCAGCTTGCGGCAATCTTCGGCAACGACGTGAAAGCGTGCGTGACGGACCGTCTCGTCTTCGCCGACTGGGATCATGACCCGTGGGTTGGCGGCTGCTACGCCGCCGCCAAGCCAGGCCGCCATAGCGCGCGGGCCGAGCTGGCGCGGCCGATCGAAGGCCGCCTGTTCTTTGCCGGCGAGGCCGCCCACGACTGCTACATGGGCGACGTCCACGGTGCGCATCTGAGCGGCGAAGCAGCAGCGGAGGCGGCGCTCGCCGTCGTGCGCGCGTACTGACCGTCTCCGGCTGGAAGGCCCTTTCGTCCCCTTACAGGAATGTCCGCCTGACCCGATTTAGGATCGGGGAACCGAAACCTGCCATGGGTGTTGTGGCTGAACGTGCATTCGGGGACGTTGCATGAGTGGCCGGGCCAAAGGGTTGAAAATCAAAGCACAGCAAGCGCTTGATCCCGCTGTTATCGCGGCGGCTGCGAGTGCCATACCGGCGCCGTACCAAGCCAATTTCCATCAGGTGGTCGACGCCCTGCCCGCCGCCGTCTACGTGACGGACGCCGAAGGCCGCATCACCTACTACAACAAAGCGGCAGTCGAACTGTGGGGCTACCGGCCGCCCCTGGGCGACAGCCGGTGGTGCGGCTCCTGGCGGCTTTACCGGCTCGACGGCACGCCGATGGCGCACGACGAGTGCCCGATGGCGATCGCCATCAAGGAGAACCGGGCCGTCACCGGCATCGAGGCGATCGCCGAGCGCCCGGACGGCAGCCGCGTCCGCTTCAGGCCCTTCCCCAAGCCGCTGCGCGACGAGACCGGCGCCCTGATCGGCGCCGTCAACATGCTGGTCGACGTGACCGATCGGCGGCGGACGGAAGAACGCCTCGCGGCCATCATCGAATCCTCCGAGGATGCCATCATCAGCAAGAACCTTGATGGCGTCATCACCAGTTGGAACAGCGGTGCCGAGCGGCTGTTCGGCTACACCGCCGCCGAGGCGATCGGTCGGCCGGTGACCATGCTGATCCCGCCGGAACGCATCGACGAAGAGCCTGGCATCCTGGCCCGCGTCCGGCGCGGCGAGCGTATCGAGCACTACGACACCGTGCGCCGCCGCAAGGACGGCAGCACATTCGACATCTCGCTGACCGTCTCGCCGATCAAGGACCCCGACGGCACGATCATCGGCGCCTCGAAGATCGCGCGCGACATCACCGAACGCAAACAGACCGAGCAGCGCCAGCAATTGCTGGTGGGCGAGGTCAAGCATCGCATCAAGAACCTGCTGGCGACCGTGCAGGCGATTGCCCGACAGACCCTGAAAGGCGCACCGGCCGAGGAACGCGAAGCCTTCGTCGCCCGACTGATGGCGCTGGCCAATGCCCAGGACCTGCTCACGCTGGAACGGTGGAACCGGGCCGCCGTCCACGAAGTCGTGAACCGCGCCTTGCGGCCGTTCGAGGCGCGCCACCACGCACGCTTCCTTACCAAGGGCTCGGAGGACGTTTGGGTCGACGCGCAGCGCGCTTCGCTGCTGACCATGGCGCTGCACGAACTCGCCACCAACGCCGTCAAATACGGCGCCCTCTCCAACGGCTACGGCGTCGTCAGCCTGCTCTGGGAAGTCGTGGGCGAGGAGGAGGACGCGCAGACCGTGCGCCTGACCTGGCGCGAGCTCGGCGGCCCGCTGGTGGCACCGCCGGAGCGCAAGGGCTTCGGCTCGTTCCTGATCGAACGCGCCCTGCAGGGCGGCGCCGGCAACGCCAAGCTGGACTACAACCCAAACGGGCTCATCTGCACGCTGGAAGTGGCGCTTTAGGCCACTTTTCACGTCTTTCGCTCCATTCCGGGCTTGACCCGGGACCGGCGCTCCGCCGTGTGCTACGCTCAGTCGCTGTGCGGATCGCGAAGGGAGCCTCTCTCCGTTGACGAAGAGAGCAGCGCCGAACCTGGAACTCGACGACGGCCGGCTGCGCCGGCTGCTCGCCTATTGGCTGGAGAAGCGGGGCGATCGGTTGTTTCCCGCCAAGGCGGAGATCGATCCGGTGGAGTTCCCCTACATCCTCGGCTACGTGACGCTGGTGGACGTGGAGCAGAATCCGCGGCGCTATCGCTTTCGCCTCGACGGGTCGATCCTGGCCGCCCTGTCGGGCACCGACTACACCGGGCGCCACCTCGACGAGCTGCCGGGCGAGCAATACGTGGCCTTCATCCGGGAGACCTACGACAGCGTGGTCGGCAGCGGCGAGCCGTTCCGCTACCGCAAGAACGAGGTGCTCGACCAGCAGCTGTTCTCGGAAGAAACGCTGATCCTGCCGCTCGGCGACTCGCCGCCGCAGGTCGACATGCTGGTGGTCGCCGTCATCCCGGGCGACCTGCCGCACCGCGAGGATGGCAAGGTGGTGATCTAAAATCGCTCTTCCGCCGCGCGCGACGGCACGGCTGAGCTGATGGTCGGGAAGCGCGGCCGATCATCCTCGATGTGCAGCCAGGGCAGTTGCTGCTTGGTCCAGACGTGATCGTCGGGTCCGGCGTGTTCGGGATTATCGAGACTGCCGAGCGCCACCTGGACACGGTCGCCGAGCACGGATTCGTGCATGGTGAGCGTGCTGCCGCATTGCGGGCAGAAGCCGCGTTCCGCGTTCGCCGACGAGCGATAGCGCTTCGGCGGGCTGCCAAGCCACCGGAAGGCCTCGGCCGGAAAATGCACGAAGCACATCATCGGCGCGCCCGACACGCGCCTGCAGGTGGCGCAGTGACAGATGACGGAGCGCATCGGATCGGCTTCCGCTTGATACCGCACCGCGCCGCACAGACATCCGCCGGTCCAGGTCATGGTACGATCCTCCTCTTTGGCGGCGTCAGGTCTGCGTAGCGCCGAACAGCAGCGTATCCAGCCCGCGCACCAGGCCCTTGATCTCGCGCACGCGTCGGGCGGCGAGCAGGGTGCCGCCGACATAGGGATCGGCGCTGGTGCCGGCGTCGTGGCGCAGGGTGAGGCGCTCGCCGGCCTTGCCGAAGATCGCTTCGACCGCGATCACGTAGCTCGGCAGGCGCACCGAATGCACGCGCCCGCCGCCGATGTTGGCGCCGCGGGTCTCCTTGGGGCCGATGATCTTGTCGAGCGGCACGCCGGGATTGCTGGGCGCGATGGCGCCGAGCCGCTCCGCCAGCTCGCGCGCGGTGCCGCTCGGCACGTCGGGCTTGGTCGACTTGGCATAGTCGATGATCTCGAACTCCGGCACGTGCCGCGCCGCGATCAGCGCGAAGTGCTGCAGCAGCGCGGCGGTGATCGAGAAATTGCCGCTCGCCACCACGCCGAGACCGCGCGCCTCAGCCACCTTGGCGATCTCGGCATAGTCGGCGGCGCTGAGGCCCGAGGTGCCGACGATCGCCGGCACGCCCCGATTGAGCGCGGCGATCACGTTCGCCTTCACCGCGCTCGGGTGGGTGTAATCGACGTAGACGTGGGTGCCGCCGGCTTCCAGCGCGGCCTCGACGCTGTCGGCTACGGCCAAGCCGATGGCGGGGCGGCCGAGCACCTGGCCGGCATCCTCGCCCTTGCTTTTGCGCGCGACCGCGCCCGAGAGCTCGAGGTCCGGCTCGTCCAGCACGCCGCGCGCCACCGCGCTGCCGGTCCAACCCGAGACGCCGCCGACGCAAATGCCCAATGTCATGATGCCCAGTCCTTCTGCGATGCCGGCGGGGATATTAGCGTCATTGCGGTTGGGAGCAATTGCCGGATCGATGCTGTGGGCCAGCTGCCGCCAATGCTTAGATCTCGCGCACAATGATGGGGTCGATGGCGAACCGGAATCCATGTTCGGATTGCATGGCACATCCCAGTTTGACGCCGGATCATCGGTACAATCCCGCCTTTGACTTCGCTCTGCCGTCCAAGGATATTAATACCTGAACGGTTGCTGGCCAGCCCTTGGTGCTGGCCTTCTCTTTGTCCGAGGATGCGAGACCATGAGCCCGAGGCCGAATTCCCTGGCGGCGAAGGATGCCGCTTTCCACTTCCACGGCTACACCAATGCCCTGAAGAACGAGAAGGACGGCGGCTTCGTCGTCACCCGCGGCAAGGGCGTCTACATCTACGACGAGGACGGCAAGGAATACATGGACGGGCTGGCCGGCCTGTGGTGCTGCTCGCTCGGCTTCGGCGAGGTGCCGCGCATCACCCAGGCGATCGTCAACCAGATGCAGGTGCTGCCCTACTATCACACCTTCACGCAGAAGACGGCGGCCGTCGTCGTCGAGCTGGCGGAGAAGCTGGTGAGCCTGGCGCCGGTTCCGATGTCCAAGGCGTATTTCTGCAATTCCGGCTCGGAAGCCAACGACACCGTCATCAAGATGGTGCGCTACCTGAACAACGGGCTCGGCCGGCCGCAGAAAAAGAAGTTCATCTCGCGCGTGAAAGCCTATCACGGCGTCACCATTGCGTCGGGCTCGCTGACCGGCCTGCCCGCGATCCACAAGGATTTCGACCTGCCGATCGCCGGCATCCTGCACACCGACTGCCCGCATTATTACCGCTTCGGCCAGGCGGGCGAGACGGAAGAGCAGTTCGCGACCCGCTGCGCCGAGAGCCTGGAAAAGATGATCCTGGCTGAAGGGCCGGACACGATCGCAGCCTTCATCGCCGAGCCGGTGATGGGCGCGGGCGGCGTCATCGTTCCACCGCGCACCTATTGGGACAAGATCCAGGCGGTGCTGAAGAAGTACGACGTCCTACTGGTGGCGGACGAGGTGATCTGCGGCTTCGGGCGCACCGGCAATTTCTGGGGCTCGCAGACCTTCGGCATGAAGCCGGACATCCTGACCACGGCCAAGCAGCTGTCGGCCGGTTTCATGCCGATCGCCGCGATCATGATGAACCAGCGCGTGTATGAGGCGCTGCGCGACAACAGCAGCAAGAACATCAGCTTCGCGCACGGCATCACCTATTCCGGCCATCCGGCCTCCGCCGCCTGCGCGCTCGAAGTGCTGAAGATCTACGAGGAGAAGAAGATCGTCGATCGCGTGCGCGAACTGACGCCGCACTTCCAGAAGCGCCTGCATTCCTTCGCCGGCCACCCGCTGGTCGGCGAATGCCGCGGTGTCGGGCTGGTCGGCGCGATCGAACTGGTGAAGGACAAGAAGACCAAGCAAGGCTTCGACCCCACGCTGCTGGTCGGCGCGAACTTCGTGCGCATGGCGCACGATCATGGCCTGATCGTCCGGCCGGTCGGGGATTCGCTCGCCATCTGCCCGCCGATGGTGGCGACTGAGGCTGAGATCGACAGCCTGTTCGACCGCTTCGCCAAGGCACTCGAAGACACCGAGAAATGGCTGAAGCGCGAAGGACATCTGAGCGCGGCGGCATAGCACTGCTGTCAGGCTCCGTCGTCCTTCTTCCCTAGGTTATTGCCCCCTTCCTCTGTTGTGGCGGAGGGGGCACTCATTTGAGGGAGTAAGAGCGATGCCCACTCAACTCGAAAAAGCCCTCGCCTTCCGCGCCCTGCACCAGCGGCCCGGTGCGTTCGTGATTCCCAATCCGTGGGATGCCGGCTCCACCCTGCTGCTGAACGCGTTCGGATTCGAGGCGCTGGCAACCACCAGCGCGGGGCATGCCTTTGCGCTCGGGCAGCAGGATGGCGGCGGCGGGATCGGGCGCGCGGTGACGCTCGCCAACGCGCGCGCGATCGTGGAGGCGACCGACCTCCCGGTTTCCGCCGACCTCGAAAACGGCTTCGGCGACGCGCCGGAGGCCTGTGCGGAGACCATCCGCGCCGCATCGGCGGTCGGCCTAGCCGGCGGCTCGATCGAGGATGCCGGCGGCGATGACGCGCGGCCGATCTACGATTTCGCCCACGCGGTCGAGCGTGTAGCGGCGGCGGTGGAGGCAGCGCGCGCGCTGCCGATCCCGTTCGTGCTGACCGCCCGGGCGGAGAACTTTCTGCACGGACGGCCGGACCTCGACGACACCATCCGCCGCCTGCAGGCATTCGAGCAGGCGGGCGCCGAGGTGCTCTATGCGCCCGGCCTCACCAAGCTCGAGCAGATCCGCACCGTCTGCAGCAGCGTTTCGAGGCCAGTCAATGTCGTGATGGGGCTGGTCGGCGGCACTTTCTCGGTGCCACAATTGGCCGAAGCGGGCGTGAAGCGGATTAGCCTCGGATCCTCGCTGGCGCGGGCCGCCTTGGGCGCGCTGGTGCGGGCAACGCGGGAAATCCGCGATCAAGGCACCTTCTCGTTTGCCGCCGACGCAATTCCGTTTGCGGAGATTGAACGGCAGATGCGCCCAAATCGCGCATAGCCAGGGGAACAAAAGCCCTTCATATTTTGTGAACCGCGGATCAGGAGAATGGCCCGGGACAGCACGCCTGGGCGGGATTTCACAGTCGATGGATTTCGAGCAGTTCTTTCGCGACCGTTTGGGCGATCTCAAGGCTGAGGGCCGTTACCGCGTGTTCGCCGACCTGGAGCGCCAGGCCGGCCGCTACCCGCGCGCCCTGTGGCGCGAGCGCCCGGACGGGCCGGCGCGCGAAATCACCATCTGGTGCTCCAACGATTATCTCGGCCTCGGCCAGCATCCCGACGTGATCGCGGCCATGCAGGGCGCCATCGCGGGCCAGGGGGCCGGGGCCGGCGGCACGCGCAACATCTCCGGCACCACCCATGGCCACGTGCTGCTGGAGCGCGAGCTCGCCGCCTGGCATGGCAAGGAAGCGGCTCTGCTGTTCACCTCCGGTTTCGTCTCGAACGAGGCGACGCTCGGTGTCCTGGCGCGCCATCTGCCGAACGCCATCGTCTATTCCGACGCGCACAACCACGCTTCGATGATCGCCGGCATCCGCAACAGCCGCGCCGAGTATCACATCTTCCGCCACAACGACGCGCAGCACCTGCGCGCGCTGATGGCGGCGCACGACCGCAAGCGGCCGAAGATCATCGCATTCGAATCGATCTATTCCATGGATGGCGACATCGCGCCGATCGCCGCGATCTGCGACACGGCACGCGAGTTCGGCGCCCTCACCTATCTCGACGAAGTGCATGCGGTCGGCATGTATGGCGAGAGCGGCGCCGGCATCGCCGAGCGCGACCGCGTCGCCCAGCGCATCGACGTGATCGAAGGCACCTTTGCCAAGGCGTTCGGGCTGATCGGCGGCTACGTCGCCGGCTCCGCCGCGCTGGTGGATTTCGTGCGCTCCTATGCGCCGGGCTTCATCTTCACCACCGCGCTGCCGCCCGCCATCGTCGCCGGCGTGCGCGCCAGCCTCGCCGTCATCCGCGGCGCGCAGGAGCTGCGCGCGCGCCATCAGGACCGCGCCCGCTCGCTGAAGGCGCGGCTCGGCGCGATCGGCGTGCCGGTGATGGCGAACGACAGCCACATCGTGCCGGTGAAGGTCGGCGATGCCGGCGCCTGCAAGACCATCAGCGACCGCCTGCTGCGCCAGCACGGGCACTATGCGCAGCCGATCAACTACCCAACCGTGCCCAAGGGCACCGAACGCCTGCGCTTCACGCCCTCGCCGCTGCACGACGACGCGCTGATCGACGACCTCGCGCGCGCGCTCGACGCCTGCTGGCGCGAGCTGTCCCTGCCGGTCGCGGTCTAGATCACCCTGCTGCCCCGCGAGAACCAAAGGCCCGCTGGCAAGCCGGCCCAGGATGCGATATGAGCCGTTGATCGACCGCCGATTGGGGGACGCGCGTTGATTCGGGCAAAGAGACTGCGGGCCGACCTGAGGCAGCGCCTCGCGTTCGAATTGCGGCCCGCGTTCCCGTTCATCAGGGCCGCGCTCCGTCGTGCGTTGCAAGGCCGGCTTGCCACCGACGATTCCGAGAGCAAGACGGCTGTCGTCACCGCAGGATCGGTCTGGCTGGCGTGCGCCTTGGGCTTGGTCAGGACCAAGCTTCTGGTGCTCGATTTTCCGGATTTCACGCTCGAGAACCTGGCGCTGCTCAGCGACGAATACGACTTTGTGATCTCCGATCGCGCGCTTCATCGCTGCGACAACCTGTCGGACGCCGCCCACGAGACGATGCGCGTCCTGCGTCCGGGCGGATGCTTCGTCCATACCACTTCATGCCTTGATATCGCGACCGACGCCCCGGTTGACAGCCGCCGATTCAGGACGGCCGCGCTGACGCCGCTGTTTCCGCATGCGTCCCGGCTCGAGCGAGGCGGCGGTCCGACGGCAGGCTGGATCATGGGGTGGAAGGCGGCAGACGCCCCCACGCTCGATCCCACCATCGAGACCCGCGTGGCAAAGCGCAAATGGTACCGATTCCGGCCGGCCGGGGCGAAGTTCGGCCTGACCGCGATCATACGCTGCGAGGCGCCGTATCTCATCCAATGGATCGCGCATCACCGTGTTCTCGGCTTCAAGCAGATCACGATCTATGACCACGAGAGCAACGATGGCACATCCCGGATCCTCGCGCCGCTCGCGCAAGCCGGCATCATCAGTGCCGTGTATTGGAAGGACCGCGCAGCCCGGCAGCACCGCGCCTACGACAACGCGCTCCGCCGCCTGCGCGACCACGTCGAATGGTGCCTGTTCGCGGATCCCGACGAGTTCCTGGTGCTCGACCCTGGGCTGACGCTCGATGACCTGCTGCCCACCAGCCCCGATATCAGCGCGGTCGGCATTCCGTGGCGGATGTTCGGATCCGGCGGGCAACGCAATCGTGGAACCGGACTGGTGATCGAGCGATTCACGATGGCCGCACCGACCTATCATCGGCTGGTGAAATCGCTGGTGCGCCTGCAGGATGCACGCAAGATCGGCATTCATGCGCCGACCCTGATCAGGGGGCGGGTCGCCGACGTCCTCGGCGAGCCCATCGATCTCCAGGTCCCTCGATCAGCGCCTTCGCCCGCGCGCATCCACCACTACTTCAACCGGTCCTGGGAGGAATTCGTCTACAAGCGCCTGCGTGGTGACATCGCTTCCAAGGAGACCTATTCCTTCAGCGATTTCGATCGCTACGGCGCGGGCGAGGTCGAGTTGCCCGATGCCCTGCCGCTCGCCCCCTTGGTCAAGGAAGAGATGGTACGTTTGCGGCGCGTTATCTGGCCGCTCCGCGACGGCTGAGGCACCCGCGCGCCGATGGTTGGTCAGCCGCGCCGATCCAGGATCTGCATCATCGATTCGATCGAAGCCAGGATCCGCTCCGGGCGATAGCAATCGATCGCAGACATCGCGGCCTTGGCATACTGCCAATCGTCCTTCCCGAAGGTCTCCGTCACGCGACGGAGCACTCTGCACGCCTCGGCCAGCTCGGTGGACTCGGCAAAATAGGGATAGTCGGCGGGCAACAACCGCCGCGCCTCGTCATTGGCCCGCTCGATCACCGCGGGCGCCCCGAGCGAGGCCGCCAGAAACAGCTTGGTCGCCGGCTTGAAGCCGTCGATGGAGCGGGTCCGGCGCAGGCAATAATGCACGTTGTAGAACGGCAGGTGCCGCGCCCACGGGATTGCAGTGGCATTCGTGGTGTCCACGGAAAAGAAATCGACGAACTCGTTGAGCGTGTCGACGTGCCACGTGTTCACGAGCTCGCCGAAATAGGCGGCGCGCGCGGCACTGCACTCCCGCGCCATCGCGTTCAGCCGAAGATCGACATGATGGTGGACAAGGAAAACCGGGCCGCGGAGCCGCGACGCCAGGTGCTCGGCCTGTCCGATGGAGGCGGCAACGACGCCGTCGAACTTCTCCAATGCCTCCACGGAAATCGAGAGATCGACCGGGTCCGCGAGACACACGGCCCGGCTCCGGATCGATGGCAGCCGCCGCAGTACGTCGCCCAGGACCCGGGCCTGCAGGCATGACTTGTTGAAGATCAGCACCTCGTCACGGAGCTCATCGTCCAGCTCCGATAGGTCGCACACGCGGACTCGGCCGATCCTGCGCGCCGCCAGCTCCGCCAACTGGGTGGCACGGAGATAGGTGCTGCCCGACGCCTCGAACGCGCGTGCGCAGACGAAGCCGAGACCCCTAGACGGGGGCGCCATCGCGGGCGTCGCGTGCATGGGGCTGGCTACGGTGCGGCCGCAGCCGGACGCCCGGAAAGTGGCGCGAGACCAGTCGACCTTCGTCGAACAGGGCGATTCCCTTGTACGCCGTCTTCTCGACGACGTAGGAGAGCGAAAGCTGATCGCGCTGCGACTTGGACTGGACTTCCGCCCACCACGCCTCGCTCAGTGCCATCAAGGCCGGATCGTTGTGCCGCCGGAGCATGATGTTGTTGTGGGTCAGAGCGAAAGCGTGACGGAAACCGTCTTCGAGGTATCCTGCGACCTGCCGCACCATCAGCTCGGCATTGTCTTTCCGCAACTCGATGCAGGCCGCGAGTTCCTCCAGGATGCTGGCGCGCCCGGGATGGCGGAACAACAGGAAATCCGATCCATGATGCGAGTGGCGATCCAGGAACTCCAGCGGATCCATACGCAGGTCGACGTTGCTGTCGAGATAGAGGCTCCACTCGTAGTCTGGAAAGACCCGATGCGGCAGCAGTTTGTAGAATCGATTCCGCTTGAACCGGTTTGGCGTCGCATAGCTGACCGGGCCGCACCGCCATGGCGGCGGAACGTCATGCCGGTCGGTGAAGATCACGAAGTCGCAGCTCTCCGCCTGTTCGAGGCTCGGCATGAAAAGATCGTCGTAGTCGCCGAACATGGCAGTATAGACGACCAGCCGGCGACGCCCCTCCGACGCCAAA
>Ga0207675_100002129_pt1 | contig 19631 bp, 16 predicted proteins | sample KBSSwiS42_FD_184305 | JGI IMG/M metagenome (GOLD analysis project Ga0207675, IMG submission 184305) | Switchgrass rhizosphere microbial communities from Kellogg Biological Station, Michigan, USA - KBS Switchgrass S4-2 (SPAdes) (version 2) | ecosystem: Host-associated > Plants > Roots >...
CGGATCTGCCACCAGCAGGTATTGCCGGTGAAGAAGCCCACGTTGCGTCCCGCGTCGATACGGTCCTCGATGTTGTCACGCATTTCCTTGGACCAGTATTCGTCATGGCCGACGCTGATTACGAGCGGGTAATGCGCCTCGAGCGTGGGATCGGCAGCGAGATCGGGACCGACGCAGTACTCCAGGCTGTAGCCATGCGCTTCCGCCCACTGAATGAAGGGAAGCTCCCAAAGCGGAAAGAGTCCCTGTCCATTGTTCTGAACATACGGACGCTTGAACGATACGAACGGCGACCGCACGCCGTCGCTCGAGCCCCCTTCGTACAAACTCTTGTAGGGCGGGTTGGGATAGGGAAAGTTGTTGTAGGCCTCGTACGTCGTGGTGCAGAGCTCCATGAGGATGGCCCCCGAAGAGCCGGGATCGTCCTCGCGCACGACGAAGATCGCATTGCTGCTCGTGGTTCCAGCAGTGATCGTGGCCACGTACACCCCACTCGGCCACGCGCTGGGGGTGGTGATGGTGACCGAGGGAGCCCAGTTGCATCCGTTTGCCCAAGAGCTTTCCGGAATCGCCTGGTTCACACCGGCAACACTGTTTTGGGTGTAGTAGGTAGTCGGCACCAACCCTTGTCGCTTCACCACCACACTGAAACTGGGCTGATCGGTGGACACGTAAAGCCGAACGACTTCCCCCTGCCGGATGGATTGTGGCCAAGCGTACGCCGCAACGCTGGCCGCCTTGGCTACCAGGGGTGAGGACACCATTGCACCAAGAAGCAGGAAAAGGCTGAGAGTACGGGGGTGGTTCATCGGAAGCCGGTTACGTTCCTAGGAAGGGAGGTGAATTTCCAAAAAGCCGCCCAGGGTTGAATAGGGGACCTCGGAAGTCCCAACCAGTGTACCCTGATCCTCCGCTTTTTCGCCTCAGCTAAAAGATCAGGATTAGAGATCCCGGGTTTTGAAGATCTTAAGGGCGATAAAAAGCGGTGCCCCGACCTGAAATACAAGCGCCAGCAAGGCGACCACCGCGCCTCCGGGCCGGCCAAATGTCTCGACCAGGGTTGCGCCGGCGGGTCCGCACAAGGCTCCGCGACCAGGGCAAGTCATAGCCTACCAAGACCAGGTCTAGAGCGGCCTGCTAGACTTTCGCCCTCGCCCCGGAAGTGAATCTCTCACCCCTGGACCACATGGAACCCGCAATCATCCCGCGCGCTCAACACGCGATCTCCCGCAAGCTCATTGACCCCGATGCACTCCGGGTCATGTACCGGCTGTTGCGTTCCAACCATCGGGCGTATCTGGTCGGCGGCGCGGTACGCGATCTCCTCCTCGGGCGAACCCCCAAAGACTTCGACATCGGCACCGATGCGCACCCCCACCAGATCAAGCGCTTGTTTCGGAACTGCCGCATCGTCGGCCGGCGGTTTCGTCTCGCCCACATCCACTTCGAGGACAAGATCATCGAAGTGTCCACGTTCCGGCGGCACTCTGAATTCCTGAGCGAGGGAGGGGACGGAGATCGCCTCATCCGTTCCGACAACACCTTCGGCACGCCGCAGGAAGACGCGATCCGGCGTGACTTCACCATCAATGGTCTCTTCTACGACCTGGAAAGCTTTTCGGTGCTCGATTACGTGGGGGGGATGAAGGATCTCGAGCATCGCGTGGTGCGCTCGATCGGCAATCCTGGTGAACGCATTCCCGAGGACCCGGTTCGCATCCTGCGCGCGATCAAGTTCGCCGCGCGACTTGGCTTCACCATTGAACCGGCCCTCTGGGACGCGATGGTTCGCTTCAGCCCCGACATTCACAAATGCGCCCAGGCCCGGGTGCTCGAGGAGATCTATCGATTGTTGCGCGGCGGCGCGGCGGGCGCGGCGTTTCAGCTCATGGAAGAGAGCGGGCTACTGCGGGAGCTTCTGCCCGAGATGCAGCAGTTCTTGACCGGCGCGCGCGCGGCCGGTGTAGAAGGCGATCGCGTATTTTGGGAATATTTGGAAGCGGTGGACGAGATCGTGCAAGGCGGCACGCAGCCGGGAAACGCGCTTCTCTTCGGAGCGATCGGGGCGCCGCTCATTGGTTTGGCTCCGGGGCAGGACGCCTCCGGCGAACGCTCGCCGGCCCAGCTCACCCGAGACATCGAGCAGACGACGCGGGGCTGGATGGAGCGGTTGGGCATGGCGCGCCGTGATCGTGAACGGCTCGCCCACATGTTGCGCGCGCAACCGCGCCTCATGCGCCCTCGCGGGCGCCGCTTCCGTCCGCGCGCGTTCGTGACCAAGCACTACTACCCCGATGCGGAAGCACTGTTCGCGCTGGGCTGCCGCGCCACCGGATTGGAGCTGGAAACGCTGGAACGTTGGCGCGCGTTGTATCAGGAAATGGGAGGCGCCGCCGAACAGGACGGGCGCGAGCTCTGGGAAGTGGAATCCGAAACGGAAACTGACGAGACGCCGCCGCCCCGACGACGGCGCAGTCGTCGACGTCGCCGCCGCCGCAAGAAGTCGTCTCCGGCTCCCTAGCCACGGCGGAGGAATCGCCCAAGAGCGAAAGGCAATGAGCCTTATCGCGGATTAATTGCGGGCGCGGTAGGGGGCGGGGGCGACGCGGAGGGCGAGGAATTCGGCGACCGCCTGAATGCGATCGCGGGCCGTGGCGTTGACGGGGCCGGAGCTCAAGGCTTCCGGAAGCCGAGGCGCCCACACGAATTTTTGCGCTTCAAGAAGCGAGCGAGCGCGTGGTTCCCAGGTCCCGCTCGTGCGGATCTCGAGAAGTCCCGTTCGATCGAGATAAATCTCGACGCCTTCGCTGCTCGAGAACGCGGCGAAGTCGAACGATCCACGGCCCAGAAGATCGCGGAGGGCCAGCATTCCCTCCAGCACTTCCCCTCGTGACACCCCGGTGCCTACCCATTCGCGTGGTGAATCACCAAGCTCCACGATTGCGACGCCAAGCGTTCCTGGAATGGCACGAATGGCATCGACGAGGAGCTGGGTAACGCGTGGATGCTCGCCTCGAGCCGAGAATTGCCGCACGCCTCCAGACATGAGCATGGAGGTGAAGCAGGCCCCGCGGGGTAACGGTGCTCCAAGCATGGCGCGATGAGGCCTCACCTTGTGAGAGGGCGAACGGCGCGTAGCTTTGCGCCTGAAACCCGAGAAGAAAGCGAGAATGCGCCCTAGTTGCAGAGACATGAAGGCTTTCGATTCGAGCGGCCGCTCGTTCGGTCCAAAATTTTATCATGCAAATCGCCCGGGCCCGAACGACTTTAGTTGTGTTTTTTCACCCAAACTGACTATAGTGGGACGGTAGGCTTGCCGATCCCAATCCAAGTCACTCGGACGGGAGTGAGCGGATCGGTCCCCTCTCCCGTATATGGATGCGGCCCTGCTCTCCCGGCCTCATCCCAACATCCAAATTGCGGCTCTGTTTAAACAGAGCACGTTTAACAAGAGCACGGCTCCTCCAACCAGGAGCACATGAGGACCACGACGTGAGGATCAGAACCCTACGTGGCGTGCTGTTCATTGTGCTCGTAGCGGCCTTTTTGGCCCCTCGAGCGCTGGATGCAGAACGAGCGGTGTTTCGCTCGAGCTCTCATACTCTGTCTCTCTTTGCGTTGCCCGGAGAGACGATTACGTTCGACCTGGCCTCCTACGCGGGATTACCTGTGCGTATGTTGCCCTCCATCGGCGTGGTGGCGGACAAGCATCTTCAGGTTGTCTTGCATGACCACCGCTTTCAGGTGGCGGCGCCGCGCCAACCCGGCATCTACGGCGTGCTATTGCAGGAGCCCGCACCGGACAAAAAAGTAAAGCCTCTCCCCTACCGCATGCAGGTCGTGGTGATGCGAAGCGCGGACGATGCGCAAAGCGGCGTCCTGAACGGCTATCCATTGGGCACTTTCCCCAGCTCGGGGGATGGCGAACGCTGGCGCTTCGAGCGGCCGCGCGGTTTCGTGGAGATCACCGAAGCGAACCGGAACATTCCGCTCACGGATCATTTCCGGCTCGGCGATCTGGACTGCAAGCTCGAGCGCCCCTATCCCCATTACGCGGTCATTCAGACGTCGCTCCTGGTAAAGCTCGAAGGATTGGTAGACGTGCTCAACCGCCGCGGTCTTCCCGGCAAGCACATGAAGATCATGAGCGGGTTCCGCACGCCGGATTACAACCGCGAGATCGGCAACGAAACCACCTACAGCCGGCACATCGCCGGTGACGCGGCCGACATTTTCCTCGATCGCAACAACGACGGCCGCATGGACGACTTGAATCGCGACGGCCGCGTGAACCGGCGGGATGCCGGGCTCTTGCTTTCGATCGTCGAAGGCATGGACGAATCTCCCGAGTACGGCGCCTTGGTGGGCGGCGCTTCGGCCTACCGCGCCAACGCGTCGCACGGTCCGTTCCTCCACGTCGACGCACGCGGCTATCCCGCCCGCTGGTAGGCCCCTCGAGCCATGGCGATTGGGAAAGCCCAAGCGCTCCGGCAAAAGTGCTCGCAAGTTCGCACTGCTCATCACGCACGCATAGGGTGCTGCGCGTATTGCCTTTCGCGCTTGGGCTTTCCCAATCCCCCCGTGGCTGACACGCGCCGGGTCGGCTTCGAACCCTAAGGCGGCAGCCCATCTAATCCGATAACCGGCGGACGACCCTTGCTAGCCGCCGATGAAGCCAAAAGTCAAAGTTTTCCTCACCCTCGTTACCACGCTTGCCGCGGTCCTCGCGGTGGTAGCCATTTCACAGGTGAAAAGCCTTTCGCCCGAGCATGCCCTGCTCTGGGTCATCCTCTGCATCGTGAGCGAACACTTCTGGGTGAAAACCCCCAGCGGCGATTCGGTGCAAAGTCTCGCCGCCACCGCGAAGCTGGCCACGATCCTCATTCTCGATCCGTGGATGGCGGTTCTCGTCGTCTTCACCAGCACCGTCATCGGTAATTTTCTCTTCCGGCGATCGATGTGGTATCGCGCGCTCTACAACGGATCTCAGCTCATGCTCGCCGCGGGCATCGCGGCCCTTGTCTACAGACTCGTGGGCGGACATCCACTCCTCGAGGCGTTCGTGCTCTCGCGCGATCCCCGCATTTCCGGAGTGCTGGAGGCCCTGTCAAGCCGCACGTTCCTGACCGCCTTCTTCGCCGCGGGCGCCATTTACATTCTGGTCAACAACACGCTCATGGCCTGGCTCATGAGCGCGATGACCGGGCGCAAGGTGTGGCGCTTGTGGCGTGAGAACTGTCTCTACCCCGAAGAAGTGCAAAGCAGCATTACGCTCGTGCTGCTCACCCCATTACTGGTGTTGCTCTACGGTATCTTGGGGTTGCTAGGCCTCATCCTGCTCTTTGCCTGTCTCGCCCTCGTGCATCAGGCGAATCAGCGTTATCTCGCCGTGCTCAAGACGCAGGACGATCTCATTCGCTCCGAGCGGATGACGGCAATGGGAGAGATGGCCGAGGAAATCGGGCAGAACCTCGGGAAGGCGCTCGAAGATCTCAAGCTTGCCGCGAGCCGGCTTTATGCATTGGCGCGCCGCTCGGACGGCGAGTACGTGCTGCGGAGCGCGCAGGTCATCGACATCAACGTTGGGAACATGACCGCTCTGGTGGACGGTCTGGCCGCGTTCTCCCACCAGGAAACGCATCCTGTCCCCACCGACTTGAACGAGCTTTTGCGACGCACGTTGGAATTCGTGAAACCGCAGAACCGGTTCGAGAACATTCACTTCAAATTCACCCCTGATCCGATCCTGCCTTTGGTCAGCGTCGATCCCGCCCAAATGCAGCAGGTGTTCATCAACATCTTCGCCAACGCCGCCGACGCGTTGGTCGAGGTGGATCGTCCGGTGAAGAAGGTCTTCGTGGAGACGCAGTTCGACCCGAATGCTCAGCGGATCCGGATCTCGATCAGCGACAACGGACCGGGTATCCCGGAGGCCCACCTGAACCGGATTTTCGAACCTCACTTCACCACCAAAGCGACCGGCCACGGGTTCGGGTTGGCCACCGTGTTCCGTATCGCCGCCAATCACCGCGGATCGATCCGGGCCCAAAATGGGGCCGGCGCCGGAGCGCAGTTTCTCCTCGATCTTCCTAATTCTTAAGCCACTTCTGTCATCGCTGGCATTCACTGTCGCTAATTGTTGACTCCATTTTATAAGCTACTACTTACCAGGAAGTTAACTTAGGAGACTTCCCCAGTAGTCATCTGTTGTTGACACCCGTCCACGTACGCGCTGCGGGCGGCTCATTTCTCTAAGTTATTGCGATTAATGAGATTGCGTTCCTTAACCCAACTGCATTGCAAATGGCACGGACCCTGCTCTATGTATCCGCGTCGCCTTCAAGGCGGAAGGCACAGAGACAAGCCCAGAGAAGGGGGAAGCCCATGTTCGGAATCATCGCAAAGCTCGCAGCACTCTCCGGCGAATGGCAGTGGCTCGGTGAGTGGCAGTGGCTAGGCGAGTGGCAGTGGTTCTAAGACTGCCTCTCTAGGTTGCGGGGGCGCAATCGCCCCCTCAACTGACGAAGTGCCTTTCGTTTTTGTGAGTTAAAGACAGACAAACAGCCGTGATTCGCCCGAGCAGGGGCGAAGCATGAAGTGCCTGTCATCCGTTGTGGGTTGGACGCGGTGCCATGCTTCCGGGAGAGTACCGCGCACGACCCAACCTGCGGGGCCACACCCCCTGGTGGCCCCGTAGTTTTTTTCCCGCCGTTTTTTCGCGGACAGTTTTTTTCGCGGACAGTTTTCCGCGAGTGCCCTCCCACTATCGCGGAACGAGATACCCCCCGGCGGTCCCCCCCAGGACAGCCGGGGGTGCTCGTGTCTCTAATTATTTGGACGCCGGATGATCGCCTTCGAACTCGAGTTATTTGGACGCTGGATGATCGCCTTCGAACTCGAGCAACCCAAAGACGAAGGCCGTGAACGTTTTCACGGCAAGCTCCCAAGCTAGTCGCCGAGGGGAGGCGGGCCCTAGCGCATTCCCTGCCAGCCCTTCACGCGAAGGGCCGATATGCCGATAACTACGGAAACCCTTTTGGCCGTCCGGCAGGTTCCTTCATGCCCTCTTCAACATCCGGCGCTTTCATCGATTTGACGGCCGAGCCTCTATTGTTCAAAGAGGCGGAAGCGCTTCGGAGCTCGCTCGTACATCGGGCCTGGCTGGACATGGTGTCCGCGCTTGCGGAAGGGCAAGTGGCGCGGGAGCGCACGATTCGGATCGCCGAGTTGCTCCGCAAGATCGAGACCCCCGAAGCAATCGAGCTATTGAAGGCTACTGGAAAATCGAGCCTCGCATTGGATCCTTCCGGCGTACGCGTGCTCTTTGGCTTTCTGGAAGTAAAACGTCCGGGCGGCGAGGTGTTGCGACAGCTCGAAAGCCTCACCAGCCTCGAACGCATGGCACTGCAGCTCGTCGGCGGGCGATGGCCGAAGACCCCCGAATCGGAAAAAGCCGTGTTCTCCATTCTTGAAGTGCTGGAAGAAGGAGCACGGGCAAACGTCATCGATCTCGCCCTCGAATCGATCCCGCGAAATCCGAATGCGGTGAGCGGGCTCATGCATCATTTGTCGGCCTGGTTCACGAACGCGCGCACCGTGCTGGAAGGCGGCGCCAAGCTTCCCGAAGAAACACTCCAGTACCTCACCCACGTCGCCATGGTCGAGATCCATTGCTTGGAGGACCGGCTCTTTCGTCTGGCCGCGCGAGTGGATCCGTACGACGGCGCCCGCGTGGCACGTCTCCTGCCCTTGCTCTCTCGATACGATCAGGACATCGAGCACATGAAGGACGTCCTGTCACGACTCGCCACGTATCAGCCGTTCTACGAACGCCGGCTCACCGTGGAGCACGCGATCTCCGACACCGAAACCGATCGCTTGGAGAAAGCGCTTCGTGCGGACCGCGACACCATGGGATTGGGGCGGGTGATGGGAGCGCTCCGGGGAAACCCGCTGCTCGACCGCCCCTTTGCCGCATATGTCTCGGTGACTCAGGAGATGGCGATTCGCCGGGCCCGGGTGCTGAGCTCACGCCAGCCGGTTGACTTGCATTCCATGATGCTGGGCGTGCTGGAAAGCGTTACGGAAGGCTCATCGCTATGCTTGAAAGTAGAAGCGAAAGTGCTGGACCAGCTCGATCCCGACGTCGCGTCGCGCGGGTGGCTGCGTCCCGCGCCCGACATCCTCGAGATCGTGCTGCGGGAAGATCAGGTTCACGCGCTTCTGGAGCCCGACGGTATGCCACGATTGGGAGCGCCCGAGTCCGCCGTCCGAACCCTGTCGCTCAAGGATCTGGTGCGCAGCCAGCTTCGCAACGATTCGTTCATCCTCGGCGTTCTCGACAATCCACGCGCCAACACGGTGCCCGGCATCGTGGAGATCATCGCCGGCCAATGCCGGAGCTTGCGCGTGCTCGACAAGATCAGCCGAACGCCATCGCTCTACACCGGGGCGGCAAACAAGAACGTGGGCGCGCAGCTCCTTTTGAATCCATCCCGCATTCCGCTCACGTCCTTGCGAAAATTCATGAACGTGCGCTTCGTCTCGCTCGTCGATTTAAAGCAAATGGCACGAAACAAGAGCGGCATCCGCCCCGAAGTGCTGCACGAGATCGAAGCCTACCTGCGAACACTGAAGAACGCCTAAGTTTCGTCGAGCTCTTCCAGATCGGCGTCGAAGAGCACCCCACCATGACCGCCGCAATCCGGACACACGTAATCCCGCGGCGATTCCAGCTCGTCCAAGCACAGGCCGCAGATGTAGCGTCCGCAGGTCGGACACACCCCCAAAGCCGGCCGATCGTGATTCAGGCAAAGCATTGCGTTCCTTCATGGTTATTAACTTGAAGAAAAGACAGCGATGGGAATAGCCCAAGCCCGGAAGGCAATACGCGCAGCACACGATGCATTCGGCCGGCCGGAACCGAGTGGGGAAAAGCCCAAGAGCTCCGGCAAAAGTGCTCGCAAGTTCGCATTGCCCCAACCGAGCGCATAGGGTGCTGCGCGTTATGCCTTCCGCTCTTGGGCTTTTCCCCATCGTTCCGGCCGCTCTGTGCACTTGCGAGCACTATTGCCGAAGGGCTTGGGCTTTCCCAGAGCTGTCTTTTTCTCGGAGTTCTATCCATGGGAACGCATGCTTTGCCTGAAAACGGAAACCGCTCCTCGGGGTGAGGAGCGGTTCTCGGACGTCCTTAAATCTGCGCGAACGCTACCACTCAACCTCACCGTTGTCCTTGCCGAGGTAATACACGTTGCCTTTTTCCTTGTCGCACCAGAGCCAGACCTCGATGGACATCGACTTTCCGCCCATGTCCTGGGTGTACGCGTATACGTGGGCTGGGTCACCCCGTTCGCCGTGGGTCTTTTTCGCATCTTCGATCGCATTCTTGACCGCGTCCGCAATCGGGACTTCATTACCTTTGGAGATGGCGTTGGACATGATGAGCGCCACGGCGCCCTTCTGCTGTTCGCCCTTCAAGTAGAGCGCCTGGGCGAAGGACTTCCACATGCCGCCGTCTTTGCAGTCGTACCCCATGTACTCCTTGATCATGTCCAGCGACTTGCCCACGTCACCGGCGTTCATGGACGCCTGGATCTCGTTGTAAAGCGCGCTTTGATAGAACTCAGCGTCCGCGCTCACGGGTTTGAGCTCGCGCGATTTGTGGAAATCCTCGGCCGCCTTCGCATAGATGGCCACCGACTGCGCGGAATCTTTGCTGGCCACCGCCGCCGCCCAAGTAAGACGGGAAAGGCCGCGGTCGAAATAGGTGTTGGAGTCCTTTTCATTGGCCTTGAGCTTCGCCCCGTAGAGTGAATCAGCGCGGGCACACAGCTGAGCTGCCTCCTCGGGAGTGGTCCCCTGCACTTCCGCCTTCTTCACCAGATTCCGGGCTTCGTCTCCGCCCACCTTGATTTTGATCTTTTGGAGAGATGTGTCAGTTGGAGCAATGACCAGACCCTCGTCAATCAACGCCGCCGCTTCCGACATCTTGTCGTCGCAGATAAGCGCAACGGCTCCGCCATAGTAAGCCTTCGGATCGGATCGATCGATGGAGCGGGCCAATTGAAACTCAATCACCGCCGCCGCACATTTTTGTTCCGAAGACAGCTTGAGGCCTTCGTTGTAACGAGACACCCAGAAGTGCTTTCGATTCTCGCCCACGAACTTGACGTTTTGCTTGCTGCCGTCATTCTTCAACGAGGCGTCGAATTCCGACCCGGCCGTCTTGTACATGTCGAGAACGGAATCGACGTCGGCCTTGTTGCCGGCAACGTCGCCGGTCGCTTCGACAACCTTCAGCTTTTCTTCGCCGAGCTGTCCAAGCGCCATGGCGTAACGAGCCCGATACTCAGCTTTGTCGGGGCACGTCTTGACCGCCAGGGCAAAGTGCCCGACCGCCTTACGATAGATCTTCTGGGCAAAGTAAAGCTTGCCGCTTCTGAACTCATTGGCGCAGTTCACTTCCTGGGCCGAGGTGAAACGGGGCAGGACCGAGGCTCCAACGGCCGTCACGAGTCCAAGCACCGCCAATGTGGAACGAAACCTCACGGAACTCCTCCTTAAATGCGCCACGGTGGATTAGCAGGCGGCAAGTGTAGCCGACCCCCATACCCCCCACAAATGGTCTCCCCGGTTGCGGTGCTATACCGGGAAGGGAGGAGGTTCGTTCCTTTCCAAGACAAATTACTGTAATAAAAGGATTTCTGGGATTGGGGCCAGACCCGGATCCGGGCTCAAAACCCCAGGGTGAGCTCCGTTTCCAGCCCCAGCATCCGGCGCAGGAGCCGGGCACTTTGTACTGCCCGGCCCATGTAGCAATTGTTGAAGAAGACGTATGTTCGTTCGGTCTCCGACGCGAGCTGACGAATGCGGTCCAACCATTCGCCGAGCTCGCTCTCCGTATATTCCCAGTCATAGCGCCGATGTCCCCCGTTCCACCACGTCTCGGCATTGCGACCATGAAAACGAACATAGCCGGTGTCGGTGGTGGCCAGAGCCACCGGGGGCATGAGACCGGGTAATCGCGGCTCGTCTACCGAGCAGTATCCCAAGGAGAGGCTCTTCAGGTATTCCATCACCGATTTTTTGGACCAGCTCTCATGTCGAAACTCCACCCACACCCGCATGCCGGGAAGCGCGGAGCGAAGAAACGCTAAGTGTTCGCGTTCTTTCGGCTGGTTGTGGAACGCGAAGGGGAACTGAAGCAGCACACCGTCGAACTTCCCCGCGGTCTCGAGCGGTTTGATCGCCTCTAGAAAGGACGCATACACGGCCGGATCGCGCGAGTAGCGATGGGTCATGTCCTGGTGACCCTTGACCACGAAGAGGAAATGGGCCGGCGTCTTGGCGGCCATGATCTCGAAGCTGCGCGGGGGCGGGATGCGGTAATAGGTGGCGTTCACTTCCACTACGGGGAATTGAGTGGCGTAGTACTTCAGAAAATCGCGCGGGGGAAGACCCTTGGGGTAGAAGACCCCCGTCCAGTTCGGATAGGCATAGCCCGAAGCGCCGATCACGAGCTTGCGTTCGAAAGTCACCATTGGTTTGACCCTTCGGTACGGACACTAGTCCTCGGTGAAGAACATACCCCCGGGAAGGACGGCTTCTTCTCCAAATCGATCGCGGAGCCGGTCCCCCATTTCCAGCAACCGGCGGTGCTTGATATCCGTGGCAAACGGCAGCGTTCCCTGACGCCGCGACTGCAATCCCGCGCCGGCGACCCCCACCAGGCGGAGGGCGCGACCCGACCGGGACGCCTCCAAAAGCCCCCAGGCTTCTCGTGCAATGGTCCGCGGATCATCGGTTGGGACATCGAGGCGGTGTTGCCGGCTGTGCCGCCGCATTCCGGTCTTGAATCGCACCGCAACCGTTCGCGCTTCCAGATCATGGCGTCGTAATCGCCGGGATACTCGATCGGCCAGCATCCAGATCGTGGCCCGAAGCTCGGTCTTGTCGCCCACATCCCGGGCAAACGTGATCTCGTGGCTGGCGCTCTTGGCATCGACGTCTTCGCCGATGGCCAGCGAGTACCGGGGGTCCTCCCCGTTAGCTTGTTCTTGCAGCATCGCCCCCCACCTCCCGAACGTCCCGCGCAATGCTCGCGGATCGGCGGAGGCGAGATCGTGAATCGTTCGCATGCCGATAGCCGCCAGCGCCTCGGTGGTTTTGGGTCCTACGCCGGGAATTTCCGAAACGAGTGCATCGGCAAACACGTTCAGGAACTGCCCGGGTTCGATTGCGGTCAGCCCATCCGGTTTGTTTCTTCCGGTCGCCATCTTCGCCTGCAAACGATTCGTCGCGATGCCTACCGAAGCGGTGAGGCGGCAGGATTGCGCTATGGCTTGTTTGATCCGGCCGCCTTCGATGAGCGCGGTGTCCATCCATCCGTTTAACGGAACGTCCGGAAATTCGACATAGGCCTCGTCGATGGAAGCGGCCTCGACCTTGGGGGAAAGTCGATCGAGCACCGAGAGCACGCGAAGCGATTCGTAAATGTATTTCGCGGGATCAACGGGGACGACGATGAGGGTTGGACACAAGGAAAACGCCTGGAAGAGCGGCATGCCGGAACGCACCCCGAACGTTCGCGCGGGATACGAGGCTGTTGTCACCACTCCTCGAAGGCCGGGGCCCCCACCGACCACCATGGCTTGGCCGGCCAGCCGCGGGTCCGAGCGCATTTCAACCGATGCGAAGAACGCATCCATATCGACGTGGCAAATCATGGCTGGCATTTAGGCGAATTCTTTCTGACGGGGGCATTTCGGGGGGCGTAAAAGCCCTTTTCGGGACCATAGAGATGAGCGTAGGCTCACCGCCATTCACGCACCGTGGTCAAAGATTACCACTCATCCGTTTGGTAATCCAAGCCCAAACTTTGCCCTTCGCGCGCTCGGAAGGACCCATGAATCAAAAGGCCCAGCCTACCGTTCTCACTCGCTCAATTGAGTTCGATCTTCTGCCCGAGCAGGTGTTTCAAAACCTGCACCGCGTGTCCGGCTTCTTCTTCCTGGACAGCGGCATGGCCGGCCACGAGCTTTCCCGCTACTCCTATTTCGGAGTGAATCCCTTTCTCACCATCCGAAGCCGCGGCAACGGCATCGACCTGGTGGAAGGGAAATCCATTCACCACCGTCGCGGGAATCCGCTTACCGTGCTGACCCAGTTGATGCGGGATTTTCGGATCACCGGCGGCTCGCCGCTCATCCCATTCGCCGGAGGTGGCGTGGGGTACTTGAGCTATGAGCTTGGCCGTTTCACCGCCGGCGTCGACTTGAAGGCCGAGGATGATCTCGAACTGCCGGAGATGGTGGTGTCGTTCTACAAGACGTTGCTCGCGTACGAGCACAAGACACGGCGTTGGTTCGGCGCCACGGTGGATTTGACAGGCGGCCGCGGCACCACGGTTCGCAAACGTCTGGGTCATGAGATCGACAAGTTTCGGGAGCTGGCGTCCAAGCCGCATCGCGGCACGCCGCCGGCCCCCAGCGTTGGATTGGAAGGAGAAGAAGACGAGCCCATCGCACAGCGCCTTCCGGGGCATCGCATCGACGTGAACGGCCTCGAGGTGTCCTCGAGCATGACCCGCGATAGTTATCTCGATGCGGTGCACCGCATCAAAGAGAAGATTGCGGCCGGCGACATCTATCAAGCGAACCTGACCCAGCGCTGGAGTCTTCCCTACAGCGGTGATCCCGGCACGCTCTATTCGGTGTTGCGTGAGGAAAGCCCGGCCCCGTTCGGCATCTACCTGAACACCGGCGAGGCGGTCGTCGCGGGGTCCTCGCCGGAATGTTTTCTCACCCTAAACGGGCGCAGCATCGAGACACGCCCCATCAAGGGAACGCGTCCTCGTGGTCAAAACGCGGACGAAGACGCGGGCCTTCGGCGCGAGCTGGAAGGCAGCCAGAAGGATCGGGCCGAGTTGGTCATGATCACCGATCTCGAGCGGAACGACCTGGGTCGCGTGTGCGAACCGGGATCGGTGCGCGTCGAAGAGCTCACCCGCCTCGAGACGTTTTCAAATGTGCACCATCTTGTTTCGGTAGTGAAGGGCGAGTTGAAACCCCAAATCGAGTTTCAGGATTTGATGGAGGCCATGTTCCCGAGCGGCTCCATCACTGGAGCGCCGAAGAAACGCGCGATGGAGATTCTGGATCAAGCGGAAGGACGCGTGCGTGGTCCCTACACCGGCGCGATGGGCTTCCTCGGCTTCGACGGCGCGCTGTCACTCAACGTGGCCATTCGCACGCTCGTCCTTTCCCAGGGCATCTGCCATCTGGGCGTGGGCAGCGGCATCGTCGCCGATTCGGACCCCGAGGCGGAGTACGCGGAGTGCGTGGCCAAAGCCCAAGGCATGTTGAATGCGCTACGCCGCTCTAACACCGAAGCCACCGTCAGCTCTACTTAATGGCGTTCATTTACCTGAACGGTGATCTTGTTCCCGAAGCGGACGCCAAGATCACCGTTCAGGATCGCGCCATCCTGTTCGGAGATGGTGCGTACGAAACGATGCGGAGCTATGCGGGAGCTTTCTTCCGCTTCCCCGAGCATTTGCGCCGGCTCCGTCACACGCTGGACGGCTTACGCCTGAATCTCGAGCTCACCGACGCCGCGATCACCGAAGGGGCGCGACAGCTTGTGGAAGCGAACGAGATCCCGAATGCGCGACTCCGTCTCACCGTCACGGGGGGACGATTCGGCGGAGAGATTCGCCTTCGGCGCACGGATCCTCCTAACGTGATCATGACCGCGGTCCCGCTCACGCCGCCTCCGGCCGAAATCTACGAGACGGGGGTGAAGGTATTGCTCAATCCCTGGCCCGTGCATTCGAAAGCGACGCTTCCGCATTTGAAAACCGTCAACCGTTTGCCCCATCTCATGGCGAAAGAAGACGCCCTGGAAGACGGCGCCTGGGAATCACTCTTTTGCGACGAGACCGGAGCCATTCTCGAAGGCACCGCGACCAATGTGTTCTTCGTGATCGATGGCGTGCTGAGAACACCCGCTCTCTCGGGAGCGCTCCTGGCCGGGGTGACACGGGACGTCGTGCTCGAGGTGGCGCGAGGGATGAATATTCCCGCGCATGAATCACGGGTAGAGGCGAACGAGGTTGCCGCGGCCGAAGAAGCATTCCTCACCAGCACCACGATCGAGTTGTTGCCGATTCGCGCCGTGGATACGACGCGCATCGGCACCCCCGGTCCAATCTGGGCCGGCCTTCATCGCCGCTATCGCGAAGTGGTCACTCAGGAGACCGGATCACGGGACTGGTGAGCGCTTCATGGGACGGCCGAGGCGCCGCTCCACTTCACCACGCGGTCCAGCCGAAAATCGGTGACGAAGAGATCGTCGTCCTGATCCACGGCCACCCCAGCCGGCCACTCTAGGGCGCTCTCATCCGGCGAGAATTCCGACCACGTAGCGAGAATCACCCCGTCCGGCGCAAAACGATAGATGCTGCCGTCCGGGCGGTTGGCGACATAGACGTCATCGTCCGAGCCCACGGCGATGGCATCGTAAATGCTGATCCGGTCCGGCGTGCCGAACTTGGTGATGAAGTTTCCCGCAGGCGAGAACTTGAGGACGAATCCCCGGGGCGTTCCGTCTTCTTTGTACTTCGTGCTCAGCCCATAAATGTTGCCGTGCCGGTCCACCGCAATCTGCAGCACATTCATGGTCCAGCGCGCCAGAATCTGGCCGTCGGGCGATAGTCGCCAGACGTACGGTCCCAAGAGTTCCACGGTGAACCCGCGCTTCAAGACCTGGTAGCCGGACAGCACCACGTTTCCATCCGGATCGACCGCCATCCCACTATCCATGGAAATGAAATCCCAGGCGCCGATGAAGTCGCCGTCGGTGGTGTAGACGTAGGTGTACGCCGTTCCGAGATCGCTCACGTACACACGATTAGCCGAGGCCGCGATGCCGCGGAGGAGCGGGCTGAAGATTGGGGGCACGGTGTCGCCCCACGCCCTCACGAACTCGCCGGTGTTGGTGAACTTCTGGACCCGCCGGTTCTGGTTATCCAGCACGTACACCGAGCCATCGGTGCCGGTGGCGAGGGCGGTGGGCTGGAAAAACTCACCCGTGGCATCGCCGTGCTCTCCCCACGTGGTTTCGAACACGGGAATCGGATTGTCAGGCGGTGGCGGCGTAGTGACCTTGTCCTCGCCGCAACCGGCAAGGAGAAAGAACGCCGCGGGAATGACGAGTCGGGGGTATCTCATGACTCATCCCCTCCAGGTACAGCATATACGTATTGGGAGGGGGAATGAACTGCTGGTATTGCGACGACTTCGGGTTGACCCCTACCCGACGTTGCCGTGCCTCACGTCCCGGCCTTGGATGGCAAAAATGACTTCCTCAGCCACGTTGGTGGCGTGATCCGCGGCGCGCTCCAGGTACTTGGAGATGAAGATGAGGCGCGTGGCCCGGTTGATCGTCTTTGTGTCTCCGAGCATGATCGCCAACAGCTCGTTGAACATCTGGACGTTCAGGTTATCCACGAGATCGTCCCCATCCAGCACCTTCTGGGCGAGCTCCGGATCGTCGTTGACGAAGGCATCCAGCGAGTCCCGGATCATGGCTTGCACCGCGTCGACCATGCGAGGGAGATCGATGTAGGGCTTGAGCTGCGGTTCGGCGTTGAGCTCGATCACGCGCTCGGCGACATTGACCGCGATGTCCCCGATCCGCTCGATGTCCTTGATGATCTTGAGCGCGGCAATGATGAGGCGCAAATCCGACGCGGCCGGCTGGCGCAGCGCGATGATGCGCACGGCCAGCTCGTCCACCGAAATCTCCATGCGATCCACTTCGTTGTCGCGGGCTTCCACGGAGGCGGCGAGCGGCGTGTCGCGCGTCACCAGCGCGGTCAGGCTGTCGGCGAGCATGGTCTGCACGAGGCTTCCCATGACCAGCACCTTCTTCTTTAAGTCCTGCAGCTCGGCATCGAACTCGCGCCGGACGTTGATCGGCATTATCCGAATCTCCCGGTGATGTAATCCTCAGTGCTCTTCTGGCGAGGATTGGTGAATAGAACTTGAGTGGGGGCGAACTCCACCAGCTCACCCAGGTAGAAATAAGCGGTGTAATCGGCCACCCGGGCCGCCTGTTGCATGTTGTGGGTCACGATGACGACCGTGTAGAGCGCCTTCAGCTCGTGAATCGTTTCCTCGACCTCGGCCGTGGAGATGGGATCGAGCGCGGAGGCCGGTTCGTCCATGAGCAGTATATCCGGGTTCACCGCGAGAGCCCGGGCAATACACAGCCGCTGTTGCTGCCCGCCCGACAAGGAGAGCGCCGATTCGTGCAGCCGGTCCTTGATTTCGTCCCAGATCGCGGCCCGGCGGGCGGATTGCTCGACCAGCTCCTGCATCTTGCGCTTGCCCCGCAGGCCGTTCACGCGTGGTCCGTAGGCGATGTTGTCGAAAATGGACTTCGGGAAGGGATTGGATTTCTGGAACACCATCCCCACCTTGCGCCGGAGGTCCACAACGTCCACCCCCTTGCCGTAAATATCCACGTCGTCGATGCGCACTTCACCCTCGATGCGCACATCGTCGATAAGGTCGTTCATGCGATTGAGACAGCGCAGGAACGTCGACTTCCCGCAGCCCGAGGGGCCGATCAAGGAGGTCACTTTGTTGGGCGGAATCTCGAGCGAGATCTCCTTCAAGGCTTGCTTCTCGCCGTACCAGAGCGAGAGCTGGCGAGCGGCAACCTTGACCTCGTTCAATTCCGCGCCCCCTTCCGGAAGCGGTACCGCAGGAAGACGGCCAGGAGGTTCATGCTCAATACCAAAAAGAGCAGTACGACCGCGGTGCCATAGGCGATGGGGCGGGATTTCTCGATCTGGGTGCCGGAGGTCGAGATCACGTACAAATGATAGGGCAAGGCCATGACCTGGTCCTGGAGCTTGTGCGGAAGCCGGGGCAGGAAATACGCCGCCGCGGTGAAGAGGATGGGGGCGGTTTCCCCGGCTACGCGACCGACCGACAGGATGGACCCGGTGAAAATGCCCGAGGCCCCGGCCGGGAGCACAACGCGATGGATGGTCTGCCAGCGCGTGGCGCCGAGAGCAAGACTGGCGTGCCGGTAATCCTTGGGCACAGACTTGAGGGCCTCCTCGCTCGTGCGGATGATGACCGGAAGAGCGACCAGGGCCAGGGTCAGCCCGCCCGCCAGCAGGGAGGTGCCGAAGTTCAGCCCTTTGACGAAGAGGGCCATGCCGAACAATCCAAACACGACCGAAGGCACGCCGGCCAGGTTATTGGTGGCGAGGTGGATGGAACGTTTGAGCCATCCGTCCCGCGCGTACTCGTTGAGATAGATGGCCGACCCGATGCCGAGCGGTAACGCTACGATCATCGAGATCAGGGTAAGGAGCAATGTTCCGACGATGGCGGGCAGAATGCCACCTTCGGTCATCCCCTCCCGCGGCATCTCGGTCAGGAAACTCCAGGAGAGCGCCGTCGACAGTCCTCGTTGGAACAGAAACCACAGGATGATGACGAGAATGCCGACGATGGCCAGGTTGATGATGCGCAAAATCCAGAACCAAATGCGTTCGCCGACCAGCCGTCCTTTGGTGTTGCTCGTGTCGAGGACGGCCTTGGGGAGCGGCTCTTCCAGGATGCGGCTGGCCATGCTCACTCGGCTCTCCGGTAACGGGCGTTCACAAGGTCCGCGACCAGGTTGATGAGAAACGTAATCACGAAGAGGACGATCCCAATCGCGAACAGCGCCTCGTAGTGGAGTCCGCCTTGCGGGGCTTCCCCCAGCTCGGCGGCAATGGTGGCGGTCAACGTTCGCACGGGGACGAGCAAACTGTGGGGGATCTGGGCCGCATTCCCCGTCACCATGAGCACGGTCATCGTCTCCCCGACCGCGCGACCCACGCCCAGCATGGCGGCAGCGGTCACGCCCGAAAGCCCCGCCGGCACTACGATCTTCACGATGGTTTGCCAGCGCGTAGCGCCCAAAGCCAAGGACGCCTCACGATACGAATGCGGCACGGCGGAGAGGGCGTCTTCCGAGATCGAGATCACGGTGGGCAAGGACATGATGGCGAGCATGATGATGCCGGCCAGCGCGGTCTCGCCCACGTTCAAGTGAAACGTGTGCTGGATGAATGGCACCAGCACCACCAGGCCAAAGAAGCCAAACACGACCGAGGGAATGCCGGCCAGGATCTCGATGGCGGGCTTTAGAACCGCGCGAATGGCGGGATGTGCGACCTCGGACAGATAGATCGCGCCCGCAAGCCCGAACGGAAGTGCGACCAGGATTGCACCCAAGGTCACCACGAGGCTGCCCACGATGAGCGAAAGAATCCCCAGCTGAGGGGCCGGCTCCGCGGTTGGATACCACCATTTCCCGAACAGGAAATTGATCGGGTTGATCCGGGCCACATCGACCTGGATGACCTCGCCCGCCCGAGGACTCTCCTCGACCTCGTCCTCGGACACCGAAGCCACCGCTCCGGGAGTGATGGCGACCACATCCAGGAGACGCTCCGATGCCGCGCTGTCGGCCGGAGTGGCCGCGGTTTTCACGGCGGCGGTGTCCTTGGCCGCGCTGTCCGCCCGCGCCGCATTCATCGCGTCGAGATCGTTGTAGCTGAGATA
>Ga0207675_100002130_pt1 | contig 19629 bp, 21 predicted proteins | sample KBSSwiS42_FD_184305 | JGI IMG/M metagenome (GOLD analysis project Ga0207675, IMG submission 184305) | Switchgrass rhizosphere microbial communities from Kellogg Biological Station, Michigan, USA - KBS Switchgrass S4-2 (SPAdes) (version 2) | ecosystem: Host-associated > Plants > Roots >...
ATGAGCTTCGCGACGTTCTCGGTCTGCAGGTCGACGCCGATCATGGCGCGCAGTGTGCCACAGACCGTTCCTTCCGCGCCGCTCGCCGCCGCCCTCACGCGTCGGACTTTACTGCCCTGGCATCCTTGCCCAGCAGGTACCCCGCAATCGCTCCGAAGAGCCCGGTGATGGGCGTGAGCTGCTCATTGTTGAAACTGGTGACGAGAAGGATCGCGGAGAACCCCACGATGATCACGATTCCGAACAGGCGCAGTACCTCCTGGCCGCTCGCATTTCGCTTCCACAGGATCAGCGAACCGAGCAGCAGGGCCAGCGCCGTGAGGGCCAGGATCGAACTCGATAGATAGATCACCATCCCTTCCGACCATGCGTGCTCGTCCGCAGCGGTGCGTTTCGCCCCTGCAGCCTTGCTGGCCTGTTCGAGGCGCATGAAAGCATCCTGCTCTGCGACCTCGATTTCCGTTGCTTCTGCCTGCGGTTGCTTCAGGGTATGCGCCGGCCGCTGGGGTGCCGGGGTCCCGGTGGACAAGAGTGCGGCGAACATCGCGCCGATCACAAGCACGCTGCGCCGCGAAATCATTTGGCGTTACCCGCGCCGGACATCAGGCCACCGATCGCCAATACGAGTAGTTTGCGCATGGTTGTTCACCTTTTTAATGAGGATCGAGCCCGCCGCCGACCTTCGCACATGCCGCGCTGCGGCTGCCACTCCGGCCCCTTGTTTGCTAGGCTCCGGTGCAGAGGTGAACCCGGTGATCCGAACCATCATATTTTCCATCGCCCTGGTCATTGCAGCCGCCGTTCTCGGTTACCAGGTCAAGCAGGTCGGCGGCGGCCGGGAGACCATCTCGGTGAAGGGGCTTGCCGAAAGACCCATCAAGGCGGATCGCGCCGAATGGACTGTCGGGCTGCAGGCGCAGGGCGCCACCATTGCCGAAGCACTCGGCAGGTTGCGCAAGGAAAAGCCGTCGCTCGACAAATTCCTCGCCGACAATGGATTCGACAAGAACACGCTGATCGAGACCAATGAATCGGTGGAGGCGAACTTCGAAGAGGTCGAGGGCCGCAACGGCAACCTGCGCTCGGTGCAGGTGGGGCACCTCGCGCGTCAGTCGGTCACCATCAATTCCACGGACCTGGCGCGTATTGCCGCCGCATCCCGGGCCATCGTGCAGTTCCAGGCCGAGGGTCACCCGGTGAGTTATGGAGCTCCGCAGTACCTGGTTTCCAACCTCGAAGACGTGAAGATGTCGCTCATTGCGGCCGCGATGCAGAATTCGCGATTGCGCGCCGGTGAATTCGCCAAGAATGGCGACGTCAAAGTCGGTCCGATGCGCTCGGCATCGCAGGGCGCGTTCTACATCCTGCCGGCCGGCGCGAATGCCGACGTCAGCGACTGGGGCGGAACCTACGACAAGACCACGGTGGACAAGGTGGCGCGCGTCGTGGTGACTGTCGACTACCGCATCGACTGAGCTGTCGCCCGCTCACTCACCCTCCCTGGCGGGCCTGGTTTCCTTGCCCAGCAGATAGCCGGCAATCGCACCAAACAAGCCGACGATGGGCGTGAGCTGCGCATTGCTGTATCCCACTACCAGCAACAGTGTCGACAGCCCCACGATGATGACGACACCGTAGAGGCGCAACACTTCCTGACCCGAGTGCGCGCGCTTCCACAAGAGCAACGATCCCAGGATCAGTGCCAGCGCCGTCACGGCGAGAATCGACGTCGACAGGTAGATGATCAGGTCCGCCGAATAGGGCTGGCCCGCCTGATCCGCGACGCGCGCGGCGTTGGCGGCATGCTGGGCGGCGTCCAGTTGTGCAAACGGGTCCTTATCTTCCATCGCTGCTCCTCTCCACGTCTTCCAGCTTCTTCACACGTGTTTCGAGCTCGATGACTCGCTTGTGCAAGGCCTTGATGGCCTCGGTCTGCGCGGACATGAGGTTTTGCAGTTCGGCGAGCGACGCCGGGGCGCGGGTCACCTCGGCCGGCGCCTGCTGAACGTTTCCAACGAGTGGAGCGGCGAGCAGGACTGCCCCCGCAATGACGACCAACGACTTGCGCATCGGAGTTCTCCCTGGTTGGCGGAACGAGCAGACGAGCGCAAGATCGCACACCGGGGAGCAGGTCTGTCAACCGCGCGTTTGGTGCGGCGCACCTCGCCAACGATATTAGCTAGGCGCGGCCGCTTGCCGACACCGGCGAAGCCATTTACGCCAGCAACGCCTCTTCGACGCGCGAAGCACGCTTGCGCTCGTGCTCCTGCAGCAACCGCTTGCGGATGCGGATGCTCTTCGGCGTCACTTCGACGAGCTCGTCGTCGGCGATGAACTCCACCGCGTATTCGAGTGTCAGCTCGATCGGCGGCGTGAGGATCAGCGCGTCGTCCTTGCCGGCCGCGCGGATGTTGGTGAGCTTCTTGGTCTTGATCGGATTCACCACGAGATCGTTCTCGCGCGAATGGATGCCGATGATCATGCCTTCGTACACGGCTTCGCCGTGCGACACGAACATGCGGCCGCGTTCCTGCAGGCTGAACAGCGAATACGCCACTGCGTGGCCGGGTTCGCTCGAGATCAGCACGCCGTTGTGGCGATCCGGGATGTCACCGGCGAGCGGCGCGTAACCGTCGAAGATATGGCTCTGCAGGCCGGTGCCGCGCGTGGCGTTCATGAACTCGCTCTGGAAGCCGATGAGGCCGCGCGCGGACACGCGATACTCGATGCGCACGCGGCCGCGGCCGTCGTTCGCCATGTCCTTGAGCTCGCCTTTGCGGCGTCCGAGCGATTCCATCACGCCACCCTGGTGCGCCTCGTCGATGTCGACGGTCAGCGCTTCGAAGGGCTCGTGCACCACGCCATCGATGGTCTTGGTGAGCACGCGCGGCTTGCCGACGGCGACTTCGTAGCCTTCACGCCGCATGTTCTCGATGAGGATGGTGAGGTGCAGCTCGCCGCGGCCCGAGACGCGGAACACGTCGGCGTCGGCGGTTTCCTCGACGCGCAGCGCCACGTTGCTCTCGAGCTCGCGCATCAGCCGTTCGCGGATCTGGCGGCTGGTGACGAACTTGCCTTCCTTGCCGGCGAGCGGCGAGGTATTCACCTGGAAGCTCATGACCAGCGTGGGCTCGTCCACCGCGATCGGCGGCAGTGCGTCCGGATGTTCGACGTCGCAGATCGTGTAGCCGATGTGCACGTCCTCGATCCCGGTGACGGCAACGATGTCGCCGGCCACGGCTTCGTCCACCGACTCGCGCGTCAGGCCCTTGAAGGAGAGCACCTGCTGGACCTTCGCCGTGCCGTGGTCCTCGCTGCCGTTCCACAGCTGGATCTGCTGTCCGGCCTTGATCGTGCCGCGGCGGATGCGGCCGATGCCGATGCGTCCTACATAGGAGTTGTAGTCCAGCGTCGAGATCTGGAACTGCAGCGGCGCGTCCGGCTCGCTCTTCGGCGCCGGTACGTGATGCAGGATGGCTTCGTACAACGCGCGCATGTCGGGCTCGCGGCGCGTGTGATCGGTGCTGGCCCAGCCCTCGAGCGCCGAGGCGTAGATCACCGGGAAGTCGAGCTGCTGATCGGTGGCGCCGAGCTTGTCGAACAGTTCGAAGGTCTGGTCGATGACCCAGTCGGGGCGCGCGCCCGGACGGTCGATCTTGTTCACGACGACGATGGCCTTGTGGCCGAGGGCCAGGGCCTTGCGCGTGACGAAACGCGTCTGGGGCATCGGGCCTTCGACCGCGTCGACCACGAGCAACACCGCGTCGACCATCGACAGTACGCGCTCGACCTCACCGCCGAAGTCGGCGTGTCCAGGCGTGTCGACGATGTTGATACGCGTGCCGCCGTACTCGATGGCGCAGTTTTTCGCGAGGATGGTGATGCCGCGTTCGCGCTCGATGTCGTTCGAGTCCATCACTCGCTCGGTCACCTTTTCATGGGCGGCGAACGTGCCCGACTGACGCAGCAGGCAGTCGACCAGCGTGGTCTTGCCGTGGTCGACGTGGGCGATGATGGCGATGTTGCGGATCGGGCGATTTGCCATGCGGGTCAGTGACTTAGCGCGGGAAGGAGGGCGCCTGGCCTGATGTAAGGGGCGCGCAGGGTACCAGAAGCCCCCGAAAAGACCAAAAGCAAAGCCGCAGAAAGCAAAAAAGCCCGGCGCGCCGGGCCTTTAACCTGAATTGCCGAGGCCGCCGCGCGGCGTGTTTTTCAGGCGGGCTGCGGCTTCCAGTCGGGGAAAGTCTTGGTCAGGTGACGCTGTTCGCGCAGCACGTCATAACCGGTCGGGCCGCGCGACAGCTTCACGATCACGCAGCGATCTTCGACGCGCAGCACCGTACCGGTGACCGTGCAGCGCATTCCGGCCGTGAGGACCAGGGTGCCCTGGACACGCTGTGCCACCGGGAACTTGTCGCCGCTGCAACTGAGACGCAGCCCGCCCTCGGAGATCTCGGCAACGGTGTAGTTAGACCCGTCGATCGCCAGCGTGGCGCCGGTCGACACGGGGTACGGCAGCCGGAAGTACTCGCGGCGGCTGGTCAGTTTGGGCATGCGGTATTGCGTGGCCACGGCGAAAACGATACGGGCAAACCCCGGCTCCGCCAATGGGGGAGGCAGGCACCGAGTTCACGGTTTCGAAGCAGCGGATTCCGGACTGCACATCGGCCACCCGCCAAGTGCCAAGCGCATCAAATAATGCCGGTCAAATCGCCCGCGGGGCAGCGGTACACCCGCCGCCCCGTTCTGGTGAATTCCCTACCAATTGAACGATAGCCGCGCGTACAGGAAGCGCCCGCTGAATCCATAGGGCGAATACCGCGAGAACGCCAGCGCATTGGTGGCATTGAGATTCACGGTTCCACCCGGTGGATTCGGCAGCACACGGTTGATGGGCAGACGGTCGGGATACTGGTCGAAAATGTTGTCCGCACCGAACGTCATCCTGAGCTTGTTGTCGAGCAGACCCGCCGAGAGTTCCAGGTCGACCAGCCAGTCGGGCTGGATGTGCAGGTCGCGTGCATCGGCCAGGCCGGCATTGATCTCGGCGGCGGTGGGCGCACCCGGCTCGACGACTTCGCCGTAGCGCGTACCGCGCAGATTCACGCCGTAGTTCACGCTGCCCGCGAGCAGGTTCCAGTCGATGCCCAGGCTGATCTTGTTGTCGGGAGTGCCTTCTTCGAAGGTGAGCGTGTTGATACGCCCGAACAACACCGGTGGCGTGCAGGGCTGCGGCTGTCCGTTGCAGATGTTGTCGATGACGTTGGTCGAAGGCAGCGATTCCACCTCGGTGCTGTTCCAGTTGCCGGCGAACACGAAGTCGAAGCGGCCGGCGCTCGCGGTGTTCCACAGGTATTTTGCGACCACGTCGATGCCCTCGGTCCTGGTATCGACGCCGTTGATGAAGAAGCGCGCGACGGTGGCGCCGAACGGCGCGATGATCGCCGCCACCTGGGGCGTGTTGAGGTTCTCCGACAGCACGATGCGGTTGTCGATGTCGATTCGATAGGCGTCGACGGTGGCCTCGAAACTGCCCGCGCGGAACACCGCGCCCAGCGAGTAGTTGACGGAATCCTCGGCATCGAGCGGCTGCGCACCGAGCACCACGGCGACGTCCGAAGTCGCGGGGAACGTGCCCACTTCGAAGGGCACGCCGTTGATGAAGTTGGTGGCCGTGGAGGTGAAGAATTCCTGCTGCAGGCCGGGCGCGCGGAATCCCGTCGAGACATTGCCGCGCAGCGCGAAGTTGGGCGTGAAGTCGTAACGCGCCGCGAGCTTGCCGGTCACGGCCGAACCGAAGTCCGAATAATGCTCGCCGCGCACCGCGGCGCTGGTGAGGAATTTTTCGGTGAGCCGCGCTTCGAGATCGACGTAGGCGCTGTAGGCGGTGCGGTCCTTGTCGAGCTCATTGCTGGGCTGAAAGCCCGGAAAACCCTGCGCGCCCGCGGGTGCGCCGACCACCGGGCCGCGGTCGTAAGACGCGGGCTCTCCGGCATCGATCGAGTAGTTCTCGCGGCGGGCTTCGATGCCGAGCGCGAGATTCAGTGGCTCGGGCAGCTTGCCCACCTCGAAGCCACGCACCACGCCGGCATTGAACACCAGCTGCTCGTACTGCATGGCGCCGGCGTCGAAACTGGTTTGCGAGACGGCGCCATACGACGTGTTCAGGCTGTGCTCGACGCCGTAGGCCACCTTGTTCATGCCGTATACCAGGCTCACGTCCGTGTCCCAGCCGCCCCACGGTCCCTTCGCGCCCCAGCCGAGCGCCAGGTCGTCGATGTCGGTGGTGATCAGGGGCAGGAAGCCGTTCGGGTAGATAGCCGGCACGTTGCGGGCGTCGTTGAAGATGCGCGGGAACGCGGCGGAGTTGCCTTCCCGGTTCTGGTAGCCCGCCCAGCCGTACAGGCCCCAGTCGGTGGAGAGCGGCGCACCGACGTTGACGTAGCCGGTGATGTCGCGCATCTCTCCGTCGCCGTAACGCGAGGTGACCGGCGCACCCGGCACGCGGCTGTCGAAATCGCCGCGGCTGGTCGGATCGCGATCGCGATACTCGGCCGAGACGGTGATGAATCCTTCCTCGCCGAGCGGCAAACCGACCCAGCCCGAAGCCGTCGTGACGGCGCCGTCGCTGGCATGGCGATCGCCGCGCTCGGTCTGGACATTGGTGTCGTATTGGCCGTACGTGAGGCTGGCGTCACCACCCTCGCGCGCGTCGCGCAATCGCAGGTTGATCACGCCCGCGATCGCATCGGAACCGTATTGCGCGGACGCGCCGTCGCGCAGCACCTCGACCGATTCGATCGCGGCCATGGGAATGGAATTCAGATCGACCGCGGCGGAACCGCGGCCGACCGAGCCGTTCACGTTGACCAGTGCCGACTGGTGGCGGCGTTTGCTGTTGACCAGCACCAGCGTCTGGTCGGGGGCGAGGCCGCGCAGCGTCGCCGGGCGGATGTGATCGGTGCCGTCGGTGATCGACGGCCGCGGGAAATCCAGCGAAGGAGCCAGTGTCGACAAGGCCTCGGCGAGCTCGGTGGTGCCCTGCGATTCGAGCGCCGCGCTCGGCAAGACGTCGACGGGCGCAAGCGAGTCGAGGCGTGTGCGCGAAGCGACGCGTGTGCCGGTGACGACGACCTCGTCGGTGGTTTCGGTTTCCGGCGTGGCGGCCTGGTCCTGCGCCCACGCGGGCGCATTCATGCCCATCGCGGTAGTCAGGGCGGCGGCAACCGCAGCTCTCACGAGGTTCTGTGACGACTGAATTCCCTTTCTCATGGACTCTCCTTGTTAGTTGTCTTGCGGAATCTTCAGATTTCGTTGCGGCGGGCGAAGCGTGCGATGTGTTCGCCCGCGCGGAATGCGAGCGCCTGGATGGTCATGGTCGGCTGGCCGCGCCCGGACGTGACCAGGCTGCTGCCGTCGCACATGAACAGGTTGGGTATGTCGTGGCTGCGATGGAACCTGTCGACCACCGAGGTCTTCGGATCGTTCCCCATGCGGCAGGTGCCGAGCAGGTGGAATCCGAGACTGCTCTCGCTGACCGCGCCTTTGGTGACGCGCTGCGCGCCGGCCGCTTCCATGATTTCCACGCCACGATCCTGCAACCAGCGCGCCATGGACAAATCGTCCGGATGGTCGCGATAGGTCACGCGGATCGCGGGAATGCCCCAGGCATCCTTGAGCGTGGGATCGATGGTCACGTTGTTGGACTCGAGCGCGAGCGAAGTGGTGTGACAGGAAATCTGCATCGAACGCGGAAACTCGCGCAGGCGCTCCTTGTATTCCTTGCCCCAGGCGGGGCCATCGGCGGCCGTACGTATCGCCCAGAACGTCGGCTGCGGGCCGATGCGGCTGTCGAGTCCGCCGCCGCCGTAGAAGCCGCGCTTCGGATCCGAATCGTAGAAGTCGTGCAGGATGCGCGTGACCTGCACGCTCTTGTATTCGTTCAACTCGTGTTCGAACAGCGCGTTCACGCGCGCGGTGTAGTTGAACATGAGGTACTTGCCGACCAGGCCGCTGGAGTTGGCGAGTCCCTGCGGAAATTTGGGATTCGCCGAATTCAGCAGCAGCCGCGCCGTCTCGCCGCCGTTGGCGGCCAGTACCACGGCACGCGCACGCTGGAAGTGCTCCTTGCCGTCGCGGTCGAAGTACGCCACGCCGGTGACCCGGCCGCGCTTGTCCATTTCGATGCGCGAGACGTAGCTCTCCGCACGCACTTCGCAATGCCCGGTGGCTTCGGCCTGCGGAATCACCGTCCAGGCGGTCGAGGCCTTGGCCATGACTTCGCAGCCGAAGCCGTGGCAAAAACCGCAGTGCACGCAGGCGGGGCGGCCGTTGTAGGGCTCCGAATTGACCACCAGCGGGGCTGGCACCGGGTGCAAGCCGAGCTTGCGCGCGCCGCGCTCGAACAGCACGCCCGAGGATTTCACGCGCACCGGTGGCATGGGATAGGGCCGGCTGCGCGGCGGTTCGTGCGGATCGACACCGGCCTGCCCGGAAACCCCGATCTCCCAGTCCACCTTCGTGTAGTAAGGCTCGAGCTCCGCATAACTGATCGGCCAGTCGGCGAAACCCGTGCCGGAGATTTCGCCGAGCACCGAACGCTCGTGAAAGTCGATCTCGCGGAAGCGCCAGTAGTTGGCCGTGTAGTGCATCGTCGAGCCGCCGACGCAGCGTGCGTACCACAGCGGCGGACGCACGAAGGGAGCCACCGCGGTCTCGGCTGCGGAGCGCCGGAATGATTGCGGGTTGCGGATCGGGCTGACGGCGAGGCCGCCGAGAAACCAGTTCTTCAGCTCGTCGTGTTCCAGGTCGGACGGATAGACGCGCGGTCCCTGTTCGAGCACGACCACGTCGAGGCGCTCGCGCGACAGCTCGCGCGCCAGCACGCCGCCCGCGGCACCCGAGCCCACGATCACGAAATCGACGGTCTGCGAATCGCGAAAGCGGCGTGACGTCATGGCACGTGGCCCGGCTCGTCGCGATCGTGGTTACCCCGATCGTAGTAACCCCGATCGTAGTAACCAAAGGGTGGCTCGAAGATGTGCTTGTCCTCGAAGCCGAGCAGCTGCCAGCCGACGAGGTTCCGATTGCCGCCGTAGGCCGGGCTGGTGAACATCCCGCAGTTGGTCAGCACGCGCGCTTGGTCGAAGAACGGCGTGGTGTCGACGGTGTGCAGGAACGCGATCTGCTCGGCGGAGGAGAGCGCGGCGAAAGCCCCGGCGCGCGGATGCGTGGCGCGCGCCGCCGCCTGGAACCCGGCCAGCCCTGCCATGAACGACGGCCGCCAGTGCGCCAGGAACGAACCCAGCGCCCGGTCGATGAAATACGTGACCCCCGCCTCGCGGGCCCCCGGCGTCTCGTCGCTCGGGATGATCTGCGAGGTGAGCGCCTCGACATCCGCGGCGTCGGGCGGCGCTAACAATGTGTATTCGATCGGCCCCGCCGACTGGACGGCGGCATGCGCGTCGTGGCTGGCGCGTGCGATCGCAGCCCAGTTGAGGGCGGCGACGCCGGCGACGGCGCTGAGCGAACGCAAGGCATCACGCCGTGACAGAGCGTGTTCTTTCATCGATGAACCCCCGGGTAGCCGCCAATGTACACCGCGCCGAATATCCGGGGATCCTGAGAAAGGACAAGAAAAGTTCGACGGGAGCCAAGAAAAACTGGCGGAACCGGATCACCGACTCGCGTTACTCACGGCGCCCATCGCGGCTACAATTTGCCGCGATGCGCTACTTCAAATCCGATAACACCGCAGCCGTCAGCCCCGAGATCCTCGCCGCCCTCGCCACCGCCAATGGTGGCGTGGCGCTCGCGTATGGCGCAGACCGCTGGTCCGAGTCACTCGACGCCGCGTTCGGCCGTTTCTTCGGCACCGAGGTCCGGGTCTTCGCCGTATCGTCCGGCACGGCGGCCAATTCACTGGCGCTGGCCACGTGTTGTCCACCCTGGGGGACGGTGCTGTGTCATGCCGAGTCGCACATCGAGCGGGACGAATGCGGCGCACCGGAATTCTTCACCGGGGGCGCGAAACTTTCCTTGATCGGCGGACCCGGCGCAAAAATCACCGCGGCCGACCTGCGTGCCAGGCTCGACTGGTTCGAGCCGCACGTGCACGGTGTGCAGCCGCGGGCACTGTCGATCACGCAGGCCACGGAGCGTGGCGCGGTGTACACCGCGGCGGAAATCCGCGCACTCGCGGACATCGCACATTCCAGGGGAATGGCCGTGCACATGGACGGCGCGCGTTTCGCCAATGCCGTGGTCGCACAGGACGTCTCGCCGGCGGAGCTCAGCTGGAAAGCGGGCGTCGACGTGTTGTCGTTCGGCGTCATCAAGAACGGCGGCATGAACACCGAGGCGGTGGTGTTCTTCGATCCGGCGCGCGTCGCGGACTTCGAATTCCGGCGCAAGCGCGCCGGCCAGCTGGCGTGCAAGGGTCGTTACGCCGCGGTCCAGCTGCTCACTTACCTGGAGAGCGGGCTGTGGCGCCGCAACGCCGAGCGCGCCAACCGGCTCGCCGCGCGCATCGCGGCGGCGGCGCCCCCGCTGCTCAGCGTGCCGTTCGAGACCAACCAGGTGTTCATGCGACTCGGCCAGGAGCGGATCGACGCCCTGTCGCGCGATTTCGGTTTTTATCCATGGGGACCGGCCGGGTCGGGCGAGGCGCGTTTCGTCTGCTCGTGGGACACGCCCGAACAGGACGTGGATGCACTCTGCCTCGCGCTCGGGAAACTCGGCGCCTGATCAACGATGCGCCGCGGCTGCGGCATCTGACGCGCGCCCACCGGCTGACTTCGAGGATGAGCGCTGCATGCGCCCACGCAAGCGCCTGCGCAGCGCGGCCATGTGCCGCTCGACGAGCAAGTACATCGCGGTTGATACAGCGACGGTCAGCAGGAATCCCAACACCGTGCGCGGCCACACGCCCAGGTCGAGGTACCGTTTCAGCAACAACAGGCAAGGTACATGGACCAGATAGAACGTATATGAGATGAGTCCCAGGGCGCGCATTGGCCGCGTCTCGAGCCATGCAAATCCAGGCCAGTGCGGGAAGCGCACCGCGCAGAAGAACACCGAGAACAGCGCGATGCCCTGCAGGCTGTAACGGAATGTCTCGCGGAAGGCTTCCGACCGGTACAAAAAGGTGAACAGCAGCAGTCCGATGGAGAGTGCCAGCAGTACGAGCCAGGTGCGCTTGCCCGGTATCCACTCGTTTCGATCCAACGCCGGGTTGCACCAGACGCCGAGGATGCAGCCGTACAGCAGGGAATCCAGGCGCGTGTCGGTGGCCACATAGGTGTAGTCATGGCCGTATCCCGCCACGAAGACCAGGTATAGACGCCACAGCAGGACCAGGCCGCAGACCGCGAGCAGGATGCCTGCGGTTCCACGGGAATCGAAGCGGCGGTAGAGCAGGATCAGCGCGAGAGGGAACAGTAGATAGAAATGCTCCTCGACCGCCAGCGACCACATGATGCTGGTGGCGGGCGCGAAGTCACCCGCGCCGAACCAGATCAGGTAGTAGTTGGTCAGGTGCGCGAACTGCGCGAACACGCCGCCGGGCGTCATCTGGGAGTTGAAGACGCCAGCCAGACCGAGCAGCACCGCCAGGATCAACACGATGTACATGGGCGGCAGGATCCGGAACACGCGCCGCAGGTAGAAATTTCCCAGGGAGATCCTGCCGGTGCTGGTGTGTTCGCGCCGCAGCAGCGTGGTGATCAGGTAGCCGCTCAGGAAGAAGAACACGGTGACGCCGAAGCCGCCCGGGATGAGACGCGGGAGCGCGGCGTGCGACAGGAATACCATCAATGCGGCTACTCCTCGAATGCCGTCGAGGGAAGGAATGTGGAGCTCCGCCGATGTTTTCATTCTGGATTCAGAATGTGGGTTGCGGGTCCCTGCGTCTGACAGACCCTGTGCCCACACGCCCGTATCCGGAACGGCGTGGCTTGTAGGAATCGAGGAGGGTTACTTGCGAAACATGAAGTAGGCCGCGCCCACCAGGCACAGTCCCGCCCACAGGAAGTCGAGCTTCAGCGGCTGCTTCATGTAGAGCATCGCGAATGGCACGAACACGGCCAGCGTGATGACTTCCTGCATGACCTTGAGCTGGCCGAGCGACAGCGCCGAGTAGCCGATGCGGTTCGCCGGCACCTGCACCAGGTACTCGAACAAGGCAATGCCCCAGCTCACCAGGGCCGCGATCAGCCAGGGCTTCGAAGACATGTTCTTGAGATGCGCGTACCAGGCGAACGTCATGAAGACGTTGGAGACCACCAGCAGACCGGCGCTCTGCGCCCACACGGGCAGGTTCATGCGCTGCGTTCCCCTTTCAACTGCGCGATCTCGGCGCGTAGTGCGGCGAGTTCGCTTTCCAGCGCCGCCACCCGGGCGGCAAGCTCACCCGCGGGCGCGCGCGGCACCGGGGCATCGGTGCGCAGCGGCGCTTCGGGCGCAGCGGATACCTCCGGCAGCTCTTCGAACAATTGCGCCCAGCGCGAATCGCGGCGCCCCGCTTCGCGCGGCAGCTGGGCGACCAGCGCGCCTTCGGGGCGGGAGGCCAGTCCCTGGAGCAGGGTCTCGATGACGGATGGATCGGACAGTTCAGCCATGCGCGCCACTCGCGCGCGCAATTCACCGGGGGTCTGCGGGCCGCGCACCAGCAGTTCGCAGATGATGGCGGTCTCCTGCGGCGTGAACTTCAGGCTGCCGAACTCCGTATTGCAGAAGATCTGCTGATATTTCTGCACGCGGCTGCCGAATCCGGATTTTTCCACCACCAGGTGACGGCGCGACAGCCCGTCGAGCGTCTGTTTGACGTCAGGCTCGGCGAGCTGCATCAGCGGCTCGCGGTTGCTCTTCTGGTTGCATGCATTGACCAGCGCATTCAGCGACAGCGGGTACTGGTCCGGAGTGGTGATCTGCTTTTCGATGAGCGATCCGATGATGCGAGCTTCGATTGCGGAGAGGCGGATATTCATGCGCGAAGTATACTGAGGCGACGTGACACGCCGTCTCTTTCTTCTGGTCGCATTCGTCTTCGTGGCAGCCGCGCTGCTGTTCGTGCCGCTTCCCATGCCGGCGACCTACGCCGGCCGCACCATCGAGAACTCCGGGCACACGCCGCTGTTCCTGGTCGGCACCCTGTTCATCCTCCAGATCCTGCGTCACGATTTCCGCATCGAGGGTGCACGGCTTTATGTGCTGAGCGGCCTGATCGCCGCTGGCGCGGGCCTGCTGAGCGAGGTGATCCAGAGGCCGCTGCGGCGCGACGCATCCTGGGAGGACGTGTTCTCCGATTGCGTCGGCGTGTTGCTGGCGTTGGCGCTGCACGCGCTGTTCGACCGCCGCCGCAGTCTCGGCGCCGCGCCGCGCGCCGCCGTGCTGCTGATCGCCGCCGGCTGTCTCGTGACCTATGCCATGCCGATAGTTAGTATGGTGCGCGCCTACCTGCATCGCGACGCGCAGTTCCCGATGCTGGTGAATTTCGATTCGCGGCTCGAGCTCTTCTGGATGTACAGCTACGGTCTGAAGCGCGAGGTCCGCGATGGGGCGCTGGACATCGTTTTCGACGCCAACGAGTATCCGGGCGTGTCCTTCTTCGAGCCGGTGTCGGACTGGCGGAAATACCACCAGCTCATTCTCGACGTCGAGAATCCGGGTGACGAGGTACTGCGATTCGGCGTGCGCGTACATGACAAAGGCCGCGGGCGCGAGTTCACGGACCGTTTCAACCGGCGCCTGGAAATCGGCGCGGGGCAGCGCCGCCAGCTTGCGATTCCCCTCGACGACATCCGCCGCGGCCCGCGCAATCGCCTGATGGATATGGCGCAAATCACGAATGTCACGGTGTTCCGTCTCCACGGGGCCGGTTCCACGCGGATGCGGCTCTACACCATGCGCCTCGACTGAATGCGGCGTTGAACATAGCTCCGGCGCAAATTCCGCCATTCCGGTCCGGGGCGCCGATGCCTATACTTCGCCCCATGGAACCGATTGCCGACACATTCGACGCCGCCTTTTCCAAGACCGTGGATCTTGCCAACAAGATGGCGGACAAGGACAAGGATGCTGATCTCTGGGACATCGCCGACGGCCTGCTGGCCGGCGCGATCCAGTACTGGCTGTACTCGCGCCAGCCCTGCGGTGATACGCGCTGCCAGGACTGCATGCCGATCAGCACCTCCGAAGGACGCATGTCGGAGCTCAAACGCCTGATCGAGCAGCTCGCCTCGGAGAGCGAGTACTTCCACACGCCCACGGATTCGAACGCCGGACGAGCCTGAAATGGGGACATTCCTCATTTAGCTGTAACAAACGAGCGACCTACGGCCACTCGACCGACAACCGTCGCCGACTACATCGCCCGTGCACCGAAGGATGCGCGTGCCAAATTGCGAGAGATGCGCGCGCTCATTGCCAGGGCGGCGCCCGGGGCAACCCAATCCTTGAAGTGGGGCATGCCGGCATTTTCGTACGCGCGCATTCTCGTGACTTTCGCGGCCTTCAAGCGGCACATCGGTTTCTTTCCCACGCCCTCCGCGGTGCGTGCCTTCAAGGATCAGCTCGTCGCGTACAAGACTTCACGCGCCACGATCCAGCTGCCGCTGGACAAGCCGCTGCCGAAGGCGCTGATCACGCGCATCACGAAGTTCCGCGCCAGGGAAGCAAAGGTGCACGACGCAAAGTGGATGTCGCGCTGAGACCACGGCTGCGGTCGATTGTTACAGCGGAATGAGGAATGTCCCCATTCCAGCCCGCGACGCGTTGTGGCGCGCGTAGCCCGCGGACGATCAATCATCGTTTGCGGACGCGCGGTCATGTGCCGGGACGGGCGGTCATCAGGCCCGGACGCACGGGCATTCAGCCAGGGGTTTTCGGTGGTTAGTCTGCTCCCCGACCAGGGAAGCCAATTCGTCTAACTACTAACGGAGTACACAATCATGCGATTCAAAGTTCTGGGACTCGCCGGAGTCCTGCTCGCCAGTGCTGCCTTCGCACACGAGGGTCACGATCCCAACACCGGCAAGGGAAACAAGCCGCCGCCGTTCGCGGTGCTGCAGCTCGACGCGGTGCGCGACGCAGCGTCGCAGTTCCTGGACGTCGACAAGGCCGAAGGCGGCGGTTACCACGACATGGGACTGTTCGTGCCGAACATGGGCTGGCACTACATCAACCAGGCGTACGTCGATGACGGGCGCTTCGATCCGCTCAAGCCCGAGCTGCTGGTCTACGCGGACGATCCCTGCGGCGGCAAACGCAAGCTGGTGGCGGTCGAATATGCGGTGCCGCTCACGGCCTCGCGTCGCGCACCGCTCGGCTTCTTCGGCGCAGCCGATGTATGGGATCGCAACACGACCTTCGGAATCTGGACGCTGCATGCCTGGTTGTACGAGTACAACCCGGACGGTGTGTTCGCGCCCTTCAATCCGCGCATTCCCTGACGCGGCGGTGGCGTGACCGGCGCCGTCAGGCGACGGCGCTGGTTGCGCCCTGGGTTGCCTCGGCCAGTGACTGCTCGAGCAGCGTCAGCCCTTCCTCGAGCTGCGCTTCCGGAATGGTGAGCGGCGCGAGAATCCGGATCACGTTCGAGTAGAGCCCGCAGGACAACAGGATCAGTCCGCGGCGGCCCGCGGCCTGTACCACCGCCTTGGTGAGATCCGCATCCGGCATGTCGGCCCTGCGATTTTTCACCAGCTCCATGGCCACCATCATGCCGAGCGCGCGCACTTCGCCGATGCACGGAAACTTCGCCTGCATCTGCCGGAGCCGCGCCGCGAGTTTTGCGCCCAGCTGCTCGGCGCGCTGGTTGAGCTTCTCTTTCTCGATGACCTCGAGCACGGCCAGTCCCGCCGCACAGGCGAGCGGCGATCCGGCGAACGTGCCGCCGAGTCCGCCCACCACCGGCGCGTCCATGATCTCCGCCTTGCCGGTCACCGCCGACAGCGGCACGCCACCCGCGATGCTCTTGGCGACCGTCATGAGGTCGGGCTCGATGCCCGCGTATTCGGTCGCGAAGGTGCGGCCCGTGCGCGCGAAGCCGGTCTGGATTTCATCGGCGATGAGCAGGATGCCGTGTTTGTCGCACAGCGCGCGCAGGGAGCGCAGGAACTCCGGCGGCGCGATGTAGAAGCCGCCTTCGCCCTGCACGGGCTCGATGATGATGGCCGCGACGCGCGCGGGATCCACGTCGGCCTTGAACAGATTCTCGATGGCCGCGAACGAATCCTCGGCGGTCACGCCGTGGAAGGCCATGGGGTAGGGGACATGGAAGACCTCGGGCAGCATCGGTCCAAAGCCCGCCTTGTAAGGCTGCACCTTGCCGGTCAGGGCGATACATCCGAGCGTGCGCCCGTGGAACGCGCCGTTGAAGGCGATGACCGCGCTGCGCTTCGTGGCGTAGCGCGCGATCTTGATGGCGTTTTCGACGGCCTCGGCGCCGGTAGACAGGAAAATGGTTTTCTTCGGCGTCGGTCCGGGAGCGAGCCTGTTGAGCGCCTCGGCGAGCGCAATGTAGCTCTCATACGGCGTCACCTGGAAGCAGGCGTGCGTGAGCTTCTCCACCTGCGCGGCCATCGCGGCCTTGACGTGCGGATGGACGTGCCCGGTGTTCACCACGGCAATGCCGCTGGCGAAATCCACGTAACGGCGGCCTTCGACGTCCCAGAGCTCGGCGTTCTGCGCGCGCTCGGCATACACCGCCAGCGAGTTGCCCACACCGCGCGGCACGGCGGCGGCGCGACGTTTGTGAAGGTCTGAATTGTTTGGCATGCCGGCAATACTACGCCGCGTTGCGGCGCAAAGGGCACTACGGCCGTTCGCGCACGGTCAGGCCAGTTGTCACCCGCTGCCCTTGATCTCCGCGGCGCGGTGAATCGCGGCGCGAATGCGCTGGTAGGTTCCGCAGCGGCAGATATTCCCCGACATGGCGGCGTCGATCTCGCTGTCGCTCGGCCGGGGCGTCTTCGCGAGCAGGGCCGATGCGGACATGATCTGGCCCGACTGGCAGTACCCGCACTGCGGCACGTCGAGCTCGATCCACGCCTGCTGCACCGGGTGACTGCGATCCTTCGCCAGCCCTTCGATGGTGGTGACCGGTTTGTCCCCGACCGCGCTGACCGCTACCTGGCAGGAGCGCACCGGCTCGCCATCGAGGTGCACCGTGCACGCGCCGCACAGCGCCATGCCACATCCGAACTTGGTGCCGGTGAGACCGAGGACGTCGCGCAATACCCATAACAAGGGTGTTTCCGGATCCACATCGATTTCGACGGGTTTGCCGTTCACGTTGATGCTGGTCACGCGTGTCCTCCGGGAATGCCTGCGCAGGGTACGATATTATTGCGCGCCCCGTCGCCACCCAAGTCAGGTCAGATTTTGTCCGAGATTTCCCCGAAGCCGCCGATCGTCACCGAAGTCGTGATCATTGGCGCGGGCCCCTGCGGGCTGTTTCAGGTTTTCGAGCTGGGATTGCTCGGCATCACCTCTCACCTGGTGGATTCGCTCGCGGCTCCCGGCGGCCAGTGCACCGAGTTGTACCCGGACAAGCCGATCTACGACATCCCGGCACTGCCGGTCTGCGGGGCGCAGGAACTGGTCGACCGCCTGTTGCAGCAGATCGCGCCCTTCAATGCGCCGCTGCATCTCGGCCAGGAAGTCACAGGGCTCCGTAAACGCGAGGATGGCCGCTTCGACATCGAGACCGTGCTGGGGACGCGTTTCGACGCCGGTGCCGTGGTCATCGCGGGTGGCGTCGGATCGTTCCAGCCACGGCGCATCGGCGTGCCGGACGCGGAATCCCTCGAGGGGAAAAACATTCACTACCGCGTGCGGGATGCTGCGCAGTATCACGGCCAGAAGCTTGCGATCTTCGGCGGCGGCGATTCGGCGCTCGACTGGGTCATCGACTTCGCCGGCAAGGCGGCGGCGATCACACATATTCACCGGCGCCCGGAATTCAAGGCCGCGCCCGCCTCCGTGGCGAAAATGCGCTCCCTGGTTGATGCCGGTCAGGTCCGGTACATCGAAGGTCTTGCAGAATCCCTGCGGATGGATGGCGGCAAATTACGCGGAATTAATGTCAAAGGCAGCGACGGCTCGATGCATGCTGTGGACGCGGATCACGTGTTCGCGTTCTTCGGGCTGCATCCCAAGCTCGGCCCGATCGCCGAGTGGGGCATGGAGCTCGAAAAGAAGGCCCTGAAGGTGGATACCGAGAAGTTCCAGACCAGCATCCCCGGCATCTTTGCGGTGGGGGACATCAACGCCTATCCGGGTAAGAAGAAGCTGATTCTTTCCGGATTCCACGAAGCCGCGCTCGCGGCGTTCGCGATCCAACACTATCTTTACCCGGCCAAGAAGCAGTTCCTGCAGTACACCACCACCAGCCCGGTGATGCAGAAGCGTCTCGGCGTTCCTCATTAACCGCCATTGGAGGCACCATGAAATCAATCGTTCGATCACTCGCGCTGTGCGCGCTGCTCGGCGTCGCCGGCAACGTCTTCGCCGCCGACAAGGTCTGCAAGCTCGAGATCTCGGGAACTGACCAGATGCAGTACGACAAGAAGGAGCTGGCGGTGGCCGCGGATTGCACGCAGGTCGAGCTCACGCTGAAACACACCGGCAAGCTGCCGGCGCAGGCCATGGGCCACAACTGGGTGTTGTCGAAGACTTCCGACATGTCCGGCGTGGTCGCCGATGGCATCGGCGCGGGTTTCGCCAGCAATCACATCAAGAAGGATGACGCGCGCGTCATTGCCCACACCAAGATCGTCGGCGGCGGCCAGAGCGACAGCGTCACGTTCCCGACGTCAAAGCTGACGAAGGGCGAGGCCTACAGTTTCTACTGCACCTTCCCCGGCCACTCGGCGATGATGAAGGGCACATTGAAGTTCGGTTGAGACAACGACACAGGGATGGATAGCCGACTCGCCGACCTGCAGCGCCAGTTCGATCTCGAACGGCTCGAGGTCAACCTGTTTCGCGGCGAAAGCCGCGACACCGGAAGCCCGCAGGTTTTCGGCGGTCAGGTGCTCGGGCAGGCGCTGAAGGCGGCGAGTGCCACCATCGACGACGGTCGCGCGGTGCACTCGCTGCACGCCTATTTCCTGCGGCGCGGCGATTTCACCAAGCCCATCGTCTACAGCGTGGATCGCAGCCGCGACGGCGGCAGCTTCTCCACGCGGCGCGTGCTGGCCATCCAGAACGGCGAGCAGATCTTCATCTGCTCGGCTTCGTTCCAGACGCCGGAGCCGGGTCTCGATTACCAGGCGAGCGCTCCCTCGGTGCCGCCGCCCGAGCAACTCGAGGCCTTCGCCAAGCCGCCGCCGGCAGTGCTGGAGAAACTGCCGGAGAAGCTGCGGCGCTGGCTGGAGATCGAGCGGCCGTTCGAATTCCGCCCGGTGCAGAAGTACAACCCGCTGGCACCGGTGGCCTGCGAACCGGTGCGCCAGATCTGGATGCGTGCGGTCGACAAGCTGCCCGATGACGACGCGCTGCATCGCTGCCTGCTCGCGTACATCTCCGACTACTGGCTGCTCGACACCACCACGATGCCGCATGGATCCTCGTTCCTGCGCGGCAACCTCATCATGGCGAGCATCGACCACGCGATCTGGTTCCATC
>Ga0207675_100002132_pt1 | contig 19623 bp, 17 predicted proteins | sample KBSSwiS42_FD_184305 | JGI IMG/M metagenome (GOLD analysis project Ga0207675, IMG submission 184305) | Switchgrass rhizosphere microbial communities from Kellogg Biological Station, Michigan, USA - KBS Switchgrass S4-2 (SPAdes) (version 2) | ecosystem: Host-associated > Plants > Roots >...
TGGCTCCAGCGCGGGTTTCGGTGATCGGGACCTCTTATTCAACCTAGGAGATAGTTGCAATGAAAAAATCTCTGCTCGCTCTCGCTGTACTGGGCGCTTTTGCGGGCGTCGCGTCGGCTCAGTCGTCGGTCCAGCTCTTCGGTACCGTCGACGTCGGCGGGAAGTACCTCAAGAACGACGGTCGCTCCAAGCAATTGAGCGAGTCGACCGACGGCGTCAACAGCAGCGAAATCCGCTTCCAGGGCATCGAAGACCTGGGCGGCGGCCTCAAGGCGGGCTTCAACCTGCGTTCCGGCATCAACCCCGACACCGGCACCTCGAACACGAAGTTCTGGAATCGTCGCGCGACGGTCAGCCTGTACAGCAACGCGGGTGAACTGCGGCTCGGCCGCGACTACGTCCCGACGTTCTGGACCACGGCCATCTTCGATGCCTTCGGCTACAACGGCATCGGCAGCACCGGCAACGTCCAGCGCCATGGGCAGGTTCGGCAAGACAACTCGATCGGCTACTTCCTGCCCAGCAACCTCGGCGGCTTCTATGGCCAGCTGATGATGGCAGCGGGCGAGAACGGCACCAGCGGCGACCGGAACGGCCGCTACCTCGGCGGCCAGTTCGGCTTCCGCGCCGGCCCGTTCGACGTCGCCGGCGCGTACGCGGAGAACCGCCTTGGCGTCGTGCCCCTTGCGGCCGCTCCTACCCTGGGCGTAGTCGGAGTCGCGGCAGGCCAGACGGAGAAAAAGTGGAACGTCGGCGGCTCGTGGGACTTCGGCTTCATGAAGCTGATGGGCTACTACCACGAGAACAAGCTTCCGACCGCGAAGGAGAAGATCGCCTCGCTCAGCGGGATCTTCCCGTTCGGGCAGTCGGAAGTGCGCGTCGGCTACGACGTGAGCAAGGTCGACCAAAACGTGGGCGCGGACTCGAAGCTCGACAACATGAAGGCGACGTACCAGTACAACCTGTCGAAGCGCACGGCCATGTACGGCACCATCGCGCGCTTGAACAACAAGGACAACACGGTCGTTTCGCTGCCTGGTACCAACGCGAACCAGCTGCCGACCGCCGGCGGCGACTCGAAGGGCTTCGAGCTCGGCATTCGTCACTTCTTCTGATCCAGCGCTCGCGTCAGCGAGTCGCACAGATCACAGGCCGCCTTCGGGCGGCCTTTTTCATGGCCGCTCGCCGGGTGGACATGCGGGCAATCCCTTTTGACGCCCGGCGCGCGGTTTGCTCTCATTGCCGTCGCGACGACGGTGCAGCCGATTCGTTTCGAATCCGCCAGCAGGCGGCCGCCGCCAGTCACCGAAACCGTCGAGTGGCCGCTCGGTTCATCAGGTGCAGCCCGGGTCCATGTTCGCCTTCGTCCTCCGCCGACTCGTCCAGGCCGTCCTCGTCATGCTGACGGTGGCCTTCATCGCGTTCATGCTGTTCCAGTACGTCGGCGACCCGGTCACCAACATCCTCGGCCAGGACGCGACGCCGCAACAGCGCCAGCAGCTGCGTGCCGACCTCGGCCTCGACAGCCCGTTCCCGGTCCAGTTCGCGCGCTTCGTCGCCAATGCCGTTCGCGGCGAATTCGGCCTGAGCCTGCGTCAGGGACGCAAGGTCTCGTCGCTCATCGCCGAACGGCTGCCGGCGACGCTCGAGCTGACGTTGCTCGCTGCGCTCATCGCGCTCGCCTTCGGCATTCCGATGGGCGTCTACTCGGCGCTCAAGCGCGGCACCTTCGTGTCGCAGGCGATGATGACGATCTCGCTGATCGGCGTCTCGCTGCCGACCTTCCTGATCGGCATCCTGCTCATCCTCGTCTTCGCCGTCACGCTGAATTGGCTGCCCAGCTTCGGCCGCGGCGAGGTCGTCGCTTTCGGTCCATGGACGACAGGAATGACGAGCATCGACGGCTGGCGCCATCTGGTGTTGCCTGCGATCACGCTGGCGATCTTCCAGCTCACGCTGATCATGCGCCTGGTCCGCTCCGAGATGCTCGAGGTGCTGCGCGCCGACTACATCAAGTTCGCGCGCGCGCGCGGGCTGCCGAACCGGGCGGTCTACTTTCGCCACGCGCTCAAGAACACGCTGGTGCCGGTGATGACGATCACCGGCCTGCAGATCGGCGGGCTGATCGCCTTTGCGATCATCACCGAGACGGTGTTCCAGTGGCCGGGAATGGGCCTGCTCTTCATCCAGGCGGTGCAATTCGCCGACATTCCCGTGATGGCCGCCTACCTGTGCCTGATCGCCCTCATCTTCGTCATCATCAATCTCGTCGTCGATCTCCTCTACTTCGCCGTCGACCCGCGGCTGCGCGTGGAGCGATCGGCCGGCGCGCACTGAATCGCTTTTCTCACAAGGAACACCATGAAAAGAATCGCTCCCTGGCTCGTCGCCGCTGCGGTGGCGCTCGCCGCACCGCTCTCGCAAGCCATGACGCTTCGCGTCTCCAACCAGGGCGACGTCCAGTCGATGGATCCGCATTCGCTCAACGAGAGCCTGCAGCTGAGCTTCACCGGCAACGTCTACGAGTCGCTGATCGAGCGCGACAAGAGCATGAACCTGGCGCCGGCGCTGGCGACGAAATGGACCCAGCAGAGCCCGACGGTGTGGCGATTCGACCTGCGCCCGGGCGTGAAATTCCACGACGGCACGCCGTTCACCGCTGACGACGTGGTGTTCACGTTCAAGCGCGCCGCCGGCGAGGGCTCGGACATGAAGGGCTACACCAATCCGATCAAGGAGGTGCGCAAGGTCGGCGATCTCGCCGTCGACATCGAAACCAACGCGCCGTATCCGATCCTGCCCGATACGCTGACGACGCTCGCGATGATGAGCAAGAAGTGGTGCGAGGACAACAAGGCCGAGCGACCGGTCGACCGCCGCAAGGGGATCGAGAACACGGCCAGCTTCAAGGCGAATGGCACGGGCCCGTTTAGGCTCAAGGAGCGCCAGCCCTCGGTGCGCACCGTGCTCGTCAAGAACTTCAACTGGTGGGGCAAGTCGGAAAGCAACGTCGACGAGGTCGTGTTCACGCCGATCGGCAACGACGCCACCCGCGTTGCGGCGCTCCTGTCCGGCGAGACCGATGTCATGGAGCCGGTGCCGCTCCAGGATGTCGAGCGGATCAAGTCGGCCGGCATCAACGTGCTGCAGGGTCCGGAGCTGCGCACGATCTTCCTCGGCATGGACCAGAAGCGCGATGAGCTGCAATTCAGCAGCATCAAGGGCAAGAACCCGTTCAAGGACGTTCGCGTCCGCCGCGCCTTCTATCAGGCGATCGACGAGGAAACGATCAAGGCGCGCGTCATGCGCGGCGCTGCGCTGCCCACCGCACTGATGGTCGGCTCGGCGGTGCGCGGCTTCCAGGCCGACATGAACAAGCGCCCGCCGTACGACGTCGAAGCGGCGAAGAAGCTGCTCGCCGATGCCGGCTATCCGAACGGCTTCGAGGTCGGCCTGAACTGCCCGAACGACCGCTATGTCAACGACGCCGCGGTCTGCCAGGCGGTGGCCGCGAACCTGGCGCGAATCGGCGTCAAGGTCAACCTCATGGCCGAGACGAAGAACAGCTACTTCCCGAAGATCCTGCGCCGCGACACGAGCTTCTATCTGCTCGGCTGGACGCCGAGCACGGTCGATTCGCATGACGTGCTGTCGGCGATCATGGCGACGCCGAACGACAAGGGCCAGGGCCAGTTCAACCTCGGCGCCTACAGCAACCCGAAGATCGACGAGCTGACCCTGAAGATCCAGTCGGAGACCGACCAGAAGAAGCGCAACGAGATGATCCGCGAGGCCTTCAAGATCCACCAGGACGATATCGGCCACATCCCGCTGCACCAGCAGGCGCTCGCCTGGGCCGCCAGCAAGAAGGTCGAGCTGGTCCAGCTGCCGAACAACTACATGTACTTCAAGTGGATCACGTTGAAGTCCAAGTAGGCGACGCCGGCTCGCTCGCTCCGGCCGGCGGCAACGCCGCGCCGGCGCGGCGCGACCTGGCGCCCGAGCCGGCGGCGGCAACGCCTTCGCCCGGCCGCTGGTCTCGTTTTGTCGATGGCGACTTCTGGCACTCGTTTCGCAGCTCGCCGACCGCGATCGGCGCCGCCATCGTGGCGCTGCTGTGCCTCGTCGCGGCGGTGTTCGCGAACGTCATCGCGCCGCACAATCCCTTCGATCTCGCGACCCTCGAGCTCAGCGATTCGATGCTGCCGCCCTCGTGGCTGCGGGGCGGCTCGACCAAGTACCTGCTCGGCACCGACGAGCAGGGCCGCGACGTCCTCTCGGCGCTCATGTTCGGCGCGCGCATCTCGCTGTTCGTCGGCGGCGCGTCGGTGCTCCTGTCGCTCGTCATCGGCGTCGGCCTCGGCCTCGTCTCCGGCTATGTCGGCGGCCGGCTCGACGCGCTGATCATGCGGGTCTGCGACGTCATGCTGTCGTTTCCATCGATCCTGATCGCCCTGCTGTTCGCGGGGGTCGGCCATGCGCTCTTCCCCAATGCCAACGACCTGCTCGCGTTCGGCGTCGTCATCGTCGCCATCGCGCTGCCCGGCTGGGTGCAGTACGCGCGCGCCGTGCGCGGCTCGACGATGGTCGAGCGGAACAAGGAATACGTGCAGGCTGCCCGCGTGATCGGCGTGGCGCCGCTGCGGATCATGCTGCGCCACGTCCTTCCCAACGTGATGGGCCCGGTGCTCGTGCTGTCGACGATCCAGGTCGCGGTCGCGATCCTCGCCGAGGCGACGCTCTCGTTCCTCGGCGTCGGCGTCTCGCCGACTTCGCCTTCGCTCGGCACGTTCATCAACGAGGGCAACAAGCAGCTTTTCAGCGGCGCCTGGTGGCTGGTGATTTTCCCTGGTGCGACACTTGTGCTGATCGCGCTCAGCATCAACCTGTTCGGTGACTGGCTGCGCGATGCGTTGAACCCGCGCCTGCGCTGAATCGATTTACCCGGGCGCACTGACGAAGGAGCCGATCATGAGATCTGTCTGGACCTCGTTCGCGTGTGCCGCCGCCGTCGTCGGCACCTTGTCTGTCGGCGCGTGTGCGAGCACTGACTACCACTACTCGCAGCTGTACGGCTACCGCTACTTCCGATCGCCGATCGACACCTATTCGGTGACGATCGTCCGGGTCGACGACCAGACCACGACGCTGCGTCCGGTCGCCGTCGATCCCGGGCTGCGCAAGATCACGGTCCAGGGGCCGCCCGGCGGTACCAAGACCCAGGGCGAGCAGCGCGACTTCGTCCTGGACGTCGCCGCCTGCACGCGCTACTACTTGGTGGCGGTCAAGGAGAACCGGTTGTCGTCCGACTTCACGGTCAAGGTCGAGTACCAGGAACCCGTCAGTGGCTGCACGCCGCCCCCCGGCTTCACGCCGTCCGGCAACAAGCCGGTCACGAGCTGACGTCGGATGACGCCGCCGCCGCTGCTCGAGGTTTCCAGGCTTCGCGTCGAATTCCCCGGGCGGCGCGGCACGCTGGTCGCGCTCGACGACGTCTCGTTCTCGATCGCGCCCGGCGAGATCCTCGGCGTGGTCGGCGAATCGGGCGCAGGCAAGTCGCTCACCGGTGCTGCGATCATCGGCCTGCTCGATCCGCCCGGGCGGATCGCCGGCGGCGAGATCCGTTTCGACGGCCGCCGCATCGACAACCTGCCGTACGAGGAGATGCGCAAGATGCGCGGCCGCTCGATCGGCGCCATCTTCCAGGACCCGCTCACCTCGCTCGACCCGCTGTACACGATCGGCCAGCAGCTGGTCGAGACGATCCAGACCCACCTGTCGCTCGGCGCCGCCGACGCGCGCCGACGCGCGATCCGGCTCCTGCAGGAGACCGGCATTCCGGCCGCCGAGGAGCGCCTCGATCAGTTTCCGCACCAGTTCTCGGGCGGCATGCGCCAGCGGGTCGTCATCGCGCTCGCGCTCGCGGGCGAGCCCCGACTCATCGTCGCCGATGAGCCGACCACGGCGCTCGACGTCTCGATCCAGGCCCAGATCATTTCGCTGCTCAAGCGCCTGTGCAAGGAGCACGGCGCCGCGGTCATGCTCGTCACGCACGACATGGGCGTGATCGCAGAGACGTGCGATCGGGTCGCGGTGATGTACGCCGGCCGGATCGTCGAGGTGGGGCCGGTCGAGGCGGTTATCCACTCGCCCGCGCATCCCTACACCGTCGGCCTGATGGGATCGATCCCGGCGATGGACGAGGAACGCGAGCGGTTGCTCCAGATCGATGGCGCGATGCCGCGCCTGAACGCGATTCCCGCCGGTTGCGCGTTCAATCCGCGCTGCCCGCGCGCGTTCGCGCCCTGCTACGGCGAGCGCCCGGACTTGATGGCGGCGGGGTCGACGCGGGCCGCCTGCTGGCTGCACGCGCCGGCGTTGCAGGCGGCAGCGTGAGCGCTGCGCTGGTCCAGGTCGAGGGCCTCGCCAAGACCTTCGACGTCTCGCCGCCCTGGTTGAACCGGGTCGCGGAACGCAAGCCCCGGCAGTTCGTCCATGCCGTCGACGACGTCGGCTTCGCCATCGGCCGCGGCCGCACGCTCGCGCTCGTCGGCGAATCGGGCTGCGGCAAGAGCACGGTGGCGCGCTTGCTCGTCGGCCTGTATGCGCCGACGCGCGGCAGCGTCGTCTTCGACGGCGTCGTCGCGAGCGCCGGCGGGCAGCGGCCGGCGTCGATCCGGCGCCGCATGCAGATGATCTTCCAGGACCCGTACGCGAGCCTCAATCCGCGCTGGAAGGTGAAGGACATCGTCGCCGAGCCGCTGCGCGAGCACGGCTTCGCGGCCGGCGAGGGCGGGGCGGCCAAGCAGCGCATCGCCGAGCGGGTCGGCGAGCTGCTGGTCTCGGTCGGCCTCACGGGCGCGGACGCCGAGAAATTTCCGCACCAGTTCTCGGGCGGGCAGCGGCAACGCATCTCGATCGCGCGCGCGCTCGCCACCCAGCCCGAATTCCTGGTTTGCGACGAGCCGACGTCGGCGCTCGACGTCTCGGTCCAGGCGCAGGTCCTCAACATCATGAAGGACCTGCAGGCGCGCCACGGCCTGACCTACCTCTTCATCTCGCACAACCTGGCTGTCGTTCGCCACGTCAGCGACGAGGTCGGCGTGATGTACCTGGGCCGGATCGTCGAGCTCGCCGAGAAGACGCTGCTCTTCGCGCGCCCGCGTCATCCGTACACGCGCATGCTTCTCGACGCGATCCCCGACATCCACATGAGCGGGCGGTCCCGGACGCCGGTGCAGGGCGAGGTCCCGAACCCGCTCAATCCGCCGTCGGGCTGCACCTTCCATCCGCGCTGCCCGCACGCCAACGAGCGCTGCCGAAGCGAGCGGCCGAAGCTGCTCGACATCGACGGCGTCCGCGTCGCCTGCCACGCGGTCGAGGAACGGCGGATCTGAGGTCAGCTCGGCGTCGGGTCGCCGGCGTCGAGAAGATGCTCGCCGCGGGTAAGGTCGGCGAGCGACTCGCGCTCGCGAATGAGCATGGTCTCGCGACCCGAGACCATCACCTCGGCAGCGCGCGGCCGCGTGTTGTAGTTGCTCGCCATGCTCATGGCGTAGGCGCCCGCGGACAGGACGGCGATGAAGTCGCCGGGAGCAACGGCCAGCGTGCGCTCGCGGCCGAGCCAGTCGCCCGATTCGCAGACCGGCCCGACGACGTCCCAGGTGACCGCCGCCGCCCGTGCCGGCGCGCATTCGACGATGCGCATCCAGGCGCCGTACATCGCCGGCCGCATCAGGTCGTTCATCGCCGCGTCGACGATGCAGAAGTTGTGCTCGACGCCGGGCTTGAGGTAGAGCACCTCGGCGATCAGAACGCCGGCGTTGCCGACCAGCGAGCGCCCGGGCTCGAACACGAGCTTGCGATGACCGTGACCGCGCGCGTCGATGCGCTCGAGCAGACGGTCGATCAGTGCGCCGGCGTCCGGCGGCGTCTCGTCGCGATAGGTGATTCCCAAGCCGCCGCCGACGTCGATGTGCGCGAGCGCCACGCCGTCGGCCTCGACGCGCTCGACCAGGTCGAGGAGGCGATCGATCGCGTCGACGTACGGTCCGGCATCGACGATCTGCGAGCCGATGTGGCAATCGATGCCGGTCACTTCGATTCCGGGCAGGCGCGCGGCGCGCGCGAACGCGGCCGGCGCGTCTTCGTGGGCGATGCCGAACTTGTTGGCGCGCAGGCCGGTCGAGATGTAGGGATGCGTCTTGGGGTCGACGTCGGGATTGACGCGCAGGCTGACGCGCGCGCGCCGGCCCGACCGGGTTGCGACCTCGCTCAGCAACTCGAGCTCGCCGACGCTCTCGACGTTGAAGCAGCGGACGTCGACGGCGAGCGCGCGCTCCATCTCGGCGCGGGTCTTGCCGACGCCCGAAAAGACGATCCGGGCCGGATCGCCGCCGGCGGCGAGGACGCGCTCGAGCTCGCCGCCGGAGACGATGTCGAAGCCGCAGCCGCGCCGTGCGAACCATTGCAGGATCGCCAGCGTCGAGTTGGCCTTGACGGCATAGCAGAGAAGATGGTCGCGGCCGGAAAGCGCGCTCTGGTAGGAGGCGAGCGCGCGCGCCATGGCGGCGCTCGAGTAGACGTAGAGCGGCGTTGCGAACCGGCGCGCGAGGTCGACGGCGGCAACGCCTTCGACCATCAGCCGGCCGTCGCGCAGGGCGATCTCGGGCGCGCCGGGCAGGTCCATCAGCGCGACGCCGGTGCCGACGTCGGCAAAGCTGCAGGGGACAGGGTCGTCGACGGGGAGGGCACAGACGATGCGGCCGACGGGGCGGCCTTGGGAAGGACGAGCGGCCCCTTCTGGCCGCAGGCCGCGAGCGATGCCGAGACGACGGCAAGGGCAATCGCCCGTGCAGCCGTCGCCACTACACTGCCAGCGCGTCTTGTCATTCGCCGATTTTATCGACCGTGAGCACCGTCCCCGCCCAAGCCGACCCTCTCTCCGCTTCCGACTACGAAACGCGGACGCGCGAGGTGCTGGCGGCGATCGAGGCGGCAGCCGATCGCTTCCTGCAGGACGACGTCATCGACATCGATGCCGGCCGCACCGGCGGCCTGCTCGAGCTCGCCTTTCCGAACGGCAGCAAGATCGTCGTCAACACCCAGCCGCCGCTGCAGGAGCTGTGGCTGGCGGCGCAGTCGGGCGGCTTCCACTTCCGTTCGGTCGGCGGCCGCTGGATCGATGGCCGCGATGGCCGCGAGTTCTTCGCTGTGCTGTCGGCGTGCGCGAGCGCGCAGGCGGGACGGCCGCTCCGCTTCGAACCTTGACCGGCGCGCTCAGCGCCGGAACAGATCGAGGATGCTGTTGCGCTCCTCGTCGCTCGGCGGCGTCGGCGCTGCCTTGTCCTCGAGGCCGAGGCTGCTCACGCCGGCGCCGCGCGCGTATTCCTCGTAGTACCACTCGCCGCCGAGGTTGACGACGCCCTCGGGCGCGGTCGGCTCCTGCACCGGAACGCCCTTCAACATCGTCGCCATGTAGTCGATCCAGACCGGCAGCGAGAGACCGCCGCCGGTCTCGCGGTCGCCGAGCTTCCTCGGGTCGTCGTAGCCCATCCAGACGACGGCGACGATGTTCTTCTGCCAGCCCGCGAACCAGGCGTCGTGCGAGTCGTTGGTGGTGCCGGTCTTGCCGAAGACGTCGGGGCGCTTCAGCGTCGCCTGCGCCTTCGCCGCCGTGCCCGTGCGGGTGACCTCCTGGAGCAAGCTGGTCATGATGAAGGCGTTGCGCGCGTCGATCGTTCGCGCCGACTCGTCGAGCGTCGGCACGCGCGCCTCGTTGATGATGTGGCCCTTGCTGTCGGTGATGCGGCTGATCAGCAGCGGGTTGACGCGGTAGCCGCCGTTGGCGAACACGCTGTAGGCCGACGCCATCTGCAGCGGCGTGACGGCGCCCGCGCCGAGCGCCATCGGCAGGTAGGCGGGATGCTTGTCGGCGTCGAAGCCGAAGCGCTTGATCCACTGCTGCGCGTAGGCCGGGCTGATCGACTTGAGGATGCGGATCGAGATCATGTTCTTCGACTTGGCGAGGCCGCGCCGCATCGTCATCGGCCCGTCGTAGGTGCCGTCGTAGTTCTTCGGCTCCCAGGGCTGGCTGCCGGTCGTGCCGGCGTCGAAGAAGAGCGGCGCGTCGTTGATCACCGTCGCCGGCGTGAAGCCCTTCTCCAGCGCCGCCGAATAGATGAAGGGCTTGAAGCTCGAGCCGGGCTGGCGCCACGCCTGGGTGACGTGGTTGAACTTGCTCTTCGAGTAGTCGAAGCCGCCGACCATCGCGCGCACGCTGCCGGTGCGCGGGTCCATGGCGACGAAGCCGCCTTCGACCTCGGGCAGTTGCGTGATCGACCAGTCGTTCTTGGCGCCGCGGATCAGGCGGACGACGGCGCCGGGGCGCAGCTGCGTCTTCGGGTTGGCCTTGGGCGCGAGCGCCGACGCCGCCGGCTTGAGGCCGTCGCCGGTGACCGTCACCGCGTCGCCGTTCTGCAGCATGGCGACGACCTTCTTGGCCGACGCCTCGGTGACGACCGCCGCGCGCAGCTCGTCGTTGTCGGGGAAGTCCTGGAGCGCTTCGGCGATGCGCGCGTCGAGCTCGCTGCGATCGGCCGGCAGGTCGATGTAGTCCTCCGGACCGCGATAGACCTGCCGCTTCTCGTAATCCATGATGCCCTTGCGCAGGGCGTGGTAGGCGAGCGTCTGCTCGGCGGAATTGAGCGTCAGGTAGACGTTGAGCCCGCGCGTGTAGGCCTCGGCGCCGTACTGGTTGAAGATCATCTGACGTGCCTGCTCGGCGACGTATTCCGCGTGCACCGCGACTTCCGCGGGCGCGCGGTACTTCATGACCTGCTTGAGCGCAGCGTCGCGCTCGGCGACGGTGATGAAGCCGTTCTCGAGCATGCGATCGATGACGTAGCGCTGGCGCCGTGTGGCACGTTCCGGATTGACGATCGGGTTGTTCGCCGACGGCGCCTTGGGCAGCCCCGCAAGCATCGCCGCCTCGGCGATCGTGATGTCCTTGAGCGGTTTTCCGAAATAGATCTCGCTGGCCGAGGCGAACCCGTAGGCGCGCTGCCCGAGCGCGATATGGTTCATGTAGATCTCGAGAATCTGATCCTTGCTGAGCAGGCTTTCGATCTTCAGCGAAAGCAACATCTCGTAGATCTTGCGAGTAAATGTTTTCTCGGTCGAGAGATAGAAATTGCGCGCGACCTGCATCGTGATCGTCGATGCGCCCTGCGCGGTGTGACCTTCGCCGAAGTTGGCGAGGCCGGCGCGAAGCGCGCCGACATAGTCGACGCCCTTGTGCTTGTAGAAGCGCGCGTCCTCGACCGCGAGCACCGCGTCCTGCATTACCTTCGGGATCTGCGCGATCGGCACGAAGCTGCGCCGCTCTTCGCCGAATTCACCCAGGAGAACGCCGTCGGCGGAGAAGACGCGCATCGGTAGCTTCGGCCGGTAATCGGTGAGGCTGTCGATCTCGGGCAGGTTGGGGTAGGAGACCGCCAGCGCGATCGCCGCGACCATCACCACGGCAAGCGCCGCGGATGCAGCCAGTCCGAGCAGCGTGAGGACGATGCGGACGATGACGCGCAGCCACTTCGGCCACGCGTCGGACGAGCGCGATCGGCGCTCGCGGTCGGCCGGGGATTCGGAATCTGTCACACGCGTTCGGAAAGGACGATCGCATTATAGAAACCCGGGTTCGCGACCCTTTCGCGGTCATGCCGCAACGTCGAATCAGTGACGCAATGGACAGTTCAAAAACGCGTTGCAAGAAGACGCATCTTGCCGAGCCTTTGCGTGTGAGATTTGCAACGCGCGCAGGGCGTCGGCCCCGGGTTTGTCTTTGGAAATCAAAGGCTTTACTGCTAGCATCGAAGTAACTTATTAACACTCCAGCGCGCTTGTTTTCGACGCTGGAAAAGGGACGCCGTGAGTTTTCTCGACACGCTGTTGGGCCGCAAGCACCCACCGATGATCGGCCTCGACATCAGCTCGTCCAGCGTCAAGCTCGTCGAGCTCGGGCAAACCGGCAGTGGCGAGTACGTGCTGGAGCGATTCGGCTCCGAAAGCTTCGAGAAGGGCTGGATTTCCGACGGCCAGATCGAGAAGTTCGACGAGGTCGCGGAAGCGGTCAAGCGACTGGTCACCAAGAGTGGCACGAGGACGCGCCATGTGGTCATGGCGATGCCCCAGTCGGCGGTGATCACCAAGAAGATCATGCTGCCCGCCGGCTTGCGCGAAGAGGAGCTCGAGGTCCAGGTCGAGACCGAAGCCAACCAGTACATCCCGTTCTCGCTCGATGAGGTCAGCCTCGATTTCTGCGTCATCGGCCCGAGCCCGACCTCGGTCGGCGACGTCGAGGTCCTGATCGCGGCGTCGCGCAAGGACCGCGTCCAGGACCGCCAGGGCCTGGCCGAGGCCGCCGGCCTGAAGCCGGCAGTGCTCGACATCGAGTCGCACGCCTCCCGCCTGGCGATGAGCCGGGTCGTCTCGAGCCTCCCGAACGAGGGCCGCGATGCGCTCGTCGCGCTGTTCGAGATCGGCGCCGACACCACCAGCCTCAAGGTCCTGCGCGACGACGAGATGCTGTACGACCGCGACCAGGCCTTCGGCGGATCGCAGCTGACCCAGCTCATCTCGCGCCAGTACGGCTTTTCGTTCGAGGAGGCCGAGCAGAAGAAGCTCGCTGCCGACCTGCCCGATGATTACGAGACCTCGCTGCTCGCACCGTTCGTCGACAGCCTCTCGCAGGAGATCGGCCGCGCGCTCCAGTACTTCTTCACCAGCACGCCGCACCACAAGGTGCATTACGTGATGCTCGCCGGCGGCACCGCGACGCTGCCCGGCCTGAAGGACCGCGTCACCGAGCTCACCGGCTTCGCCTCGATGGTCGTCAATCCGTTCGAGAACATGAAGCTCGGCTCGGCGGTGCGCGAGGCCAAGCTGCGCCGCGAAGCGTCGTCGTACCTCACCGCCTGCGGCCTGGCGATGCGGAGGTTTGCGCAGTGATCATGATCAACCTGCTGCCGCACCGCGAGGAGCGGCGCCGGCGCAAGAAAATCGCGTTCTTCGCCGGAGCGGCGGTCGCCGCGGTCGTCGGCGCGGCTGTCGTCGGCATCTGGTACCTGGCCGTCCAGCAGTTGATCTCCGGGCAGCAGGGGCGCAACGCCTACCTGAGTGAAGAGATCCGGAAGCTCGACTTGCAGATCAAGGACATCGCCAGCCTGAAGTCGGAGATCGCGTCGCTGAAGGCGCGCCAGAAGGCGGTCGAAGACCTGCAGACCGACCGCAACGTGCCGGTGCATGTGCTCAACGAGCTCGTGAAGCAGGTGCCTGAAGGCATCTACATCACCGCCGTCAAGCAAGACGGCCAGACGCTCAACGTCGCCGGAATCGCGCAGACTCAGGAGCGCGTCTCGGAGCTGCTGCGCAACACCGCCTACAGCTCCGAGTGGCTGGTCAAGCCGGAGCTCGTTGAAAGCAAGGCCGCGACGATCCAGGGCGCGAACAAGGAGCAGAAACGCCTGTTCGACTTTGCGATCCGCCTCACCATCAAGCGTCCGCAAGACACGCCCTCGGCGGCCTCGCAGGCAGCGTCGGCGAATCTGATCCCGGCGGCGGCGAGCGCGCCAGCTTCGGCGGCGACCGTTGCCGTCGCCAAGAAGACCTGAGCTGCCATGGCAACCAAGATGAAGACCGCGCACGTCGACCTGAACTCGGTCTTCGAAGGCGCTGCCTCGCAGTTTCGCGGGCTCAATCCGAACGAGCCCGGCCAGTGGCCGATGCTCCCCAAGGCGCTGACGTTCGTTGCCGTGGCGTTGGTCGTGGTCGTGGCCGGCTGGTTCGCTCCGGGCGTGTTGTCGAGCGCACACGACGAGCTCGACACCGAGCGCAACAAGGAACCGACGCTGAAGGCCGACTATCGCAACAAGCTGGCCCAGGCCGTGAACCTCGGCGAGCTGCGCAAGCAGAAGCTCCAGGTCGAGGAGTACGTCACCCAGCTCGAGAAGCAGCTCCCCGGCAAGGCCGAGATGGACGCGTTGCTGTCCGACATCAACCAGGCCGGCCTCGGTCGCGGCCTGCAGTTTGAGCTCTTCCGTCCGGGCCAGGTCGTGATCAAGGACTACTACGCCGAGCTGCCGATCGCGATCAAGGTCACCGGGCGGTACCACGACATCGGCTCGTTCGCCGCCGACATCGCCAACCTGTCGCGGATCGTCACGCTGCACAACGTGACTCTCTTGTCGAGCAAGGAACTCAACGGCATTCTGAGCATGGACGCCACCGCCCGCACCTATCGCTATCTCGACCCGAACGAGATCGAGGAAGTCAGGAAGGCGGCCGCGAAGGCGAAGACGCCGGGAGCGAAACCATGAGCACGGGTCAGTCCGCGCGCGGCCGATCGGCAGCACTTCTCGTCGCCTGCGTCGCCGTGTTGTCGGCGTGCGCAGCCGACCAGGACGAGCTGCAGCAATGGATGGAGCAGCAGAAGCGTGAGGTCAAGCCGAACGTCGAGCCGCTCTCGCCGCCGAAGAAGTTCACCGCGCAGCCCTACGCGGCGCTCGGCGCTGTCGAGCCGTTCAGCACACAAAAGCTGACCGTCGCCCTCAAGCAGGAAGCGCGGCAGCCGAATTCCCTGCTGGCGGCGGAGATCAACCGTCGCAAGGAGCCGCTCGAGGCCTATCCCGTGGACAGCATGGCGATGGTCGGGAGCGTCACCCGCAACGGCCGACCCTACGCGCTGCTCAAAGTGGACAACCTGCTCTACCAGGTCAAGCAAGGCGACTACCTTGGCCAGAACTACGGGAAGATCATCAAGATCTCCGAGACCGACGTGGCCTACCGCGAAATCGTGCAAGACGCGGCCGGCGAATGGATCGAGCGCAACAGCGCCCTCCAGCTTCAGGAGAAGGCGCGATGAACAGCATTTGGGAGAATCGGATGTCTAGCTGGCGCTCGCGAATTTTCGCTCTCGCTCTGATGGCCGGAGCGGCGTTTCCTGCCTGGTCGCAGAACGTCATCCAGTCGATCAACAGCTCGCAGCAGGCGGGCGCCGAGGTGATCCGCATCGAGCTGACCGAAGCGCTGACGGCGGTCCCGGCGGGATTCACCGTCCAGGCGCCGCCGCGCGTCGCGCTCGACCTGCCCGGCGTCACCAACGGACTCGGCAAGTCTACCGTCGAGATCAACCAGGGCAACCTTCGCTCGGTCAGCATCGCCCAGGCGGGCGAGCGCACGCGCCTCGTCCTGAACCTCAAGGCTCCGGCCGGGTACCGCGCGCAAATCGACGGCAAGGTGCTGATCGTTTCGCTCGAGAACAACGCGCCGGCGACGCTGGCGAGCTCGAGCGGCCAGACGACGCGCTTCGCCGACAGCCTCAATCGCACTCCGCTGTCGCTGCGCGACATCGATTTCCGTCGTGGCTCCGATGGCGCCGGCCGGGTCGTCGTCGAGCTGCCGAACAACCAGGTCGGGGTCGACATTCGCCAGCAGGGCCAGAGCCTGGTCGTCGAGTTCCTCCGCTCGAGCTTGCCTGACAACCTGCGCCGCCGACTCGACGTCACCGACTTCGGCACGCCGGTGCAGAGCATCACGACGACGCAGCAGGGCGACCGCGTCCGCATGGTGGTCGACCCGCGCGGGGCCTGGGAGCACAGCGCCTATCAGAGCGACAACCAGTTCGTGCTCGAAGTGCGCGCCCAGAAGGTCGACCCGAACAAGCTCGTTCAGGGGGCCGGCTACGCGGGCGAAAAGCTCTCGCTCAACTTCCAGAACATCGAGGTCCGGGCGCTGTTGCAGGTCATCGCCGACTTCACCAACTTCAACGTCGTGACCAGCGATACCGTGACCGGCAACGTCACGCTGCGCTTGAAGGACGTGCCTTGGGACCAGGCGCTCGACATCATCCTGCAGGCGAAGAACCTGGGTCTGCGCAAGTCCGGCAACGTCATCCTGATCGCGCCCAAGGACGAGCTCAACGCCAAGGAGAAGATCGAGCTCGAGGCCAAGCAGCAGATTGCGGCGCTGGAGCCGTTGCGGACCCAGGCGTTCCAGCTGAATTACGCCAAGGTGCAGGACATCGCCAACGGGCTCACCGGCCAGAGCACGGGCTCCGGCGGCGCCGGCTCCAGCGGCAGCGCGTCGCGCATCCTCTCGCCTCGCGGCGCCGTGGTGTTCGAAACCCGGACCAACCAGCTCTTCGTCACCGACATCCCGTCCAAGCTCGAAGAAGTCCAGGGGCTGATCGCCAAGATCGACATCCCGGTGCGCCAGGTCCTGATCGAATCGCGGATCGTCATCGCCGACGACAGCTTCGGCCGGTCGCTGGGCGTCCGCCTCGGCTTCAACGACCTGCGCAAGCCGCCCGGCTGGGGCATCGGTAGCGACGGGCAGGTAGCGGTCGGGGGCAACCTCAACGCGGTCGCCGGGCAGACCGGGCAGAGCACCAGCGCTACCTTCAGCGACACCAATTTCGTCAATTTGCCGGCCACGGGCGCGAACGGCTTCAACCCGGCCAGCTTCGCGCTGTCGCTGTTCGGCGCGAGTGCCAACCGCTTCCTCAACCTCGAGATCTCCGCGCTCGAGGCGGATGGCAAGGGCAAGGTCGTGTCGAGCCCGCGTGTGATCACCGCCGACCAGCAAAAGGCGCTGATCGAGCAAGGCGAGGAGCTGCCCTACCAGGTGGCCACGTCGAGCGGCGCCACCTCGTTGCAGTTCCGCAAGGCCAACCTCAAGCTGGAAGTAACGCCGCAGGTCACGCCCGAAGGCAACGTCATCCTCGACGTCGATATCACCAAGGACAGCGTCGGCCGCGCCACCACGGCCGGCTTCGCGATCAACACCAAGCACGTCAAGACCCAAGTTCTGGTCGAGAACGGCGGGACCGTCGTGATCGGCGGCATCTTCGAGCAGAACGACCGCGAGGACGTCACCAAGGTCCCCTACCTAGGCGACGTCCCCTACCTCGGCAATCTCTTCAAAACGCGCACCATGACCACGTCCAAGACCGAGCTGCTGATCTTTCTGACGCCCAAGATCGTCACCGACCGCACTGCTGCGCGCTGACTGCCGCTCTCGCAGAAGACCACTCCCCGGCTGGCGCCGTCAGCCCATTCGCCGTCGTCGCAGATCGCACCAATCCAAACTGATCTCTACCCTCGCGTTGTTTCATTGATTGGTCTGCCCGGCAGCGGCAAGTCCGCGATCGGCAAGGAATTGGCGCGCCGACTTCAGCTGCCCTTCGTCGACAGCGACCGGCTCATCGAGAGCCGGGCCGGGTGCACCATCGCCAGCCTGTTCGAGCACGAAGGCGAGGCGGCATTCCGCGAACGCGAAGCGCAGGCGCTCGCCGCGCTCGCAGGCGAGGGCCCTTCGGTGATCGCAACCGGCGGCGGCGCGGTGCTGCGCCCCGACAACCGCGAGTTGCTGCACAAGCGGACGCTGTGCGTGTTCCTCGACGCGGGCCATGACCTGCTCTGGAAGCGGTTGCGGCGCGACCGGCGTCGGCCTCTCCTGCAGGTCGCTGACCCCGAGGGCCGCCTGCGCGAGCTGAGCGCAGAGCGCGATCCGCTCTACCGCGAGACGGCGCACATCGTCGTGCGGACCGACGGCCTGCCGTTCAACCGGCTGGTCGACGAGGTCGAGCGTCGCATCGCCGAGGAGAATGGGCGATGACCAACGAGACCGTCGCCGCCGTCGTCCGCGTCCAGCTCGGCGCGCGCAGCTACCCGATCACCGTCGGTTCGAACCTTCTCGGCGCTGCCGCGAGTTATCGGGACTTGCCGCGCGGCAACAGCGCGGTCATCGTCAGCAACGAGACCGTCGCCCCCTTGTATGCCGAGCGTCTCGCCGGCGCGCTCGCGGCGTCGTATCCGAAGGTCACGACCGTCCTTCTCCCGGACGGCGAAGCGCACAAGACGTGGCAGACGTTGCAGACCATCTTCGACGCGATGCTGGCGGCGCATTGCGACCGCAGCACGACCGTGTTCGCTCTCGGCGGTGGCGTGATCGGCGATCTCGCCGGCTTCGCGGCGGCCTGCTACATGCGCGGTGTTGCCTACGTCCAGGTGCCGACGACACTGCTCGCCCAGGTCGACTCGTCGGTGGGCGGCAAGACCGGCGTGAATCACCCCGGCGGCAAGAACCTGATCGGGGCGTTCCACCAGCCCATCGCCGTGTTTGCCGACACCAACACGCTGAATACGCTGCCCGATCGCGAGCTGCGAGCGGGCCTGGCCGAGGTGATCAAGTACGGCCTGATCGTCGACCAGGTCTTCTTCGGCTGGCTCGAGGAGCACGCTGAGCAACTGCTCGCGCGCGACCCGGCCACGCTCACCCATGCGATCAGGCGGTCCTGCGAGATCAAGGCCGAAATTGTCGCTCGCGACGAGCGCGAGCAGGGCGATCGCGCGCTGCTCAACCTGGGGCATACCTTCGGTCATGCCATCGAAAGCGCCACGCACTATTCAAGTTGGCTGCACGGCGAGGCGGTCGGCGCGGGCATGCTGCTCGCGGCAGACATGTCGGAGCGCCTCGGTTGGGTGAGTGCCGGCGATGTTTCCCGCGTCGAGCGGATCCTGCGCAAGTTCGGACTGCCCATCGACGTCAGCGCCCTGCCGGCGACCACGCTCGCCGAGAAGATGAAGATCGACAAGAAGGTCGCCGCCGGGCGCATTCGCCTGGTGTTGCTGAAAGCGATCGGCAAGTCGGTGGTGACCGGCGACTACGCCGATGCCGCGCTGCACGCCACCCTGCGGGCCCGCTGCGGATAACGCATGAGCCAGCCGCTCGCGCCGTATGCCGCGTGGGACGAACGAAGTCGCGGGCGGCGTTTCCCAGAGCCGACCCCACGCTTTCGCAGCGAATTCCAGCGCGATCGCGATCGCATCATCCATTCGAATGCATTCCGGCGCCTGGTCTACAAAACACAGGTTTTTGTGAATCACGAGGGTGACCTCTACCGCACGCGCATCACGCATTCCCTCGAAGTCGCGCAGATCGGCCGCACCGTCGCGCGCGCGCTGCGGATCAACGAGACCCTGACCGAGGCGATCTGCCTTGCACACGACCTCGGACATACGCCGTTCGGCCACGCCGGCCAGGACGCGCTCAACGAGTGCATGCGCGAGTACGGCGGCTTCGAGCACAACATGCAGTCGCTGCGCGTGGTGGATACGCTCGAAGAGCGGTACGCGGAATTCGAGGGACTGAATCTCACGTTCGAATGCCGCGAGGGGATTTTGAAGCACTGCTCCGCGAGGAATGCGCGCGCGCTAGGCGAGCTCGGCGAGCGGTTCCTGAAGCGCCGGCAACCCGGGCTCGAAGCGCAGATCGCGAACATCGCGGACGAGATCGCGTACAACAATCACGACGTCGACGATGGGTTGCGCGCACAGCTCATCGACATTGCGGGCCTGCGCGAGGTGGAGCTGTTCCGCCGCCAGCACGACGCCGTCACGCGACAGTATCCCAATCTCGGTGAACGACGGCTCGTGCACGAAGTCATACGCCGCATGATCAATTACGTCGTGGTCGATCTCATCCGCACGACGCAGGCGCGCCTCGATGACGCCGAACCGTCCTCGATCGACCATGTCCGCCGCCGCGCGAAGCCACTCGTCGGCATGA
>Ga0207675_100002133_pt1 | contig 19618 bp, 15 predicted proteins | sample KBSSwiS42_FD_184305 | JGI IMG/M metagenome (GOLD analysis project Ga0207675, IMG submission 184305) | Switchgrass rhizosphere microbial communities from Kellogg Biological Station, Michigan, USA - KBS Switchgrass S4-2 (SPAdes) (version 2) | ecosystem: Host-associated > Plants > Roots >...
TGCCGTAATCCAGCATGGAAATTTCTATGGCACGCAGTTCCACCCGGAGCGCTCGGCGAGCGCCGGGCGCCGCCTGCTTGCGAACTTCCTGGCTCTCCCGGCATGGAGCTGATCCCCGCCATCGACCTGCGGGGCGGGCGCTGCGTGCGTCTGCTGCAGGGACATTTCGACGCCGAGACCCACTACCCGGGCGACCCGCTGGAACTCGCGCGCGCCTACCACACGCAGGGCGCCGGACGACTGCACATCGTCGATCTCGACGGCGCGCGCGACGGCACGCCGGCGAACCGGGACCTGATCTCGCGTTTCGCCGCCCTGCCAGGGATCGCGCTGCAGGTCGGCGGAGGCGTCCGCTCGGAGGATCGGTTTACCGCACTGCTCGCGGTCGGTGTAGCCCGGGTGGTGATCGGCAGTCTTGCCGTCCTCCAGCCACGCGAGCTCAGGCACTGGCTCGAACGTCATGATCCGGATCGAATCGTGCTCGCACTCGACGTACGACACGACGACGCCGGCCGTCCGATGCTGGTCACGCATGGCTGGCAGCAGACCGGGTCGCGGGGCCTGTGGGAGATTCTAGAGGACCCGGTCGCGGGCTATGGCGGCAGCGCGCTCCGTCATGTGCTCTGCACCGATGTCGATCGCGATGGCGCGCTCACGGGGCCAAACCTGGAACTGTACGAAGTTGCTGTGCGTCGCTTCCCGAAGATTGCCTGGCAGGCGTCGGGCGGTGTGCGCGACGCGGGCGATCTGACCGCGCTTCGCGCCACCGGTGCGGCGGCGGCGGTGGCTGGGCGAGCCCTGCTCGAGCAGCGGATCGGTCCTGAGGAGATGAGGCCATTCTTGCCAAACGCATAATTCCCTGCCTCGACGTACGCGACGGCGAGGTCGTCAAGGGCGTCAGGTTCCGCGAGCACCGTGTGGTCGGCGACATCCTCGAGCTCGCCGCGCGATACCGGGCGCAGGGCGCCGACGAGCTCGTGTTCTACGACATCACGGCGAGTCCCGAGGCGCGCACCGTCGACCGGCGATGGGTGGCTCGTGTCGCGCGTATCCTCGACATACCCTTCTGCGTCGCGGGTGGCATCGCCACGCTCGAGGAGGCGGAATACGTGCTCGCGGCCGGTGCCGAAAAGGTGTCGGTCAACTCGCCCGCTCTCGCCGATCCAGCGCTGATCGGGCGGCTCGCGCGGCGCTTCGGTTCGCAATGCGTCGTAGTGGGCGTCGACAGCCTGCGGGACGGAGGCGAATACCGCGTTCGCCAGTACACGGGCGATCCCTCGCGCGAGCGTGCCACCGGCCGGAGCATGCTCGAGTGGATCCGCGAGGCCCAGGACCGCGGCGCAGGCGAGATCGTGCTCAATTGCATGGCGAACGACGGCGTGCGGCAGGGCTTCGACCTCGAGCAGCTCGCCGCCGCGCGCGCGGCATGCCGCGTGCCGCTGGTCGCCTCGGGCGGGGCCGGGGAGCTCGCGCATTTCGCCGCGGTCTTTTCCGAGGTGGACGTCGACGGCGCCCTGGCCGCGAGCGTCTTTCACTCGGGCGATATCGCGATACCTTCACTGAAACGCTACCTGCGCGACCACGGCATCGAGGTACGACCATGAAGCTCAGACTCGAAACGCTCGACTGGGAGGGGCATGGCGGGTTGCTGCCGGCGGTCGTACAGCACGCGTGCAGTGGCAAGGTGCTGATGCTCGGATACATGAACGCGGAGGCGCTGGAGCGGACGCTGACGGAGCGCCGGGTCACCTTCTACAGTCGCAGCCGGCAACGGTTGTGGACGAAGGGCGAGACCTCCGGAAATTTCCTGGGCCTCGTCGACCTGGCCACGGACTGCGATTCGGACGCACTGCTGGTGCAGGCCGAGCCCGCGGGACCGACCTGCCACCTGGGCACCGAGTCCTGTTTTTCCAAGGCCGGCCGGACATCAGCCGAGAGTCTCGCCTTCCTGTCGACGCTCGAGGGAATCATTGCGCGGCGGATCGAGGACCGCCCGGACGGCAGCTACACCGCCCGCCTGTACGGCGAAGGACCCGGACGGATCGCGCAGAAGCTCGGTGAGGAAGGGGTGGAGCTCGCGCTCGCGGCGGTGAGCCGCGACGATGACGCGGTGCTCGCGGAGAGCGCGGATCTTCTCTACCACCTGCTCCTGCTGCTGAAGGCGCGCGGGCTGTCGCTCGCGCGCGCGGTCGCCGAGCTCACGTCACGTCACGAGGACAAGACGCATTCTCAGTCGACGGCCTGATCCGGAGGGCCGCTGCGCAGGCGCGAGGCGGTGGTCTTGCCGTCCCAGCCCGGTCCGCGGACCACGCGGCCGGGACGCGAGCCCGTGTGCTCACCGTTCTCGAGCACCTTCACCCCGTTGACCAGCACGTGGGATACGCCAGTAGCGTAGCGCTGCGGCGCATCGAAGGTCGCATGATCGATGATCGTCGCCGGGTCGAACACGACGACGTCGGCATAGCATCCCGGATCGATGCAGCCACGCCCCTGTAGCTTCCAATTGGCGGCTGGCAGCCGCGTCAGCCGGCGTATCGCCTCGGGAAGGCTGACGATCTTTTCCTCGCGCACGTACCTGCCCAGGAGTCGTGCGAAGTTTCCGTACGCGCGCGGGTGATTGCTGGACTTGAGGAACACGCCCTCCGGCGCGGAGGCCTCTGCGTCCGAACCGAAGCTGACCCAGGGTTGCGCGATCCCGAGGCGGACGTTGTCCTCGCTCATGAGGAAGTACACCGTGTCGACCCGCGAGTGATCCTCGATGACCAGATCGATGATCGTGTCCTCGGCGCTGGTGCCGCGCATCGCCATGACCTCGGCGAGCGTCTTTCCCGTCAGCGGCTTGAGCGCCGGGTCCTTGAAGCCGATGAATTTGACGTGATCCGTCTTCCCGGCCAACAGAAGCAGGTTCTCCTCACCCGCCGGCGGGTTTCGCATCTGCTCGATGACGCGTGCCCGCTGCGCGGGATCCTTGAGCCGCTCAACCCAGGCGTCCAGGCCTCCCGCCTGTACCCAGAGCGGCATCGCTGCATCAAGACCGGTGGCGCCAGCGGTGTAGGTGTACATGTCGGCCGACACCGGCAGCCCGGCGCTGCGTGCCCGCTCGATCTGCGCGATCGCCGGCGCCATGCGCGGCCAGTTCGCCTCGCCCGCGGCCTTGAGGTGATAGATCTCGCCATGCCCCCCGCCTGCGCGGGTGATCTGCAGGAACTCGTCGATCGCCTGCTCCAGGCGATAGCTCTCGTTGCGGATATGGGAGATGTAGCCGCCGCCACTTTCGCCTGCGGCGCGCGCCAGGGCCTCGAGCTCCGCGGTCTCGGCGAAGTACGCCGGCGCGTAGATGAGCGAGCTGCCGACCCCGAGCGCACCCTCGCGCATCGCCTCGCGCACGAGATCCTGCATGCGCGCCAGCTCTGCGCCGCTCGGGTCGCGATCGGCCTCTCCGAGCTCGTGGACGCGCACCGTAGTGGCGCCGACAAACGAGGCGACGTTTGGCGAAACGCCGCGGCGCTCCAGCGATTCCAGGTAGCCACCGAGCGTGGTCCAGTCGATGTCGTAGGTGTAGTCGCGCTGCTTCTTGCGCACCTCGTCCTTCATCGCCTCGTTGAGCGGCCCGCCCGACTCACCCTCGCCAAAGATCTCGAGCGTCACGCCCTGCTTGATGTCGCTCATCCCGCGTCCGTCGACGATCAGCGACTCGGTGGCCCACGACAGCACGTTTATGAAGCCGGGAGCGATGGCCTGGCCGGAGGCATCGATCTCCGAGGACGCGCTCGCCGAGGCGAGATCGCCGAGCGCCGCGATCCGGTCGGCGCGGATCCCGACGTCGGCCCGTCGCCCCGGACTCCCACTGCCATCGTAGACCACGCCGTTCCGGATCAGGATGTCGTAGCGTTCACCGGCGTCGCGCAGCGGCTGCGCCGGCGCACAACCGGCCAGCACTGCGCCAACGAGCGCCGCACGAAGACGCGGGCTACGGAACACTCGCCCCGGAAGCGATTCCTTGCCGCAGCGCATTCGGCTCAGAGCCGGATCTCTCGGATCAGGCACACGCGGCTCGCGATGCCGCAACGGCTCCGGAACGCGCGAGCAGTATGCGCAACATGCGGCGGAGCGGCTCAGCGGCGCCCCACAGCAGCTGATCGCCGACCGTGAAGAGCGAGAGGTACTCGCCACCCATCGCTGCCTTGCGCACGCGCCCTACCACGATGTCGAGCCGGCCGCTGACCCTTGCCGGGGAAAGCTCGCGCACCGACGCCTCCCTGGTGTTGGGCACCAGCCGCACCCATTCGTTGCCACCCACGATGAGCTGCTCGATCCCGTCCAGGGGCAGGTCACGGGTGAGCTTGAGCGTGACCGCCTGGCTGTGGCAGCGCATCGCGCCGATCCGCACGCACAGGCTTTCGACCGGTATCGGGTCGTCGCTGCGGCCAAGCATCCGGTTGAGCTCCGCGCCGCCTTTCCATTCCTCGCGGCTCTGCCCGCTTCCGAGATCTGAATCAATCCACGGGATCAGGCTCCCGGCGAGCGCTGCGGCGAGCTGCACGGTCGGGAGTGCTTTGCTCCGAACCGCGTCCGTGACTGCACGATCGATGTCGAGAATCGCGCTACCGGGGTCGTCGAGCAGCTTCGCGGCCGACGCGTGCACGACGCCCATCTGTTCGATGAGCTCGCGCATCTGCGATGCGCCGGCACCCGAGGCCGCCTGGTAGGTCGCGACGTTGATCCACTCGACGAGGCCGGCGCGGAGCAGCCCGCTGATCGCCATCGTCATGAGCGATACCGTGCAGTTGCCGCCGATAAAGTCGCGTCGGCCGGATGCAAGCGCCGCATCGATCAGCTCGCGGTTCACGGGGTCGAGGATGATCACCGCCTCCTCGGACATGCGCAGCTTCGAGGCGGCATCTATCCAGTAACCGTGCCAACCGGCCGCACGCAGCCGCGGATGGATATCTGCGGTGTACTCTCCGCCCTGGCAACTCACGATCGCATCGAGGCCTGCGAACGCGCGGAGATCGCGCGCATCGGCGAGCGGAGGAACACTGCGACCGACGTCCGGCGCGGCGCCGCCCGCTTGCGAAGTGCTGAAGAAAACCGGTTCGATGAGCTCGAAGTCGCGCTCCGCGCGCATACGCGCAAGGAGCACCGACCCGACCATCCCGCGCCACCCGACGAAACCGACTCTCAAGGGAAAACCTCCGCTAGATCAGCACTTCCACGGCCGGCTCGCGCAGGTTGTACCACGAACCCATCACCCGGCCGTAGGCCCCCGCGTTCGCGATCAGGAGCACATCACCCTCCGTGGTCGGGGGCAGCAATCGCTCGTGGCCAAAGTGATCGGCCGACTCGCAGATCGGTCCGACCACGTTGTAGACCTCGGTGCCGGGCTCGCCCAGGCGGGAAAGGTTCACGATGTCGTGGTGCGCGCCGTAGAGCGCCGGACGGATCAGGGAGTTCATCCCGGTTGCGACACCCACATACTGCACGGCGCCCTTGCCCTTGAGCTGGGTTACCTGCGTCACGAGCACACCGGCTTGTGCAACCAGAAAGCGGCCCGGCTCGAGCCACAGCTTGAGCCGCGGCCACCGTCCGCGCAGCTCGTTGATCACGCCCCGCAGCGCCGCAAGATCGACCGGTGCCTGGCCCGGTTTCTCGGGAACACCGAGACCGCCGCCCAGATTGAGGACGCGTGCCTCGGTAAAGCGCGCGGCAAGACCACCGAGGAGTTGCCCCACTTCCTGCCAGTTGCGGACGTCGAACACGCCGCTGCCGGTGTGCGCATGGAGCCCGACGATGCGTGCCCCCAATGCCGCGACCCGGCGCTCCAGTTCCTCGAGCTCGAACAACGGTACACCGAACTTCGAGTGCACACCTGCGGTGCGCACGTGGTCGTGGTGTCCGCGGCCGTAGCCCGTGTCGATGCGAACCAGCAGCTCGCGACCGCGGAACAGCTCGCCCCAGTGACGCAGCGGATGCAGATTGTCGAGTGTGACCCAGGGGCCAGCCTCGAGCGCCCAGGCGTACTCGTCGCGGGGTGCGAAGTTGGGGGTGAAGAGAATGCGCTTCGGATCGATGCCGGGCACGGCCTCGAGCACCCGCTCGACCTCGCCGCGCGAGACGCACTCGAACCCGAGGCCCTGGGCGGCGAAGCCCGCCAGGATCTCGGGGTGCGGATTGGCCTTGATCGCGTACAGAAGCTGGTCGATGCCCTCGAGCGACTTGAGCTCGGCGGCGCTGCTCGCCAGCGCCGCGCGCTCGTAGACATAGGCGCTGCCCCGCCCCGTTGCGATCTCCATCAACTCGGCACGCCGCGCATGCCACCAGGGCGCGGGACCCGGTCCGACCGCGGACCCCTGGCCATGAATCTGCTCCCAGGTCGGCCCGAGCACGCGATCCGCGGGCACGTGTCGCACAGTGAGTTCGTGCAGCCTGCGCACCAGCCGGTCGCCCTGTTCCTCGTCCACGACAAAGGTCAGGTTCAGGTCGTTGGCCGCCTGGGTCACAAGATAGATCTTCTGCTCCTCGAAGAGCTCGAGAGCCTCGCCGAGCCGGTGCATCACGGCACGGATATTGCGGCCCACCAGGCTCACCGCCGCGCACGGTCCTATGACTTCGACCCGGCAGATACGCGACAGGTCCCTTGCCAGCCGCTGCACCGCGCGCGGCTCGAGCGCGTTGACCGCCGGATCGAGCGTGACCGTGACGCTGGTCTCGGAGGTGGACACCAGGTCGATCGAGAGCCCGTGATCCTTGAAGACGGAGAACGCATCGGCAAGAAAGCCGACCTGGTGCCACATCCCCAGGGTCTCCATCGCCACCAGCGTAATGCCCTTCTTGACGCACACCGCCTTGACCCGCGCACCGCCGTCGCCACCGGTCGTGGTGATCTCCGTACCGTCGTGCTCGGGGAACTGGGTCGCATGTATGGTGAGCGGGATCGCATACTGTTTTGCGGGGAGGATGCAGCGCGGGTGCAACACCTTGGCCCCGCTGCTGGCGATCTCCTGCGCCTCGTCGTAGTCGAGCGAACGCAGGAGACGCGCACCGGTTACCGCGTGGGGATTCGCTGTGAACATGCCCGGCACGTCCGTCCAGATCTCGAGTCGCCGCGCGCCGAGCTTGGCGGCGAAATAGCTGGCGCTCGTGTCGGAGCCACCGCGCCCGAGCAGCACGGTTTCGCCCTGCGCGTCGCTCGCGATGAAACCCTGGGTCAGATAGACCACGCCGTCGCGCGACAGCCGCCGTTGCAGCTCGGGATCGGGCTCGAAGTTGCAGGTCGCCGACAGGAAGTTGACGCGCTCGTTGGTGTGCGGCCGCTCCTCGGCGCGCAGCAGGCTGCGTGCGTCCAACCACTCGACGTCGAGGCCCAGCGTGCCGAGGTACGCGGCGCCGAGCCGTGTCGCCATCAGCTCACCCGCCGCCATCACCCGCGCGCGCAGACGGTCGCTGACCTCGCCGATCAGTTGTATCCCTGATGCGACGCGCCGAAGTTCCTCCAGGTGCTGCTCGAGATCGGGGACGGCCTGCATCCCGAGCTCGTGTGCGAGCGCGCGGTGACGCTCCTCGATCTGCGTCATCACCGTGGGCCAGTCGCCGGATGGCGCGCGGAGCAGGAGCTGCTCCAGTCGGTCGGTGATCCCGGACAATGCGGAGTGCACGACCACCGGCCGAACGGTCTCGGCGAGTCGCATCCGCACGACGGCGGCGACGTTCTTCCAGTTGCGCGCGTTCGATACGCTGGTGCCGCCGAATTTCAGGACGACCCAGGGCGAATCGTTAGTGGTGCTCATCAGGGCCCACCGGCGGAGCGGCCGGGGAAGTTCTTCCCGCGTTCAGGTGTCTTCGAAGAAGTCCTTCAATTCCTTCTTCAGACGCTTCTCGGCCAGCACGTCCTCGAGCTTGCTCCAGGCCGCCTTGCCGCGTTTGACGACGGGCTTGCGTCGATCGACGCGCTCGATGAAGCGGTCGTAGTCGACGTCTTCAGCACTCGCCGTGAACTCCTGATCGAGGTCGAAATGTTCCTCGTCTCGTTCCATGTCTCGCTCGGAGAAAACCCTGACTTATCAACACGCTGCCCACACAAGGGCACAGGGCTGCGAACTATATACGAATCTCGCGGGTTCTCAACTGTTCCTTGCTGCAGTGCAACGGGCGACCGCAGAGCGCCTGCGAGCGGCGCCTGACGGCCCCGCCGATCCGCATTGAAAACAAGCGCTTAGCAGTTATTTATGAGCGACGGTTACCGGAGCTCCGCGGGCAAGTCCGAGGCCTTCGGCGGCGCTCTGCTCGGCCCGCGCGATCTCGAGGACGCCAAAGGAATTGATCAGCGCAAGGTAGTCGCCGGGGCGCACGTCGGAGTATGTCCGCCGGAGCGCGATCTCGACACCGCCTACCCGCACCTGGGCGCGAGCGAGCGCGTGCAGCAGCGTGCCATCGATGTTCGTAATCAGGTTGCCGAAGTGATCGATGGTCACGACAGCGCCGGTGATCTGTCCCATGCTTTGCGTCGGCGCCTCGAGCCAGCCGGGGACGAGCTCGGCGACGCACTCACCGAGCGCGTCTGGCGCGACCCGACCCGCGGCGAGCTCTGCGGCCACGGGCGCGAAGATGTCGCGACCGTGAAACGTCGCGCTCGGCCGCGTGACGCCGAGCGAGGCGATGACCGAGTCGGCGAGCTGCCGCAGTACGGGCGTTGCAAGCGCTTCGACCACGCTCCCGAGCAACCCGTTGTCCGGCGCCAGAAACAGGTGTCCATCGCCCTCGACGACCGCGATGCCGCGCGGTCCACCCACGCCCGGATCCACGACGGCGACGTGCACCGTGCCGCGGGGAAAATAGCGATACGCCCGCGCGAGCCAGAAACCAGCCTCCACCGGCCAGTGCGCGAGCACCTCGTGGGTCAGGTCGATGATCGTGGCCTTGGGAAACCGGCCGAGGATCTGGCCCTTCATCACCCCGACGAACGGGTCCTGCAACCCGAAGTCGCTGGTCAGCGTGATGACGCCACTGGCGTCGAATGTGCCGTGTCCTGTCATGATGCGCCGGCTATTCCTGTGTCGTCCCCTGTCCCGCGGATCAGCGCGGCGAGCTCGCGCGGCTTGATCGACCGGGCGCGTTGCTCGATCTCGTCCTTGTAACGCGGTGCAAGAGCCTTCGCTTCCGCAAGCATTTCGGTGAACGTGGCTTTGAGCGTCGCTGTGTCGAGCTGGCGGCCGCCCGCATAGTAGCGCTGTGCCACGCGGCCGAGGGCGTAGGTCGTCGCGAACGTGAGGCCGGAGCTCACGGCCTGGCGCCCGATCGTGCGGCCGACGCTGCCGCCCAGCGAGCCCAGGAGTCCGCCCAGCAGCTTGCGGCCAAACTGCTCGAGATATTGCGAGGTGAGACCGACGCCGAGCGTCGCGATAAAGTCCTTCGTGTGGCCGCTGTCGAGCTCGAAGCCGTAAGCCTTGCCAATGCGATACACCAGCCGCATCTGCAGCGGAATGATCGCCATCGAGGACAACCCCTCGGGAAGCAGCTCCAGCGCCGCGTTGGTGATGGCCGCCTTGCGGACCATCTGCTCGAGCTCGGCGTCTGACAGGTTCGACCTTGCAAGGACCGCGCCCGATGCGTGGGTCGCCTCCTTCACCTCGTCCGACGCCGCTTGCGCCATCTCGTCGGCACGACGATTGAGTTCGCCGGTGACGGCCACCGGCAAATCGAGCGCCGTGGCGAGTCGGCTCAGGAAATCCTGCTCCGCCGCGCCGTGTGCTCCGTCCGCGTCGCAAACGCCGACTGCCATCTCGTACGCGAGCTGCCGCGACGCCTGCGTGGTCAGCATCGCGGCGAGCTTTGCCAGATCGGGCTTCACGATCAGGGCGTCGCGGTAGAGCGCCGGCAGATCCGCGCCGCCCTGCGATCCCAAGGCGTCGGCGACCTGCTTGATCGCGGCGCGCTCGCGCTCGTCCTTGAGGCCGTCGGCGAAAGCCGCCATCAGGGCTATGGTCATCACGGCGCGGTTTTCCTGTTCCGTCATCGTCGTCTCCGTTTGGTAGCAGCCACGCGGCGCGCCTTCCCGGTCCGCCCACGTGCCTTCGCAAGCTGCGCCTCGTGCGAGCTCACGATCGCGCGCAACTGCCTGCGATCGAGCTCCTGTTCGCGAAGCAGAGCTTCGCTCAGCTGGTCCAGCAGGCTGCGATGGGTCCGCAGCCGCGCGAGCGTGGCGCGATACGAGTTCCTGAGCAAGCGGTTGATCTGCCGAAGCTGCGCCGCGGTCGGCGTGCTGGTCCAGTGCAGACCGCCGTCCTGTCCCAGCCCGGTCTGGCAGACGAGCAAGGTCGCGATTCCGGTCGCCACCGCGAGATCGCTGCTCGTGCTGGGGCCGCCGGAGCCCAGTCCGACGTTGTCCGCACCGTACACCAGCTCCTCAGCCGCGCGGCCCGCGAGCGCCGTCTCGATCCGCTCGAGGGCCGAGCGTCGCGTCATGCCGTTGCCCTCACGCGGGACCGTCGCCACGAAACCGAGCGTGCCATCGGTGCGCGGAATGATGGTCACCAGCGCCACGTCGTTATCGCCTGCCTTGTTGCTGAGCTGCGCGATCGCGTGGCCGGACTCGTGCACCGCGCAACGTCGCATCTCATCGAGCGGCCTGCGACGGGTGTCGAAGGAGCCACGCGGCCGGCGCGTCACCTCGGCGACGAGATCCTCCTGGCCGATCGGTCGCCCGCGGTTGCGCGCGCGCCGCGCGGCGCCACGCACGAAGAAATCGACATCGGCACCGGTGAGACCGAAAGCCATCTCGGCGAGATGGCGCTCCTGGACGTCCTCGGCGACGTTGCCCTCCTCCCGATGTGCGGCCAGGCGATCGCTGAACATGCGCTGCAGGCTGGCGACGTTGGGCAGGGGTATGACGATCGTCTGGTCGAGCCGTCCGGCGCGACGCAGCGCCGGGTCCACCATCTCTGCATTGTTCGTGGCGGCAATGACGACGACAGGCTCGTGTGCGTGGCAGCCGTGCAGCTGCTCGAGCAGCGCGTTGATGACGTCGGTCTGGTACTGCGCGTTCGGCCCTGAGATCCGCTCGCGGCTGCCGACACTGTCGATTTCGTCGATGAACAGGATCGAGGGCGCATAGCGGCGTGCTTCGTTGAAGTCGGCACGCATCGCCCGCAAGTGCACATCGAGCCCGCCAGCGGCCTGCCAAGTGGCGGCGCTCGCAACCACGAAGCGCACTCCGCAATCGCGTGCGATGGATCGTGCAAGAGTGGTCTTGCCTACGCCCGGCGGCCCGACGAGCAACAGGCCGCGGTCGATCGCCGCCCATGGAAGGACGCCGGTCTGCGCCGCGCGGATGTCAGCAATCAGGTCCTCCGCCACCTGGCGCGCCTCGCCCAGTCCATGAAGGCTCGCAAGCGCCGGCGCATCGACCGCCGACACCTGGCGCAGACGCGCGCGCACTCGCTGGCGCAGGTACTGCACGGCCTGCGAGGCCGTCAGCTTCAGCCGCCGAGGGGCATGAAAGTCGGCCGCGATCAGATAATGGGTCCAGTCGGGTCCGCCGCGGTCCCAGTTGGCCGGAGGTGGCATGCCGAAGACCTTGGCAAAGATCCGGGCAAAGAGCCGGCGGTCGATCCGCGGCAGCGTAAGCACGAGGTCGGCGACGCGCCGCAACGCTTCGGGTACTTCGCTCTGCCACGTGCAGCCGATCAGCACGGTCGAGCCGTGGATCGCGAGCTCGTGCGCCACCCACTCCGCGTCCCAGAGTGAGCGGTAGGCGTGAAAGGAGATCAGGAAATAGTTTCCGACGGAGATCCCGGTGAGATCGAGAAAGCAGCGGGAGTGGTCGCCCGAGACCGCCTTGGCCCGATCCATGGCGGGCTTGCCCTTGCGGCCGAGCTCGGGCTCGAGCAGATCCGCGACGATGTCCTCGACGAACGGAATGTCTGATTCGATGATGATGATGGGATGCGAGCCGCTCACGAAGCGCGCGAGCTGCGCGATTGGATCGTCGGCCTGGGTCTGCGAATTGAAACGCTTGAGCAACGTGTTGCCCACACGCTCGCGCACTGCGCCGGCGAGCAGCACCGATACCACGGCACGAGTGATCTCGCGATCCGAGACCGTTTCCTCGAGCGCCTGTGGCCGGGCTGGCGGGACGGGCGTCGCTTCATCCATCGCGTCTTCTTCCGCGGGCACCTCGGTCGGGGCGATCTCGGCGGAGGGCGCCTCCGTTTCGGCCGCGGGCGCGTCGAGGTATGGACACTGCGGGACGCGCGCGGTGCCAAGCGCGACCGGGTCCTTCTCGTCGATCATCTCGACCTCGCCGCCGGCCGATACGGCGAGCGTCGTGCGCCACATCGTGCCGTCGTAGGCCACCGTTGCCGGTACGAGGAACCGACCCTGGCTGTCCTGGCCGCCGATTCGCATCGGCCGGATGCGTGCGCGCAGCTCCTCGAGCTCTGGCGTCACCGTCTCCCCGTCCGACGGCAGCAGCTCGAGTTCCGTTTCCAGCAACGTGAAGGGGCCATCCGAGCCGCGCAGGAAGAACACGAAGAACCGCAGATAGTCGAGCACGACCTCTGCGTTGAGCATCAGGCGTTCGGACGCGTTGGCAGCATGTATCGGGTCGGATCGCCCTATGAGCGGCAGCATCGCGTCGTCGCCGTCGAGGAGGTAGCGCACGCGGAGCTCATCGCCACGCGCGATCCTCACTTCGATCAACGCATGACGGGAATAGAACCGCGGCCGCAGATAGCGCGCGACCTTGAGCTCCCAGCCGTCATAGACGTCTGGCGATTCCTTGCGCAGGCGCGTCAGCAGTTGAGCGGCGCGTGACTCATCGAGGTTGATCCAGAGGAAGCCAATTCCGAGCTTCTTCTCCATCCCGAGAGCCTATCAAATGCGCGTGGGGACGGCTGCGCTCAGTCCGACTGCTCTCCGGCATCGGTCGCCGCAGGCCGGAACGCAAGCTATAGTAAGGTTTGCCATCATCTTGTTTGTTCGTTAACTAAGGATCCCAAGTCTTTATGGCCAAGGACGAACTCTCGTCCCGGATCGGCGTTCTGATTCACGACGTCTCCAGGCTGCGACGCACCGTCGTCGACCATGCTCTCGGGCCCATGGGCGTCACGCGCTCGCAATGGTGGGTGCTCGCCAATCTGTCGCGTCACAACGGCAAGAGCATGATGCAGACCGAGCTCGCCAGGACGATGGACGTCGGCAAGGTCACGCTGGGAGGACTCATCGACCGGCTCGAGGCCAGAGGGCTCGTCAAGCGGCAGCCCGATCCCTCCGACCGGCGCGCAAAGCGCGTCTTGATGACCCCCAAGGGCGTCAAGTTGCTCGGCGACATTCGGGAGAGCGCTGCAGAACTGAATGCGCGGATCATGTCCGGCATCCAGCGGCCAGACATCGCACGCGCCGAGGCCGTGCTGATCAAGATGAAGCAGCAGCTCATCGCAATGAATGCTGTGCCGGGCGGTGGGCGTCACGACGAGACCTGACTACTGCGGCTTCCACCGGGCGCGTCCCGATGCCACGGCCCCGATCAATCAGTTAAGGGTCGCGAATGTCGCGTTCTCGGCCACGAGGCGCTCGATGAGCGGAGCCGGCGTCCAGTAGAGCGGGCCATGCTGGTGCGCGAACTGCTGCAATCGCTCCAGCACACGAGCAAGCCCGGTCTCGTCGGCGAACTGCATGGGTCCGCCACGCACCCGCGGAAAACCGTAGCCATTGACCCACACGACATCGATGTCTCCGGGCCGCTGCGCGATCCCCTCCTCCAGGATCCTCGCGGCCTCGTTGATGAGCGGGTAGACGCAACGTTCCACGATCTCCTCGTCGCTCACTTGACGGCGTGTGACGCCGAGCCGCAACGCCTCCTGCTCGATGAGGTCGGCGACCTCGGAATCCGGCAGCGGGTCCCGTGATCCGGGCTGGTACCGGTAAAACCCGGCGCTGGTCTTCTGCCCCAAGCGACCCAGTTCGACCAGCTTGTCCGCGATCACCCCGAAGCGCGGGTCGTCCGGCAGCGTGCCCGCCGCGCGTCGCCTGCGCCGGCCAGCGGCGCCGATGTCGAGCCCGGCCATGTCGCCCATCGCGTGCGGCCCCATCGGCATTCCGAAACCCACGAGCGCGCGGTCGACCTGCTGCGGCGACGCGCCCTCGAGCAGCAGGAACTCCGCCTCGCGGCGATACCCGGCCAGCATCCGGTTACCGATAAAGCCGTCGCAGTTACCCGCCAGGACACCGATCTTGTCGATCGACTTGACGAGCTTCATCGCCGTCGCGATGACGTCGGTCGCCGTTTGTCGTCCCTGAACGACTTCCACGAGCCGCATGATGTGTGCCGGGCTGAAGAAATGCAGCCCGATCACGTCCTGCGGCCGGCCGGTCGCACCCGCGATGGCGTCGATGTCGAGCGCCGACGTATTGGTCGCAAGGATGGCGTGCGACGGGCAGATGCGCTCGAGATCGGCAAACACGCGCCGCTTGAGCGCCATGTCCTCGAACACGGCCTCGACTACCAGGTCGACATCGGCGAACGCGCTCATGTCCGTGCCACCGCGGATACGCGCCAGCCGCTCGGCGTGCTGCCCGGCAGTGATCCGACCCTTGCCGAGCGCGCCTGCATGAACATCGGCAATGGCCGCCATCGCGCGCTCGAGTGCGGCCGGCTCGTTCTCGACCAGCTCGACCGGCAGCCCTGCATTGCAGAACGCCAGCGCAATGCCCCGCCCCATGGTGCCGCCGCCGACGACTCCGACGCGCCGCACGGCGCGCACGGGTGTGTCGACAGGAATGCCCCGAAGCTTGGCCACCTGTCGCTCCGCGAGAAACAGATGCCGAAGTGCGCGCGACTGGCTCGAGTTCTCGAGCTCGGCAAAGAGCCTCGCCTCGGTCGCGAGACCTTTGTGAAACGGCGTGGTCACGGCGGCTCGTACAGCCTCGATGGCCTTGAGCGGCGCCTGCTCGCCCTTTCGGGTGCGTCGCAGCCCGCTTTCGATCGAGCTCAGCAGCGCGTCCAGATCCGGGATGGAGGCCGGCGCGACCTCGCTGAGCCGTCGCAGCGGAACCGCCGCGTCGCGCAGCTCGCGGGCATAAGCCACGGCAGCCGCGAGGACGTCCGCCGGCTCTACGACGCGATCCACCAGGCCGAGGCGCAGCGCTTCCGCCGCGGTAACGGGCTTGCCTGAGCCGATCATCTGCAGCGCGGCCTCCGCCCCCACCAGCCTGGGGAGACGCTGTGTGCCACCGCCGCCGGGAATCAGTCCGAGGTTCACCTCCGGCAAGCCGAGCCGCGTGCCGGAATGCGCGCATCGGAAATGACAGCCGAGCGCGATCTCGAGCCCCCCGCCGAGCGCGTTTCCCTGCAGCGCGGCGACCACGGGCTTACGCATGGCCTCGAGCGAGGCGCTGATCTCCGCCGTGGTCCGCCCGGTCGGCCCGGCCCCGAGCCTGCGGATGTCCGCACCGGCCATGAAAGTCGATCCCGCGCAATGCAGGACCACCGCGCCCACCGCCTCGTCCGCGCTCAGCTCCTGCACGGCGGAATAGATACCGTCGCGTACCGAGGGCGCGATCGCATTGACCGGCGGATTGTCGACGATGATCACGCCGATCTCGCCGTGGCGCTCGCTTCGAACCGTCTCTGAGTGTTCTGTCACCACTAACGCCTGCGTTCCGGCCGTGTCGCCAGGGTGGCGCGTCCCAGCGTAGACAAAGGGCAACTCCGTTTGCAAACAAACGAGTACATCGCGCGCGTGCGCCCTTCGCCCGTGGAGCCAACGCGATCCATAATGCGCAGAGCGTTCGTGCACGTTCTCCGGTTGTGGTACCGGCGAGCCATGCGAGCACCCCGCACCGTGGAAGCCCTGGCGTGGAACGACAACTGGTCCTCGAAGGCGGACGAAATTTTCGCGATCTGGGCGGTTATGAGACCGGCGATGGCCGCCGCGTCCGGTATGGACGCATCTACCGCTCTGGCGTTCTGGCGCACTTGACGTCGGATGACGTGAAACGTCTCGATGGGCTCGGGATACGTGTGGTGTGCGACTTCCGAAACGCGCAGGAGCGGCGGCGCGAAGCGATGCGCTGGACTCGCAGCGATCTCGAAGTGCTTTCCTGGGACTACGATCATCGCGTAGTGAGTCTGCGGACCCTTCTGGGATCCGAGGAGCTGACTCCCGCCACATCCCGCTCGGCAATGATTCGCCTCTATCGGTCAATGCCGGGGTTCTTCGCGGTGCCGTACGCGGCACTCTTTGCGCGGCTCGCCGGCGGCGATCTGCCGCTCGTCTTTGCCTGCGTCGCGGGTAAGGATCGCACGGGCCTCGCGGCTGCGCTGGTGCTCAGCAGCCTGGGCGTCCGCCGCGAGATCGTGCTCGAGGATTTCCGCCTTACCGAACAGGCGGTCGACCTTGAACGAGTCCTCGCACAGCGGCCGGACCGTGGCATCGGTCTGGATCCGGAGCGTGGCGATCTCCTCGCGCTGTCGCGGGAGGCCCGCGGGCCGCTGCTCGCCGCCGCTCCGGAGTACCTGGAGGCGGCATTCGAGGAAATCGACTCCGCCCACGGCTCGTTCGACGGCTATCTTTACGAACGGCTCGGCGTCACTGAGTCCGCGCTCGAGCAGATGCGCGCGCACCTGCTCGAGGACTGATCGCTCTGCTGATGGTTGTGGAGCTCTCTAGATTCCCTGGTCAGTCGGCGAGCTCGTTCTTCACGATGCGGCGCGACCGCCGCTCGGGCGCATCGTTCAGCCGATAGATCGACCGGGTATTGATCGACAAGCCCGGGGGGCGTCCCTCCGCAAGCTTGCGAAGATAGGCGGCCTCGCCCCAGGTCGCCACGCAGCAGCCGCGCAGCAGCCGATCGAGCAGGCTGCGCGCCGCCGCGGTGCACGGCAGATGCGCGGAAGTCACCTCGGGACAGCCGCTGCGCTTCTCTACCTGGAATGCGTGGAGTCCGCGTATCACCGCCCGATCTTCCTCGAGCACGCCACCCGGAGCCGCCAGACCGCGGTCCAGGGCGTATCGAAGGCTCGCCTCCAGGTCACCGCTGAGCTGGTACCGAAGCGTGTCGGCGCTGGCACCCTTGTGCACGGCGTAGGCCTTGAGCGTGAGTTCCATCGCACGCGCGACGAGCGACAGCACGGGTGGCGGAGCGTACCAGGGATCCTGCGCTACATAGGCGTCAGCGGCCGCGGCATGGCTGAGCGCCGACCCGAGCAGATCCTCGTCGTCGACGCCCGCCTCGTCGACGGCGTCCTGTGAGGTCACAGCCTGAACCACGGCGGCAGCTCGCCATCGAGCGTCACAGCGTGCGGGAAGTCCTCGTCCTTCGACCGGGGCCAGTTCGCGCCTGGGGCGGGTTCCTTCATGTTCTCGCTCGAGCGCAGCTCGAAGAGCGGCCGCTTGCCGAATCCGACGAACTCGTTGCCGGCGAGAAATGTCACGCTGCGCTCGACCCAGGCCGGATGCACCTTGAGCGGCCGACCCGGCCCAAACTGGGTGACCGGCTCGGCCGGCCGCGTGCCGTCGTCGCGCAGTGCCGTGATTGGCAGCGAGCCTGGGAGCTGCTCGAACCGGTTGAAGCCGATAAAGTGCTTGAAGGTAAGCGGGTTCGCAGGGTCGGTTACCGGCCGCTTACGCACAGCTTTCCAGAAGTCGTCGTTCACGTAGGTTTCGGGTCCGGCCGACCAGCCCTCTCCCGGCGCGCTCATGGTTGTCTGCGAGCTGCGCGGAGGATCCCAGGACAGATCCGGGTAGGCCGGAATGTCCGAGCCCTTGAGCCCGGGCTTTCGCAGACGCAGGTAGATCGCGGCGGAGAGCACACCCTGGCGGCCGGGCTTGTTCTTGGACGTCGGCGCGCGATAGAGAAGAAAGCAATTGGCGTAGACCACCAGGTTCGACACCGCCGGGACGTCTATCGGCGTGTGCATCAGGGCACCACCCGTCACATCGCCCGGTTTTTCCGACACCGACAGCAGGCTGTGCCGCACCGCAACGTTCTGCATCGTCGTCTTGATAGCGCTTGATCCACGCGTGCCGAGGATGCGCACGTTGTTGAGCTCGAAGGTCGATAGCGGGCGGCCCTCGATGTAGAACTGATGAACCGAGTTGCCCTGATCGCCCATCCCGGAGCCTTCGAAGTTCCAGACCGTCACGGTCCACGGCTGACGCGTGACTCCATTCGGATTCGACACGCCGTTGCGCACCGCGGTCTCGCCCCACTGGCGGATGTTCGACACCAGCATGGTCGAGGGTGAGTCATCACGCGCTGCGGGCTGGCCGATCCGCGCCGAATTGAGCGCCAGATTGCGGAACGTCGCGCGCTCGAAGCCGGCGGCGTCCAGCGAATCGCGGTTGATCTGCGGCCAGTTCCCGGGATCTCCGATCACGTAAACGAAGCGCGGTTTGCCCAGGTAGAAGTCTCCTTCATAGCTGCCCGGCGTGATATGCACCACCAGTGGTGCGCCATCGGAGGCACCTGAGCCCTTGGAACCCTTGCGGCAGGCGGCAAACTTCATCGGCGGTTCGCAGACCTTCGCGCCCCACCGATGCTCGCGGTTCGCCGCGCCGGCGCCGTCGCCGTACACGTGCGTCGGCGTCAGCACGCGGATGCGAAAGGTGTTGCTCGCAATCGGTGCGTCGGTTCGCTCCAGGCGAACCGTGAGGTCGCGTGCTCCGTCGCCGGCGTAGCGCAACTCGCCCGTCTTGCCGTCGTACTCGAGTCCGGAGACCGGCTTGCCACTGTCCGCATCCACGAGCCGGGTGGGAAAGCGTGACGACCAGCCCGTCGAGCGCGTCTGGTCGCCGGCTGGCCAGGGATTGGCGGGGTCAAGCTGCCAGATGCCGAACTGCACCGTTTCCGGTAGACCCGCAACGAAGGCGTGCTCGGGCACAGGGGCGAATTCGAAGCGGCCCGGCGGGACAGGGAAATCCGACGCTGCTGCGTAGCGCAGGCCCGCGAGAATCAACCCCATGCAGGCGACTCCGACGACGGTGACACCGACCGCTTGTGCCCTCCCAGTACGATCGATGCCCGAGTGTCGCGCCATCGCCAGCGATCGTAGCGCACTTCCGATCGCCCCGAGCTGAGCCCATCCTTCGATCAGCCGCTCGAGGTCGAGCACCGACTACTATCGCAAGTCGGGCAGTAGGCGCGAGCTTGAGATCGTGCTCGTGCAAGGATTTCATACATAGTCCACAGGAGCATTGCCGGGATTTTCTTCGGCGTATTGACGATAGGACTATGCCAAATGAACCGGAAGTCACGCGAGCGCGGAGACCTGTTCACGCAGCTTGGTCTAGATCGAACCCAACACGCGGGCAATGCGATTCATCGCCAAGCGGTTAGCAACGTTGAAATCCAACTGAAGCATCGCAGAGCGAACTGAGCTCCCTCAGCACGGAAAAGGCCCGGCCATGTGCCGGGTTTGGTTGTCCTTTCAAGGGTTCGGCAGTTGGCCTTAAGACCACGGAGTTCTCAGCGGGAAAGCTGCCAACGGCGCAAGTTTTCGGGCACACAGCTCTGGAATAACCCCCAAGCGCGGCCATCCTCTCATGGCCCCGTTTAACATAAATCGTTTACATAACCTGTCAGCCGTGATCAACTGGCTTTGTCCGCGCAAGAGCGTCCA
>Ga0207675_100002135_pt1 | contig 19614 bp, 17 predicted proteins | sample KBSSwiS42_FD_184305 | JGI IMG/M metagenome (GOLD analysis project Ga0207675, IMG submission 184305) | Switchgrass rhizosphere microbial communities from Kellogg Biological Station, Michigan, USA - KBS Switchgrass S4-2 (SPAdes) (version 2) | ecosystem: Host-associated > Plants > Roots >...
CGGCACGATGTGCGACCTCACCTATGCACCCGAGCTCTACTTCAGCCGCAGGGGCGACATCCCGACCAGCGGAGTCACAGGCGGAGCCGAGCCGGTTTCCGGCAGGGGCCCCGCGGATCCGTTCAGTCCGCTCGAGACCGCGCGCCGCACCGATCGCGCGCTGCGCGTTTGCTCGAACGACATGGCCATCCAGGTGACCGGCGGTCGATTCACGGAATCGTCGACGACGAATGTAGCAACGGACCGATTCGGCAACCCGCGTACCGACTGCACGGTCTTGACGGTCACGTCCATCACCGATGACGAGCTCGTGGAGTTCTTCGTCGGCCGCGGCGTCGTGCCGCCGTTACCGCCGATGGGAACCGGCGAAATCGAGGTCGGCGATCAGGAAGAGCCGGAGGCGGGCGCGGGGTCCGCCGACGCGCCCCAGGCTGACGCGCCCAAGACACGCGGCCGCAGTCGGCACTGAAGCTCAGCGAGCGATCGTGCAGGCGGGCCGACGCCCGGCTTCGCGCGCGGCGTTGTATTTGACGAGCGCCGGGGTCAGATTCTTGATCATGTTGTCGATACGCACCTGGTCGGACGGGTGTGTCGACAAGAACTCCGGCGGACGCTCACGGCTGTCGGCTTCTTTCGCGGCCGCCATGTTCTTCCACAAGTAGACCGCGGCTCGCGGGTCGAACCCCGCATTGGCCATGTACGTGAGGCCGACCAAGTCGGCTTCGGTTTCCTGCTCGCGCGCGTACGGCAGGCCGAGCCCAATCGCGATGCTTTCGCGCCACACCTCGGTCGAGCCGGTTGCCGCTCCGCCGAGCATGGCCCAGACCTCTTGGCGCGCATTCTTGCGCGCTCGGGCCATCACGTGACCGTTCGTTGCGTGCGCCACCTCGTGACCGATGACGGCGGCCAGGGCGTCCGGAGTATCGGCGGTTTTGAGGATTCCATTGAAGACGCCGATCTTGCCGTTGGGATCGGCGAAGGCGTTGATCTCGTCCTCGTCGAACACGACGACTTCCCATTCGACGTCGGCAAACTCGGGCGGCAGCTGCCCGATGACGTTCTTGGCAACGCACTCGACGTATTTCTGCACCCGAGGGTCGGGCTCGAGTGGAATGTGGCGCTTCATGCCCAGCCATTCGACGCGGGCCTGGCGCTTGATTTCCTTCTCCGAAACGACGAACTGCCCGTAGGCGGCGTTGGCCAGCAACGTCAGCACGACGGCAATCACCGACCATTGAATACGCTTCATCGATCGTCCCTCGTCGATGGATCGTAGCCGTTAGAGCGCGGCTCGAGCGCTCAGTTCGGGCAACGATAGCACAGGAAAACTGAACGGCGGCGTAACCCGGCTGCCGGCCTAATCGGCCGTGTTTTCGGCGACAAAGGGCCGGTTGCGGTGGCCGAACCCGAACAGGCTGGCGTCGAGCTTCAGCTGCAAGAAAAAGACGCCGTGCATCGAGGGGTCGTACTTGTGCGAATGGGTCACGTCGTTGACGACGCTTTCGGGCAGATAGGTCACATTCACCGCGACCCGCTTGAATCCGAAAGTCGCCGCCGGCAGCAGGCCTGGGAACGCTCGGCCGCGGTTGACCGTCTCGCGAGTCATCAGAAAGGCGATGCCGCCTAGATCGGTGTAGAAGTTGTCGCCGAGGTGAAAGCGCCGCTTGATGCCGCCACCGGCCATATAGGACGGGTCGCCCATGCTGTCCTGGAAGCCGTTGGCCATCGCCAACTTGATCCATCGGCCCGTCGAGTTGAACTCGTGCTCGATGCCGAGGCCCCAGTTGTCCTCATTCCAATCTTTGTCAGCGTTCATGTGAACTGCACGGCCGTTGAGGATGACGTCCCAGCCGCCGTCCGCCTGAGCGGCGGCGGTATGACTCAAACCGAGCAGTGCTGCAGCGAGACAAATCCGTGTCGCGTGGCGCATGGACCAAAAAAAGCAAGACACATGCCAGAGGCTTGGAACAAGGGGTTGCGCGCGACTACTCGAAAGACCTGTAAATTTCACCGACGCCGGCCGCCTGCTATATGGCGCATAATGTATATTATGTTATATCACGGAATGCGGCCAGAGTCGGCGTGCGCCCGGCTTGCACCCCTGTCAGCCGCGGCTACAGTACGCCTCCCAGTTAGCTCGTACGTCTCCCATGGCCCCTCTGGTGCGCTTCGACGCCGTCTCGGTCACCTTCGGCGAGCAGCGAGTCCTCATTGACGCCGACTTTGGCATCGAGCCCGGCGAGCGCGTGTGCTTGGTGGGCCGCAACGGCGCCGGCAAGTCGACGACGCTGAAGCTGATCACCGGAGCCCAGGAGCCCGACGACGGCGCAGTCGAGAAGCCGGCGCGTCTCCGCTGGAGCCTGCTCGAGCAAAGGCTCGCAGACGAGTCGCTCGAGCTCGTCCGCGACTATGTCGCGCGTGGCATGGCCGGACAGCTCGCGCGAATGGCCGAGTTCGAGCGGCTGACCGCGGCCGATCCGCAGGACCGCGCGGCGCTTCGCGAGATCGAGGACTTGCAGCGGGAAATCGACGCCGGCGGCGGCTGGAACGTGTCCGTGCGCGTGAACACGGTGGTCAGCCAGCTCGATTTGCCGGCGGACCGGCGCATGAGCGAGCTGTCGGGTGGCTGGCGACGGCGCGCGGCGCTGGCTCAGGCGCTCGTGTCGAACCCCGAGCTGCTGCTGCTCGACGAGCCGACCAATCATCTCGACATCAGTACGATCGAGTGGCTCGAGAGCACGGTGCGCAACCATCCTGGCGCGGTCCTGTTCGTGACCCATGACCGCAGCTTCGTCGAGAACGTCGCCACGCGCATCGTGGACATCGATCGCGGCAAGCTGCGCAGCTGGCCGGGCGGATACAGGGATTATCTCGCCCAGAAGGCCAAGAGCGACGCGGACGAGGAACGGCAGAACGCCCTATTCGACAAGAAGCTCGCCGAGGAAGAGATCTGGATTCGCAAGGGCGTCAAGGCACGCCAGACTCGCAATGAGGGTCGCGTGCGCGCGCTCGAAGAGCTGCGCGACATTCGAGCGGAACGCATCAAGCGCCCGCGTTCGGCGCGCGTGCAGATCAACGAGTCGGCGGAAGTCTCAGGCCGCAAGGTCATCGAGGTGCGCAACGTCTCGCACGGTTACGACGGCCGACAACTGCTGACGGACTTCTCGCTGCGCGTCATGCGCGGCGACCGAATCGGAATCATCGGCAACAACGGCGTCGGCAAGAGCACGCTGCTGAAGATCCTGCTCGGCGAGCTCCCGCCCGACTCTGGGTCCGTGAAGCTCGGCACGAACCTCGAGGTCGCCTATTTCGATCAGCTTCGCCGCGAGCTCGACACGAGTAAGACGGTCGCAGAGATCGTCGGCGAGGGCCGCGAGTACGTGACGATCCAGGGATACAAGAAGCACGTCGTCGCGTACCTCACTGACTTCCTGTTTCCGGCCAAACGCGCGATGACGCCGATCGCGGCGTTGTCCGGCGGCGAGCGCAACCGCGTGATCCTCGCGAAGCTCTTCACGCGACCGGCGAATCTCCTCGTGCTCGACGAGCCGACGAACGACCTCGACGTCGAGACGCTGGAAGCGCTCGAGGAGCGTCTCGCCGAGTACGACGGCACGCTGCTCGTCGTCAGCCACGACCGTTACTTCCTCGACGCGATCGTCACGAGCACGCTCGTGTTCGAGGACGACGGTCAGGTTCGCCGCCACGCCGGCGGCTACAGCGATTGGGTCGAGCGCCATCGCGCGCTGGCCGTCGTCGACGCGCCGGCCGAGGCACGCGCGCAGGACAGCCGCGATACTCGCCCACGGGCGCCTGCGCGCAAGCTCTCTTACATTCTGCAGCGAGAGCTCGACGCCCTGCCCGGACTGATCGCGGGGCTCGAGCAGAAAGTCGCCGAGCTCCGCGTCGTCGTCAACGAGCCGGAGTTCTATCGGCGGCCGCACCGCGAGGTTCAAGAATCGCTCGACGCGCTCCGCGACGCGGAACTAGAGGTCGAAGCGGCAATCGATCGCTGGGCCGACCTGGAGGAGCAAGCCGCAGCCGCGGGCGACTCGAGCTAGTCGTCGCTCTCGTCGTGGAGAAAATCGAGATTCGCGGCGATGCCGACGCCGCGATCGCGCGTAAGGTCGCCGGCCCGCTGCACGACACCGCGGCCGAAGCGGGCGGCCAGCGCGTCCAGCGCGGTCTCGAGCCGCCGCTCGCGGTCGCCGGCTTCGGGTAACAGGCCCAGTTGCGCGGCCAGCGTTTCGGCGCCGACGAGCTCATACGCGGCGAGCCCGACGAGGCGGAAAGGACCGCTCTCCCCCGCCATCTCCTCGAGCAACGACGTCGCGTGCGAGAACAACACGGCTCCGACGTCCGTCGGCTCCACGACGCGCTGCCGACTCACGACGCGGAAATCCGTCGTCTTGAGCTTCACGCGCACGCCGCGCGCGAACCTGTGCGATCTGCGCAGCCGCGCGGCGACGTTGGCGGCGGACAACCGCAAATAACCGGCGATCTGCGCGCGGTCGGCGACGTCGACGTTCAGCGTCCGCTCCGAGCTCACGCTGTGCGCGCGCCGAGAGCCGACGACCTCGCGCGGATCCAGGCCATTCGCGAGCGCGAAGAAGCGCCGGCCGAGCGCTCCCAGCGACCGCTCGAGAGCCGCGGCGTCGGCGCTCGCAACTTGCCCGATCGTCTCCCAGCCCAGCGCGCGCAACCGCTCGGCCGTCTTCGGACCCGCACCCCACAGGCTCGATACGGGCTGCGGCGCGAGCCACTCTCGCATGCCGGTGGGAGGCACGATCGTGAGCCCGTCGGGTTTACGAAAACCGCTCGCTACCTTGGCGACGTACCGTGTCCCCGAGATCCCGACCGACGCCGTCAGGCCGCCCGTGCATTCACGCACTGCCGCTTTGATCCGCTTGCCGATCGACTCCGGATCGCCGAACAGCCGCGTGCTGCCCGTCATGTCGAGGAACGCCTCGTCGAGGCTCAGCGGCTCGACAAGCGGCGAGAAATCGCCGAACGTTTTCATGACGAGCTCCGAGACCTCTTGATACCGCTCGAACCGCGGCGGCACGACGAGCGCCTCCGGGCACAACCGCCGCGCTCGCTGCATCGGCATCGCGCTGCCGGCGCCTGATGGACGAGCTTCGTAGCTCGCGGTGAGCACGACGCCGCGAGCGCTGTCCGAGCCCACGAGCAGCGGGCGCCCGCGCAAGCTCGGATCGTCGAGCTGCTCGACAGCCGCGTAGAACGCGTCCATGTCGGCATGCACGATGATGCGCGCCCAGTCCTCGCTCATGACTGCAATTGCTCGAGCTCGTCGATCGATTTCGGCCAGTCCTTCTTTAGCAACCGCGACAGCGAGCGGTCGGCTAGCAAGCGTCCGTTCGTCTGGCAACGCGGACAGTAATTCGTCTCGTTGTCGGCATAGCGGATGCGCTGCACTTTGGTTTTGCAGACGGGGCACGGCTTGCCGTATTTGCCGTGAACGGCCATCTCGTCATGAAACGCCGTGACCTTGCTCGGGAACTCGCCGTGAGCTTTGCCGCGCAATCGCTCGAGCCATGCGGCCAGCACCTCGCGCGCCGCCGTGAAGAGCCGCGCCGATTCCTCCGACGTCAAGCGGCTGGTCAGAGTGACCGGCGAGAGTCGCGCGCGATGCAGGATCTCGTCGGAGTAGGCGTTGCCAACCCCGCTGATCAAGCGCGGATCCGTGAGCGCGCGCTTCAACGTGTGATTGCGCCGTTTCAGCGCGGCTTCGAACTCCGCGGCGCTCGCGCGATCGAGCTCTAGGCCGCCGGGCTGATGCGCGGCGAGCCCTGCGTGGCCGCGCACGACATGGAGCGACGCCCGTTTCTTCGTCCCGGCTTCCGTGAGCAACAGAGTGCCGTTCTCGAAGCCAAGCGCGAGCGCGGCAGCCCTCGTCAACGTCGCGGGCCAGTCGTCTCGCCACTGCAAACGCCCGGCGATCATGAGGTGAAGCACGAGCCAGACGTCGTTGTCGAAGCCGATCGCGATGCGCTTGCCGAGCCGCTCGAAGGCGACGACGCTCGCGCCCTGGACCGCGTCGAGCGGCGGATCGACGCTGCGCAGCACGAACGGTGAACGAACGCGCGTACGTTCTAGGCGCTTGCCGTGTATGCGCTGCCGCAACGCTTCGATGTAGAGCGTGATGTCGGGCAGCTCCGGCATGCGCTCATTGGACCACCTGATCGATGACGAGCGCTACCGTCGGAGCTTCGCTTGGCCGAACCACCGTCTCGGCAAACCAGTCGCCGGGCTGCGCACCCGGCTGGCCAGAATTGGAGAGCCGCGCGACGACTTTGACTTCGGAGTACGCCGCCAACGAGCGGCCTTGAATCATGCTGTTCGCATCGCTCAACGAGAATTCGCCCGGCACGGCGCCCGGGGGACGCCTGATCACGGCGAGCGGCGGTCCGCCCTCGGGCGCGAGCGCCATGATGAAGAGCTGGGCGTTCGGCCCGAGCGAAGCCAGCGAGCGGCCCTGGCCGAGCGTGACGCTGAGCTTGATCTCGGGGCCGATCGGCGCCGGCGGCTGCGCGTCTCGTGCAGCTGCGTCGAGCTCCGCCAGCTGCGCCTGCACGACACTCGCCACTTCTTCGGGGATGTTCATCGTCAGGAGCCGCGACCAGCGAGCCCGAACGTCGTCGTCGCGTCCGAGCTCGAGAGCCACGTGCCCGCCATACCACAGCGCCTTGGGATCATTCGGCCGCGACTGGAGGACTTCCTCGATCAAGCGGCCCGCTTCTCCCGTGAGGGTCGCGCGATCCGCCAAGATCTGGGATTCCGCGTAGGCGATCTTGAGCTCGTCGTCGGGCTGGCGGGTCAACGCCCAGACACGCTGATAGGCGGCCCTGCCCTCCTCGTAGCGGCCGACTTGCATGTAGCTTGCAGCCAGCAGCGTCCATCCTTGGAGGTCGTTCGGGGTTCGCTCGAGCTGCCGCGCGAGCTGGTCGAGCACCGCGTTTTCCTGGCTCGCGCGTTCCGCGAGCTCGGCGTCCCAGTTGCTGACGTAGCCGTACAGCACGGCCGCGAGCGGAATGATCAGCACCGCGGCCACGATGCCCGGAATCGACCAACGCCCCCCGCTCTTCTTGTGACGCCACACCGGCACGAACAAGATCAGGAACGCGACCCCGAAGAACAGAGCCGCGACGGTCCAGAAAGTCTGGGTCACGGCGGGAGCTCCTCGTCGAGCGACTGTTGGCCTCTGGCGGCGAGCGTTCGCCAGAAGACGAATCCACCCACTGCCAACAGCAAGAACGGTACGGCCCAGACGACGAACGTCGTGGGCGTCATGCGCGGCTTGTACAGCACGAACTCGCCATAGCGCTCCGACAAGAATGTCTTGATCTCGTCGTCGGATGCGCCCTCGCCGATGAGTCTCCGCACCTCGCGTCGCAGGTCGGCCGCCACCGGCGCATTCGACTCCGCGATGCTCTCGTTGAGGCATTTCGGGCAACGAATCTCGCGGATCAACGCGCGATAGCGCGCGTCGACGATCGCGTCGTCGAATCCCTCCTGCGCGTTCGCCGCGGAAGCGCCGGCCGCGAGCGCGAGCCACACGGCCCACAGCAAGACAAGGATTTTCATCGACCGCCGACCGCGGCGAGAAACGGACAGTCGGCCGGGCTGCAGTGCTCGCGGAGCAACGGCAGGAAATCGTCCTGCCAGACTCGCGCCGTCAGCGGCGAGATGTGCTTGTGCAGTATCGTTCCGTCGCTGTCGATCAGAAACGTCTCGGGCGCTCCGGTCACGCCCCAATCGATCGCGGCCTTGCCTTCGGGATCGAAGCCGGAGCTCACATACGGATTGCCGAGCTTGTCGAGCCAGTCGATCGCAGCGGCTCGATCGTCCCTGAGATTCAATCCGTAGATCGGCATGCCGGCCCGCGCGAGCTCGACGAGGAAGCCGTGCTCGTGCCGGCATTCGACACACCACGTTCCCCATACGTTGACGAGCGACACGCGTCCCGCGAGCGATGCCGAGCTCACGAGCTCGTCGGGATTCGTGACGCTCGGCAACGAGAACGTCGGTGCCGGCTTGCCGACGAGCGGTGACGGCACGTAATTCGGGTTCATGAAGAGCCCGCGGTAGAACAAACCCGCGATGGCGGCGAAGATCGCGAGCGGAACGACGTAACGCCACATGAGCTATGCGGCCCCCGCCGCCGGTTCCGCGACTGCGCGTTCGGTCTGACGCGCCGCGAGGCGATAGCGCCTGTCGGTTATCGCGACGAGCCCGCCGAGAGCCATCAAGCCCGAGCCGAGCCACAGGAAGCCGATCAACGGCTTGATGCGCAGCCGCACGCTCCACGCGTTGTCACCGAGCGGCTCGCCCAGCGCGACGAACACGTCGCGAATTCCGTTCGCGTCGATCGCGGCTTCCGTCATCGCGGAGCGCTGAACCTGGTAGGTGCGAATCTGCGGCCTCATGACGGTCACGAGCTCGCCCTTGCGGCGCAGCTCGACCTCGCCTTCGTCGGCGACGAAGTTCGGGCCTTGGACTTGGCGGGTGCCATTGAACACGAGCTCATAGCCGCCGGCTTCGATTCGATCGCCGGGCCGCGCGGCGAAATCGCGCTCCAAATTGTAGGCCGATGCGGCCGTCGCGCCGAGCATGAACACGCCGACGCCGAAGTGCGCGAGGCACATGCCGACCTGACCGCGCGTCATCGGCGCCCCGGTGCGAAACACGAGCCGCCGCACCGGATCGAGCAAGGAGCTCGCACACACCCAGAGCGCGATCGAAAGCGCCAGTATCGTCAGGACCGACGCGGTATCGAAGAAGATGAACGGCGCCGCGATACCGACTACCACAGCCGCGATCGCCGGTAGGCGCAAGCGCCGCAGCAGAGCGTCGGTCGGCATCATTCGCCATCCGGTGTGCATGCCGACACCGATCAACGCGACAAGGGGTAGCGCAGGCACCAAGAACACGATGTTGAAATACGGTGGACCGACGGAGATCTTGCCGAACCCGAGCGCCTCGACGACCAGCGGCGCCAGCGTCCCGGCCAACACGACGCCGGCGGCGACGACGAGCAATACGTTGTTCGCGAGCAGGAAGGCCTCGCGCGACACGGGCTTGAAGCCGCCCTCCGCTTCGAGGTTGCGCGCGCGCACTGCGTAGAGCAGCAACGAGCCGCCGGAAAACAGCGCCAGCAAGCCGAGAATGAAGAGTCCGCGAGTGGGATCCGACGCGAACGCGTGCACGGAGATCATCACGCCGGCACGCGTGAGAAATGTGCCGAGCAAGCTCAGCGAGAACGCGGCTATCGCGAGCAGCACCGTCCAGCTCTTGAAGATGCCGCGCCGCTCCGTCACGGCCAACGAATGCAGCAACGCGGTCGCCATGAGCCACGGCATGAACGAAGAGTTCTCGACCGGATCCCAGAACCACCAACCGCCCCACCCGAGCTCGTAGTACGCCCACCAGCTGCCGAGCGTGATGCCGCCGGTCAGGAACAACCACGCGACGACGGTCCACGGCCGCGTCCAACGCGCCCAATCCTTGTCGAGACGGCCTGTCAAGAGCGCAGCGACCGCGAATGCGAACGGCACCGACATTCCGACATAGCCGAGATAGAGCGTCGGCGGATGGATGATCATGCCGGGGTCTTGCAGCAACGGATTCAGATCGTTGCCGTCTGCCGGACCTGGAATCAAACGAATGAACGGATTCGAGGTAAAGAACGCGAACGCGATGACGCCGGCGCTGACGATGCCGAGCACGCCGAGCACGCGGCTCGCGAACTCCTGCGGCTGCGACCGGCTTCCCGCCGCCACGGCCATCGTCCACACGGCGAGCACCGTGATCCACAGCAGCATCGACCCTTCGTGCCCGCCCCACGCCGCGGTCGCTTTGTAGAACACCGGCAGCGCCGAGTTCGAGTGCTCGGCTACGAACCAGACGGTGAAATCGTCGGTCAAGAACGCGTACACGAGCGTACCGAAGGCCAGCACGACGAAAACGAACTGACCGGCCGCCGCGGGCCGCGCCAGCGCCATCCAATCGGCTCGACCGAGAGCGGCGCCGACGATCGGCACCGTGCCTTGCACGAGCGCGAGACATAGCGCGAGCGCCAGCGCGAGTTGCCCGAGCTCCGGAATCATTGGCCCTGCGCCGCGCGCGCTTTCTCGAGCGCGTCGGCGACCTCGGGCGGCATGTAATTCTCGTCGTGCTTGGCGATGACCTCTTCGCCGATGAACTCGCCGTGGTCGTTCAATCGGCCGACGACGACGGCCCCTGCCCCCTCGCGGAATAGATCCGGAAGGATGCGGTCGTATTTCACGGGAACGGAATGCACAAGGTCCGTGACGACGAAGCTCACGTTCAGCGTGCCGGGCTCGCGCTTGAGACTGCCCGCGACGACCATGCCGCCGATCCGGAAGGTGCGTTTCGGCGCTTCGCCGGCCGCTACCTGCGAGGGACTAAAAAAGTACAGCAGGTTTTCTTGCAGCGCCCGATAGGTCAAGAAACCGGCCACCGTGAGGCCGGCGAGCACCAGCACCATGAACAGTTTCCGTTGCGTTCTCGACTTCATTGCAGCCGTCGCACCGTGGGTTGTTTTCGCGGAGCTTCCGCCTGTGCGGCGAGCTCGCGAGCGCGCTGCAATGCGGATCGATGCTTTGCGCGCGCGAGCCTCACGTTGAGGATCAACACGGCCAGTGTAATGCCGTACGCGGACCAAACGTAAGCGCCGTGGCCGTCCATTAAGAAGAATTCGGTCACGGCGTGCCCGCTCCGACGAGCTCGCGAATCCAGCGCGCGTCGCCTTCGCGCTCGACGATCTCGCCCTGCAATCGCCGCAGCAGCAGCCAGTAGAACGTCAACGTGAAGGCAGCGACCATGATCAGAAACGGCGCCAGCATGTCGTTCGTCATCGCGGGACCGCCGGCGCGCAGAATCGTCGGCCCCTGATGGATGGAATTCCACCACTCGACCGAGTAATGAACGATCGGGATGTTGACGACACCGACGACTGCAAGAATGGCAGTCACGCGGTCGGCTTTGTCTCTTTCGTCGAACGCGCCGCGCAGTGCGAGATAGCCCAAGAACAAGAACAGCAACAGGGCTTCGAACATGATGCGTGGATCGCCCCATTGCCAGTAAGTTCCCCACGTAGGCCGTCCCCACACAGCCCCCGTGAACAACGCGCAGAACGTGAACCACGCGCCGATCGGCGCCGCGCTGACCGCTACGGCATGCGCGAGCTTCAAGCGCCAGACGTAACCGATGCCCGCGGCGATCGCCATGACGACATACGACATCATTCCGATGTACGCCGTTTGCGGGTGGATATAGATGATTCGATAGGACTCGCCCTGCTGATAGTCCGGCGGCGCGATCACGAGCCCCCAGTACGCGCCGACGACGAGCAAGCTCACGCCGAGCCAGCCCAACCACGGACACAGGCGATCGGCCAAACGATAGACATATGGCGGCGAGCCGAGCTGGTGGAACCAACGTGGTAGCTTCATCCTGTTTCCTTATTCGAGCCCCACTTTCACAGCGGCTGCTATCGCGAGCGGCCCCAGCGAGACGGCGAGCGCCGCGAGCGCGCCGAGCAGCAGCAGCGGCGCCGCCGTCGGCTCGCCGTTGACGCTGAGATCCGTAGCGCGCGTGCCGAAAATCAACAGCGGTGCCGTCAGAGGCAGCACGAGCAATCCAACGATGGAGCCGCCGCGCCGCAAGCTCACGGTCAGCGCTGCGCCCAAGGCGACGAGCACGCTCAAGGTCGGCGCCGCGAGCAGAAGAGCCGCCGCGAGCGTAGGCAACGCGGCCACAGGAATGTTGAACGTGTACGCCGACAAAGGCACGAGACAAATCAGCGGCACCAACGTCACGAGCGCGTGTGCCGTCACTTTCGCGAGCACCGTGATCGTCATCGGGGCGGGACTCAGCAGGAGTTGTTCGAGGCTTCCGTCGTCGGCATCGCCGCGGAACAACCCGTCGAGCGCGAGTAGCGACGACAGCAGCGTCGCGACCCACAGCACGCCCACTCCGACTTCGCGAAGTTGTGCCGCGGTGGGCGACAATGCGAGCGGAAACAAAGTCACGACGATGACGAAGAAGATCAGCGGATGGGCGAGCTCGCTCCAACGCCGAAAAGCGACGCGCAGATCGCGCAGTAACACCGCCCGGAAAACGTTCATGACAAATCGATCATCAATGCACCGCGCATCGCAAATTCGTCCGGCTGATGCGTCGCGATCACCGCGATACCCCCCACCGCGACGTGACGCCGCGTCCACTCGACGAGCAGCGCGCGGCCTTCGCTGTCGAGGTTCGTCGTAGGCTCGTCGAGCAACCACACCTTGGCTCCCTGAAGCATCAGCATCGCAAGCGCCACGCGACGGCGTTGCCCTGCCGACAAGTAGCGCGCACGCATATGAGCGACCTGCTCGAGCTTCAGTTCCTCGAGAACCTGCTCGAACGCCTGCTCGCGACTCCAGATTGCCGCGTGGAATTCGAGGTTCTCGACGACGGTGAGCTCGCGCTTCAGGGCTTCGACGTGGCCTCGGTACGCAATCTCCGCGCGATCTTCGCCGGTAAGCTCGGTGACTGACGCACCCTTCCAAGTCACGCTGCCGGCGGTTGGCACGCCGAGTCCCGCGACGATGCGCAGCAGCGTCGTCTTCCCAGATCCATTCGCGCCCACCAACAGAGCGAGCTGCGCCGGACCGAGCTCGAAGTGCAATTCTTCGAACAGACAGCGTTCGCCACGCCAAACGGCAAGATCCCGTCCGCTCAGCAACGCTCGGTCCGTCATGAACAGGAGTGCCTATACCGTTGGAGCCGCGGATTGTGCCCGACGCGGCTGCTTTTGCAACCGACGGTGTCCGCTTTTGTCTTTGGAGAACAACGCACTAAGGCTACTTCTGATGACTACTTCTCAGCTGTGGAGGTCGCGAAGCGACGACTGAAACCATGGGAAATAGCCGGCAATCCAGCCGTTTACATAACATTCATGATGACATAGACTCGCATTCAGCCGTCATAAGAACAGTCATCTATCCTCGATAACTATTTGTAAAAAGAAGGAAAACGGCTAATGGGAGAAACGCACCGGCTGGTCTCTCCCGCGAGAGTGTTCGCGCGACCAACGGCGGACGAAATTTGGCTCGGGGCTGCTCAACGAGCGGCCCTGAGCCAGCTTTCTCGACCCGCTCAGATCCGCGTCATCGTGGGGCCGCCCTCGAGCGGCAAGACCACGCTGCTTCAACACCTCGGCACGCAGCTGCACGCGGGCGCCGTCGTGCTGCAATGCCGCGGCCCGAAGGAAGACGCGGCCGGCGTGCTGGCGAGCTTGCTGCTAAGCGCAGATCTCGCGCCATGGGACCTCTCGGAGATCGAGCAGCGCAATCTGCTCACGGTCTTCTTGCAGCAACGGCACTCGCAGAAACGGCGCGTGCTGTTGCTCGTCGACGATGTCCACAACTTCGAGCCCGCGGCGCTCGAGGAGCTCGAGCGGCTCTTGGCGTTCAAGGTCGACAAGAAACCGGCGCTCGAATTATTGGTCGCCGGCCCCGCCGCCGTCGCCGAGCATTGGCAAGACATGCGCGCCGGCGCCACGGTGGGCAAAGTCCTCGTGCACGGCCTCGACGCCGCGTCGCAGGAAGACTTGATCGGCTATCTCGCCTGGCGGCTCGGCCGATTCGAGATGCAGCAGCTCATGACGCCGATGGCGCTACAGATGATCGCGCGGTTGAGCGGCGGGCGTTATGCGGCTGCGGACGTTCTGTGCCAGATGTCGCTGCTGCTTCTGCGTCAGTTGACGTTGGATCGCGCCGACGCACGCGTCGTGCGCCAAGCGGTCACCACGCTCGTGAACCGGCAAAGCGCGAAGCTCGAGACGGACAAGCCGCCCAGCTCCGAGCAACGCATCGATGCGCCGCCGCAAGGCCATGTCGTCGTCAGCCGCGGCGGCAAGGTCGTCTCGCGCGTCGCCTTGGGACAACGCACGTTGATCGGTCGCAGCGAGCACAATGACATCTGCCTGCCGAGCCCGTACTTGAGCCGGCACCACGCCGTCATCGTCGGCACGCCACAGGGCTACTATCTCGTCGATCTCAATAGCGTCAACGGCGTGTTGTTGAATGGTCGAAAGATCGAGCGCGCCGCGCTCTGCGACGAGGATGTACTCGGCGTTGGCCCGTTCCGCGTGAAAATCCAAGTGCCGGAGTGGCTCACGCAGGACAGCCCGCTCCCCGACGAGGCGTCGTTGATGGAAACCGCCGTCATGCCGCAGCAGGCCGAGGAAAGCACGGCCGTTTGGCGCATCAAGTAGTCGGTGGTGCCCGGGCCCGGATTTGAACCGGGACGGCCTTTCGGCCAGCGGATTTTAAGTCCGCTGCGTCTACCCTTCCGCCACCCGGGCGGACGTCGTGGAGCTCGCGACAACGCGACGCGATTCTACTCGTTTTGCTAACCGCAAGAAGCCCGCGGTTCTCGATCAGAAGTTGAACCTCACGCCGACCCGATAACGACGCCCGATCGTGTCGAAGAACACCGGATTCGTCGGATAGACGTTGCCACCTGGCGCGACCGGAGGATCTTCATCGAGCAGGTTCTGGATCGCCCAGAAGAGCTGCATGTCGTTGTCTTCCGTCCGCCGAAAATCAAAGGACCCCGACCAGCCTAAATAGTAACGGTCGTCGACGCTGTTGGTCGTCATCGAGAACAACTGCGTATTGCTCGGAGCTCCGGGGGGGCTCTCGAATCGGGTCGCGTCGAGCGAGCCCGAGCCGACGTAGCGCGTTTCCAGCGTCGTCGTAAAGCGGTCGCGCGCGTACGTGAGCCACGCCGTGGCCTGCCAGTTCGGCGAGGTATTGAAACCACCGAACGATGCTACGGGACCGCTCTGGCCTTCGTAATTGAACGGCGGATTGCCGAGGCCGGTGTCGATGATCATGTCGGAGAGATACGAGCCGATCACGCGCAGGTTGAGGTTGGCACCGTCCTTCAAGGGGACGTCATAAATCGCTTCGAGATCCACACCGCGGGTCAGAAACTGGCCGATGTTGATCGAGCCGGCTTCGACGGAAACGATGTTGGTCGTACCCGCGCCCCCCACGAAACCGCAGGCCTGGGCGCCGCCCCTGAAGCAGGCGTCGACGATGTTTTGCGTACTCACGCCGCCGAGACCTCCTGGCGTGATCGCGTCGGTCATGTCGATCTCGAACCAGTCCGCCGAGAACCGCAAGCGCTCGAACGAGAAGACCGCGCCGAACGTCGTCGTGTCGGCGGTCTCGGGATCCAGGTTCGGGTTACCGCCCGTAATGCTCAAGTAGTCTTCCGGGAGGTTGCCGTTCCAGGGGTTGTTGATCGGCCCCGGGAATCCGCCCACTGCTCCTATGACCGCGTTTCGCGGCAAGAACAGCTCGCGAAAGTTGCCTGCGCGAATGTCCTGCGAACGCGTTGCTCGAAATCGCAACCAGTCGAGCGGATCGTAGATCGCGGCGATCTTCCAGCTCTCGAAGCTCTGGCTCGAGCCGACGTCCGCCTGGGTCGCACTCTGGGCGTCGTTGTGGGTCGATCGCACTGCGAAATCGGTGTCGAACTTCTGCGTGATGGGGACTTGCACCTCGCCATAGATTTCCATCACCTCGATCTTGCCGCCGCGATCGAGGCCCCAGTCGAGAAGATAGTCGTCGTACCAGGGCTGGTTCGCGAGATCGTGAGTGGCGAGGTACTCGTCCTGTCGCCATTCGGCGCCGAAGGCGCCGCTGATTGGGCCCGCCCCCCAACCTTCGGCGAGGTCCGAGCGGAAGTTCACGCCAAGGACGTTCTGCTCGTAGTCGGTGTCCTCCTTGAGCGTGCGGTAGACGTAGTCGATCGCGGCCTGGCTCGGGCGATCGGCGCCGAACAAGTCGAGCGGCACGCAACCCGCAGCGAGCGGGTTGAAGGCCGCGGGGGTCGTCGCGCGACAGACAACGTTGTTCGGGTTCGCCGGATCGACGACGGCGTCCATGGCGAAGCCGAGGAAGTTGTAGACCGACGGAACCGGCACAAACGCACCAACCATGTTGTGAAACAGGCGCTGATGATTTTCGTTTTCGCCGTATTGATAGTAGCCGTCCCAGCTCCACTTGCTGCCGAGGCTACCGTCGAGCCCGGTGACGAAGCGAAGCGTGTCGTTCTCCGTGGTATTGCGGGCGGAGAACAGATTCGGTGCGTAATTGCGGCTGAAAATGCCGCCGGCCGGTGCCACCGCCCGCACGGCGGGTGTCAAGAAAGCGTTATCCGGCGCGATGATCCCCACGAACGGGCCGAGCGCTCCGTTGGCGGGATCGCTGACGGAATCGCTGCTCGAGGCGTTTACTTCGGCGAAGAACTCGAGCGAATCGCTAAGACCATAACTCACATGGCCGAGCAGCGCGCTGCGTTCGATGTCCGGGCGCACGTTCGAAAGGCTATAGGAGGAAAGACTGCCGTCACCGCCAAGGCGCGTGAAAAAGCCCGCATATTGACCGGGGTCGTAAGGAACGAGCGCCGTTCCAGCGGTGTTGAACTGTTGTTGCAGGGTTCCGGGTGGTCCGAAGGGCGTGAACAAGCCCGTCTCGGTGGTCGGTAGCTTGGAAGGCCCCGCGACGACGAAATTAGGCTGGCCGTTGCCGGTCGCGAAACCTGGATTCGTGTGAACCGCCCACGATTCCGCGCACCAGTCGCGGGTCGTTGCGCACGGTCCAATCGGATCCTGCTGCTGAAACTCGGCGCCGATCAGCATGTGCCCGCGGCCGTTGTCGCCGAAGGGCATGCCGAAGCCGAAAGAGGCGTGCATGTCCTCGCCGTCGCCTTCGGTCGTCTGGCCGTAATCGAGTTGTGCTTTGAGCCCCTCGAGGTCTTTGTCCAAGATCACATTGACGACGCCCGCAATTGCATCCGAGCCGTAAGCAGCCGAAGCACCGCCGGTGACGACCTCCATGCGCTCGACGAGCATCGAAGGGATCAGCGTCAGATCGACTGCGCTGCCTTCGGAGTTCGGCACGACGCGCCGCGTGTCGACGAGCGTTAGCGTGCGTGTGCCGAAGAACGGGTTCAGGCCGCGCAAGTTGGCGAGCTGAGCGCCGACATTGAAGTTGCCGACGCCAACGTTGGTCTCGGAAAAGAAGGGGGTGTTCTGCGGCAGCGTGCGTGCGACGTCGCCAACGTTGGTCAGGCCGAGATTCTCGATTTGTTGGGCATCGATCGCGGTGACCGGTTGAGGCGAATCGAAACCGCTGCGCGCGACGCGGGAGCCAGTGACGAGGATTTCTTCGGACGGCTGTTCCTGGGCAGACGCAACCTGGGAGCCACCCATCGCGGCGGCCACTGCCGCTGCGAGAACACCGAAAGAACCGAAACGCGCGCCGGCGCGCTCGAGCTTGACTGTCGTGGCCATAGTAATTTCTCCCCCGATGGTCTCGTTAGGAAATCATGCGTACGCCGACAAAGGTAGCACGCGGTCTCAGCAGCTTCAGTACGGTATCTGTGAGCATGAGTTACCCCCAGCAGCGAGTTACCCCCGGAGAGCTACCGCCGGGTTGGAGCAGTACGTCCTCGAACGCATTGGGACGCAGCGGGACGATTTACTGGAGGCTAGGAGCGGAATCGAACCGCTGTACACGGCTTTGCAGGCCGCTGCATGACCACTCTGCCACCTAGCCGGAAACGGGCGCAATTTAGCATAGGCCGGGCCGACCGGCCCTAGAACGCGGGTTGCCCCGTCAGCGCCCGGCCGACGATGAGCTCGTGGATACTCTCGGTGCCCTCGTACGTGATCACGGTCTCGAGATTCAGCATGTGCCGCATCGGGACGTGATCGAGCGTGATTCCCGCCGCTCCCAGCATGTCGCGACAATCGCGCGCGATGTCGAGCGCGGCCCGCACGTTGTTCCATTTCGCGAGCGAGACTTGCGCGCTGCCGGCGGCGCCTTGCTCTTTGAGCTTCGCAAGCCGCCAAGCGATGAGCTGCGCCGCCGTCAGCTTGCGAACGTCGTCCGCGAGCCGCGCCTGGATGAGCTGGGTGTGACTCAACGGGCGGCCGAACAGCTCGCGTGACTGCGTGTAGCGCAATACCGTGTCGATGCAAGCGCGCGCCGCCCCGCACGCGCCCCACGAGATTCCGAAGCGGGCGTCGTCGAGACACTTGAGCGCCGCCTTGATTCCAGTTGCTTCCGGCAACCGAGCGCCGTCGGGCACTCGGACGTCGACGAGAGAGAGCTCTGCCGTGCTCGATGCGCGCAACGACAACTTGTTCTTGATGACGCGCGACTCGAACCCGCTCGTGCCTTTCTCGACCAGGAACGCGTTCACGCCCTCCTCGCTCGCCGCCCAAACGACGGCAACATCGGCCAGCGCGCCGTTCGTGATCCAGTGCTTCGCTCCGTCGAGCGTCCAGTCGCCGCCGCGTCTACGGGCGCGCGTGCGCATGCGCGACGGATCGGAGCCGCCGTGCGACTCCGTCAGCGCGAAGCAACCGAGCTTCGCGCCACGCGCGAGCTGCGGCAGCCACTGCGTCCGCTGCTCTTCCGAGCCGAACGCGTGAATGGCGCCCATGACGAGACTGCTCTGCACCGAGACGCAGCTGCGCACGCTGCTGTCGCCGCGCTCGAGCTCCTCGCAAACGACGCCATAGGCCGTCGCCCCCAGCCCTGGACAACCGTAGCCGTGCAGAGTCGCGCCGAACAATCCGAGCTCGGCAAGTCGCGGGACGAGCTCGCTCGGGAAGCGTTCCGCCGCGAAACAGTCCGCCATGATCGGCGTCACCTCGCGATCGACGAAGCGGCCGACGGTGTCGCGGATCAGCCGCTCGTCCTCGCTGAGCAGCGCCGTGACGTCGTAGAAATCGAGCGGATCCGATGGTCCCATTTGGAAATAGATCGGACGGCTGCGCGGCTCGCCCGACGTGCGCTACTCGGTCAAGAATCCCGTCAACTGAAACCCGGCCAACACGAACCCTGCCGCCATCAACGCAACGTTGCCGGCGAACGCGTGCCTGAAGAACCCGCCGCTGCGACGCCAGAGGTTGAACGCGATCAGCATGAGACCCAGCGCGAGCAGCTGGCCGATCTCGACGCCGACGTTGAACGAGACCATGTTCGTGACGAGCCCATTCTTCGACAGCGCCAAGTCCTGCAGCTTCGTTGCGAGGCCGAGCCCGTGGAAGAATCCGAAGAACAGCACCGCCGCTTTCGTGCTCGGCTCGAAGCCGAGACGCCGGAAGCCGCCGATATTCTCGAACGCCTTGTAGACGACGGACAGGCCGATGACGGCATCGACGAGGAAAGAATCGACATGCCAGCCGGCAAGCACGCCGAGCAGCAGCGTCGTGCTGTGGCCGACCGCGAACAGCGTGACGTAGAGCGCCACGTCCTTGAGCCGATACAGGAAGAAGATCACGCCCGCGAGAAACAGCAGATGGTCGTAACCCGTCACCATGTGCTTGGCGCCGAGGTACACGTACGGCCCGATGTGCGGGCCTGTCGCGCGCAGCAAGAACGCTTGGTCGTCGCCGGCGATGCCATGCGCGTGCGCGACGCCGACGGCGAGCGCTGCCGCGAGCGTCGTCATTCCTCGCACGATGTACCGCAGGCTCGTCCTCGTCATATTCTGCTG
>Ga0207675_100002136_pt1 | contig 19614 bp, 18 predicted proteins | sample KBSSwiS42_FD_184305 | JGI IMG/M metagenome (GOLD analysis project Ga0207675, IMG submission 184305) | Switchgrass rhizosphere microbial communities from Kellogg Biological Station, Michigan, USA - KBS Switchgrass S4-2 (SPAdes) (version 2) | ecosystem: Host-associated > Plants > Roots >...
TGGCGCTCACGGTCCGCCGATGCACCTTGTGGATCGCGGCCTGGTCGATCGGTTTGACGGTCATCTCATCGATGCACACATGCGGAGGACGGATGCCAGCACGACACTGCACCGCCTTTAGAAGTTCGGGGACAGCGTAGCCTGGCTCCTGTGGCTTGCGTCATGCTCACTTCTGTCGGTGCTCCGTCAGCTACCGATCATAAGCTTTCGTGCATTCGGCGCAAACGTGGGTGCGGATTTAACGCGCATACCTTTAACGTAGTCTTCCGAAAAGTGCGGGTGTCCGCGATCGGGGGAACTGAGTCCGGCGCTTTGCGCTAGGAGCGGGCGCGCGGAATGTGGTGAACGAGCGCAGAAGGGCCGCGAATGACTCTTGCCGACCTGAGCGACCACCGTTTTTTCACGTTTCTCGACCGGCGGGTACCTTCGCCTTCGCCATCAGCGGTGCGGCCGACGCGAGAGACCGACACGGCCTGCACTCCGCCAGCACCGGCGCGGAGATTCGGCATGGAGCACCTGCCGCACCCGCCCCGACCGCGTGGGCACGGCGGAGCCCGGCCCATGTCGCTTCATGTCCGGTCACCGAGTCGCTGCCATGCGAGCGCCGCGATCGCAACGTCCTGCAGCCCGACGCCGACGGACTTGTACACGGTGATCTCGCCTGCGTTCGTCCGACCGGCGCTGCGACCGGTGACGAGGTCGGCGAGCCCGACGAGCTTGCCTTCGAGGTCGCTCGCCTGCGCGAGCAGAAGGTCACCCGCTTCCTGGCACGCCTGCACCGGCCAATCGACGGCGACGATCGAAGCGCGCTGCAGCGCATCGTCGTCGAGCTCGCGCGTCTGTGGCAGGCTGGATCCGATCGCGGCGACGAACGAGCCGGCAGCGAGCCTGCTGCCCGGAAAGAGGGGAGACGACGAGCGCGACGCCGTGACGACGATGTCGCTGCCGTCGACCGTCTCCTCGGCGGAGCACAGGCGCACCGGCCGCCCGATCTCGGCGGCCAGCGCGGGTGCTGCCTCGGCCGGCGCGAAGGGATCGTGCGCCTTGACCTCGTCGATCGCGTACGCCGCGGCGAACTGGTGCACGTGCTCGCGCCCTTGCACTCCGATCCCGAACACGCCGATCGAGCGTGCGTCGCGGCGCGCCAGATGGTGGCTCGCGATCAGGGAGGTCGCCGCCGTTCGAAGCCGGGTGATCGCGGCGGCATCGAACGATGCGAGCGGTCGCCCGTCCCTGCCGTCGAACAGCAGGATCACGAAGCTGAAGCGTCCCTCGATCGTCGTGTAGACCTTGGCGCCGGCGAAGCCCTGGTCGGGCAGCACCGCGCCGAGCGTCGAGAGCTTGACGCCGCCCGCTTCCGTGCGCAATCGAGGCTGCATCGCCGCGCGCCCGACGCCGAAGCTCGCGAACGCATCGCGCAGCGCGGCCTGCGCGCTCGGCGGGTCGATGAGCGCTTCGATCGTCGCGTCATCGACGTGCCTCATGACGTTGTCTACGCCTGCACGAGCTCCGCGTCGGCGCTCTTCAGCTGGGCAGCCGCGGCGGTGATCTCGGAGAGCGGCAAGTCGGCGGCGACGTAGTCGTGGTACAGCGCGGTCGTGTACGACAGGCGCATCTGCGCGCCGACCTCGCAGATCTTCAGGCAGCGCTGCTGCAGCTCCGGAGTGTCCGCGTGCTCGAGAACGATCTGGTAGCCGCGTTCGCCGTGGATCTCGTCGGAGACGATGTGCAGGTCGAAGAATTCGAGCTCCTCGTCGCTGAAGCCGTAGACCTCTCGCAGCGTCGGGGTCTGGCGTCGATAGATCGAGGGCACCTGCGATTCGAGGCCCACCACCAGGCCCGCGACGGCGACCACCGGGTCTTCGCGCATCGCGACCGCATAGCACCAGCTCTGCAAGCCACGCGTCGTCGGCGACATGTTGTCGGGATCGACCACGCGCTCGCGCGTCGTCCCGCAGGCCTCGGCGAACCGGATCAGCAGATCGGTGTGGCGGTCGCCGCCGATCTCCTCTTCGTACATGTTCGACAGCAGGAAGTCCTTGGCTTCGGTGAACTTGCCGTCATCGATCGTCCTGGCGTAGATGTAGGCCAGGTAGTCGGCGAACGGGCCGACGTAGTGGTAGTGGTTCTCGGCCCAGCGCGCGAGATGGGCGCGCGACAGCTTGCCGCTCGCCCAGGCGATGCTGAACGGGGCCTTGTTGGCGCTCTTGCCCTTGATCGCGTCTTCGAGCGCAGTGCGAAACGTCTCGCGGTTCATCAGTTCGGCCATGAGGTACTCCGGTGGTGGATCAGTTGGGTCCGGGCCTGCCGAAGGCGTGGACCGGGGGCGTGCGAAAGCGAAGGATTCCGTCTCACTCAACCGTGATGTTCGCCTTGCGGATGACCTCCGCCCAGCGCTTGCGCGCATCGGCAAGCCACGCCGCCGACTGCGCCTGGTTCAGACCCGTCGGTGTGTAGTCGGAGATCCGATCGAGTTCGATGACCTCCTTCGTCGCCATCGCTGCCTCGACTTCGCTGGCCAGCAGCTTCACGATCGCATCCGGCGTGCCGGCCGGTGCCAGCAGTGCATAGGCGAAGTTCGCGCTGAACCCGGGGTAGCCGCTTTCGGCGACCGTCGGCAGGTCGGGCGCGGCTGGCGAGCGTCGGTCGCCCGAGGTGGCGAGCGCCTGCAACCTGCCGGCCTTGGCGAACGGCAGGATGCCGCTGCTAACCGCAAAGACAGAATCCACCTGGCCGCTCATCACGTCGATCACCGACGCGCCCGTTCCCTTGTACGGCACGTGGGTCATCTGAATGCCCGCCGTGGCGAGGAACGCGGCCATCGTCAGGTGACTCGGCGAGCCATTGCCGCCCGAGGCATAGCTCATTCGCTGCTCCTTCACGCGCTTCACGAAGTCGGCCACGCTCGTGATCTTCAGGGCGGGATTGACAGCCAGCGCCTGGCCATAGGTCACCGGCACCGCGATCGGTACGAAATCCTTGCTGACGTCGAACGGCATCTTGGCGTACAGGGTCGGATTGACGGTGAAGGTGGTGTCGAGCGCGAAGAGCAGCGTGTAGCCGTCGGGCGGGGCCTTGGCAACGATGTCGGCGCCCAGGTTGCCTCCCGCGCCGGCCTTGTTCTCGACGACGAACGGCTGCTTGAGCCGCTTCTGGACCTGCTCGAGCACTGCGCGCGCGAACGCGTCGAGCGGTCCGGGGACGGTGGTGACGATCACCCGCACGGGCCTGTCCGGATAAGTCTGCGCCGACGCCGCCGTGGCGCCGAGTGCGAAAACGCTCAGGATGGCGAGCTTGCTCAGTAGCTTCACGGTCGAACTCCTCGGGTGGTGCGCGCCTGGCCGGCGCGGGTGCGGCTGGTCATGGACGGAATTCATGCGCGCTCGCCGATCAAGCCTCGATCGACATCGCATGCTGGAACGAGAAGCCGTCGCTGTACACGTGCTCGACCTGCGAGCCGCGTTGCGCGAACGATGTCTTGGCGTAGGCGATCATCGCCGGCGAGCCGCAGAGATAGATGCTGTGCTCCGACAGATCCTCGTGGTCGGCGAGCACCGCGTCCTGCACGTGGCCGCGGCGCCCGCTCCAGCCGGGATCGGCGCGCGAGAGGACGGGCACGTAGCGAAACTCGAACAGCCGATCCGCCCAGGACCGGATCTGCGCGTCGAGGTAGAGATCCTCGGCGGTGCGCATGCCCCAGTACAGCGACACCGGCGGGCAGCCGGGGTCGTCGAGGAGCGCCTCGAGCATGCTCTTGATCGGCGAGATCCCGGTGCCGGTGACCACCATCAGCAGCGGGCGGTCGTCCTGCGTGTGGCAGTAGAAGCTGCCGAGCGGGATCTCGACCTCGAGGCGATCCCCCGGACGCAGCCGCGGCAGCAGCACGTCGGTGAAGCGGCCGCCCGGGATGCGGCGAATGTGGCAGTCGATGCTGCAGCCGTCGGGCGTCGAGGCCATCGAGAAACTGCGATGGCTGCCGTCGTCGAGATGGATGTTCAGGTGTTGGCCGGGCGCGTAGCTGACGCCGGGCAGCTCGGGCAGCTCCAGCTGCAGGTGCCAGACGTCTGCCGTGAGCGGTCTCAAGCCGCGCACGAGTGCGATCGTGCGCTCGGGTGTTGCGAGCTGCGGTCCGCGCTGGACCTCGATCACGAGATCGCTGTCCGCTCGGGCCTGGCACATCAATCCGAAACCCGCGTCTGCCTCCTCGGCAGTCAGCGCGAGCGGCATCTCCTCATAGCGCACCCGGCCGCTCAGGATGCTGGCGCGGCACGTCCCGCAACCGCCGAAGGTGCACTCGTGCGGCAGCCGCACGCCGTGTCGGAGCGCACCCTCGAGCACCGACTCGCCCTGCAGGACGTCGAAGCCTTCGCCGCTCGGCTGCACGATGACGCGGTGAACCATCGCCGTGCTCGGTCGCTAGCGCTTGATGTCGGCTTGGACGAGCACTTCGTGCCCCTTCGGTGCGAGCAGGCGTTGCAGCGCCGCCAGCGCCGCGAGCCCGCACTTCGTATCCTGCTCGCCGTTGCCGCCGCTCAGGCCGACTCCGCCGACCACCTGCTCGTCAACGACGATCGGAAAGCCGCCGACGAACGCCGCGAAGCGGCCCTCGAAGCTCCACTGGATGCCGAACGCCTCGTTGCCGGGGAGCGCCGGGCCGTTCGGCGGCAGCGTGAACAGGTGCGTGGAGCGCTTGTGGCCAGCGGCCGTGAACGCCTTGTTGATGGCGATCTGCGGCCCCGTGATCCGTGCCCCGTCCATGCGTTCGAGCACCAGCGGATAGCCGCCCTCGTCGACGACGCACACGCTTTCGGTGACGCCGATCTTGAGCGCCTCCTCGATCGCGGCGCGCACCATCGCGCGTGCTTCGCCGAGTTCCAGTCGCAGAATGCTTTTCACGGGTTTCGAGGCTTGGGTGAGAAGGGCGCAACAGCTCAGCAACCGCGGTATACGGTCTTGAGCTGGGTGTAGAAGTCGAGCCCGGCGCGGCCGGATTCGCGCAGCGTCGACGTGCTCGAGCGCTTGATCCCGCCGAACGGCGCGTTGACGAGATTGCCGGTGGTCGTGCGGTTGATCTTGACGCTGCCGGCTTCGATGTCGCTCGCGAACGCGTGCATGGTGCGCGGGTTGCGCGTGGCGATCGCGGCCGCCAGGCCGTAGTGGGTGTCGTTCGCCTTGGCGATCGCATCGGCGTAGCTGTCGACCTCGATGATCGCCAGGACGGGCCCGAAGATCTCCTCGCGAGCGATGCGCATCGACTGCGTCACGTCGGCGAACACTGCCGGCGAGACGTAGTGGCCGTGATCGAATGCGGGCCCTTGCAGCCGCTCGCCGCCGATCAGATGGGTCGCCTCGGACTTGCCGAGCGCGACGTAGGAGAGGACCGTCTCGAGCTGTCGCGCGGAGGCGAGCGGGCCGATGTCCGTGCCCGGCGTCAGTCCGCTGCCGATCTTGAGCGAACGCACGCGCCCGACCAGCTTGTCCGTAAACGCCGCCTTGACCGGCTTCATCACGAGCAGCCGGCTCGTGCCCGTGCAGGCCTGGCCGCTGAGCGACAGGCCGCCCTTGATTGCGAGATCGACCGCCTGGTCGAGGTCGGCGTCGTCCATCACGATCAGCGGGTTCTTGCCGCCGAGCTCCAACTGCGTGCGGGTCGTGAACGGCACGGCACGATGGATCTGCTCGCCGGCCGCGGTCGAACCGGTGAACGAGATCGCGCGGACCTGCGGCGACTCGGTGATCGCCGGACCGACGTCCGCGGCGCGGCCCGTCAGGTAGTTCAGCACGCCCGCTGGCAGCCCGCCGTGGACGAGTGCCTCGGCGAGCCGCAGCCCGCTGAGCGGCGCCTCGGACGAAGGCTTGAAGACGACCGTGTTCCCGGTCGCGAGTGCGGGTGCGATCTTGCGCGCTGGGATCGACGCGGGGAAGTTCCAGGGCGAGATCACCGTGACGACGCCGAGCGGCTCGCGCAGGCCGTACACGAGCTGCTCGGGGTCGTCGCTCGGATACGTCTCGCCGCCCACGGTCTGAGCCTCGACCGCATAGAAGCGCAACGTCTGCGCGCTGCGCAGGAATTCGTCACGCGACAGCGCGAGAGACTTGCCCTCCTCGCGGGTCAGCTCCTCGGCGAAGCGGTCGACGTGCGTCTCGAGATAGTCGGCCGCGGCGAACAGGACGCGGGCGCGCCGCGACACCGGCGTCGAGCGCCACGTTGCAAACGCGCGCGCGGCCGCTGCCACGGCCGCCTCGGCGTCCGCACGCCGCGACGCCTGGAAGCGTCCGACGATCTCTCGCGTGTCTGCGGGATTGGTGTTGTCGAAAACCTCCCCCGAGGAGCACGGCGTCCACTCGCCGCCGATGAGATTGAGGAAGCATTCGACAGTCACGGCAGGTCGCGGGCGTTTTGTAGGGTTCGACATACTGTATACCAAACTTGCGGCAGATCAAGGCCTGCCGACCTTCGGTGTGGCAGCCGGTTCGCCGCGGCGACTCGGTCGACTGTATGCAGTAAGATCGCGCATTCGGTGGCGCCGGACCACCGCGCATGCCCGGCTGGGAGATCGCAATCGTGGTCGAGGTGAAACTCGAAAAGCTCGGCGCCTCGCACGCGCCGCTGACGAAGCTGGTCGCCGCCGCGTTGCGCGAGCGCATCCTCAACGGCGAGTTCCGGCCCGGCGAGCGTCTCGTCGAGGCGAAGCTGTCGGAAGAACTCGGCGTTTCGCGGATGCCGGTGCGCGAGGCCTTGCGCGTGCTGGCGGCCGAGGGCGTCGTCACGATCGAGCCCCGACGCGGCGCCGCGGTGACGATCCACGACGACGATCAGATCCGCGAGATCGTCGAGGTCCGCGCCACGCTCGAGGGGCTCAACGCCAAGCTGGCGGCGAAGCGGCGCGATCCTCAGCGCTTGGCACGCCTCCAGCAAGTCCTCGCCGCCGGGGTCAAGGTCGCCGACGGTGCAGAGCTCGCGAAGCTGCACCAGGACAACGAGAACTTCCACGACGCGCTGGCCAGCGCTGCCGACAACTCCGTGCTGCGCGAACTGGTGCGTTCGTTGCGCGAGCGGACGGCGCTCATCTTCGCGCCGCACAGCAAGAAGCGCGCACGCGAGAACTGGGAAGAGCACGCGGCGATCGTGCGCGCCGTCGTGGCGGGCGACGCCGACCTGGCGGCGCTGCTCGCCTCGCGGCACGTGTACTCGGCGGCGCAGGCGCTGCCGCAGTCGGGGGCGGTCGAGCAAGATGCGGGCGCGGCCAAGCGCAAACGAGCGGGGCAGCGGCGCACCGGTACCTGATCCCCTCAGCCCAGCGTCTTCACCAGAATCCCGACCGCGCCGAAGCCGGCAAGCGCCAGCAGCAGGCGACGCACGCCCTGTGAGGAGATTCGCGCTGCGAGCCGGCCGGAGAGCGTGAATCCCGCCACCACCCACGGCGCGAGCCAGAGGCTCAGCACGAGTTCCTGACGCCCGAAACGCCCGACGGCCGCGAGCAGAATGATCGACACGAACGCTCCCGCCGCGAGCACGCAGCCCACTGTCGAGCGCAGACGCCCCGGCTCGAGGCGCTGCATGGCGATCGCGAACGGCGGTGCACCTGCGGAGGTGATCGTGCCCATCAGCCCCGAAGCCAGGCCGGCGACGGCCAGGTTCGTGCGCGACGGCGCCACTTGCCAACCCGCCAGGCTGAGCGCCACGGCGGCAAGGATCATCACTGCATAGAGCACCGCGATCGGCGTCGGCGCGAGCAGAGACAGCACCAGCACCGCCAGGGCGGAGCCGGCGAAACGGCCGAGCAGCGTGACGCCGACGAGCGGCCAGTCGACGTGCGCACGCTCGCGCAATGCCGACATCAGGGAAACGGCGCCGCCGAGCGCGAGCAGCGGGCCGGGGGCGAGGCCGGGAAAGAAGAGTCCGGCCAGCGGTGCCGAAAACATCGCGAACCCGATGCCGCCGATGCCTTGCAGCAGTGCGCCGACGAGCACCACGCCCGACATGAGCAGGTAGTCCGGACCGGCAATGCCCTGGGGTGCGAGCGCGTCGAAGATCATCGAGCCGCAGCGCGTTGCGCCAGCGGCACCCACGAGACACTGACATCGCCTTTGAGGAACGTCTGGCAGGCGAGGCGGTGGTTGGCCGCAAGTTCAGCCTCGCTCAGGAGCTTGCGTTCCTTCGGCTTCACTGCGTCGGTGTTCTCGATTCCACTCTCGATCGTGCAATGGCAGGTGCCGCACAGACCGCCACCGCACTTGAAGGGGATGCCACCTTGCTCGCGCAGCGACACGCGCAAGAGGTTGCTGTCGCGCGGGGCCGTGACGAGCTTGTCCCCGCTCGTCAAGAAGGTGATCGTCACCTTGCCCCCAGGCGCGGCCGGTGCAGCGGCGGTCGTGTCCGGCGATACGCGGACGAGCCTCGTCGTCGGGTCGGCGTTGGCCCGCGTGAGTTGCTCCAGCTCGCCGCGAGCGGCTTCGACTGAGGGGAACTTGGGCAGGAACTTCGAAGGCAGCACGTTGACCACCGGAGGCGGTGCCTCGTCGACGATCGTGATGCGCGGCTCGCCATCCAGCCGCGCGATGACGAAGCGCGCGCGCGGCTGGCCGCAGAACAGGTAGTCGTAGGCCTCCACCGGCTCGATGCCCGCGCCGACTTCGGTGCGGAAGAGACCGCGCTTGGACGTCAGGATGACGAATGGGCCGGTCGTCATGTCGATTGCGGAAGCGCCGTGGCCGGAGTGACCGGCTCCGGGTCCTGAAAGAGGACGATGTCGTGTTCGATCCAGAGCTGGCACATCAGCCGGTACCCGGTGTCGAGCAGCGCGCCCAGCTGCTTTCTTTCCTTCCAGTTCGGTGGCGGCAGATGCGTCCCGCCGTCGAGGACGCGGCACGCGCACTTCGCACACTTGCCCATGCCGCACTCGTAACGCAGGTACGGATACGGGAACTGCTTGATGCCTGTGCGAACGACGAGGTTGCTCTTGGGTGCCACATCGCCGATGTGCACTTGGCCATTCTTGTGGAGAGTGATCTGCGGCATCGCGCAACCCCCGGGGCTACTAGTATACTGTATACCGCCCACGGGTCGCGAGAGCACTCTCCACGATATCACTCGATGATGCGCACCGTACGCAGCAGGACATCCGACGGATGCGGATGCCGAGCGCCCGGGCGGTGCGAAGGTTCACGACCAGCTCGAACACCGTCGGCTGCTCGATCGGAATGTCGCCGGGGCGGGTGCCGCGCAGGACCTTATCGACAAGTTGCGCCCCACGGCGCAGCTGCTCGTCCTGCGAGGAGCTGTACGCGAGCAGCGCGCCGGCGTCGGCGAGCTCGGTGCGATGCGCAACAAGCGGCAGGCGTCGCCGGAGCGCCGCTTGGCACAGCGGCGCGCGCAGGTTGTAGACAAGCGTCCCGGCGGCCGGCATCACCGCGTCAATCCGCGCGGCAACGAAGCGTCTGAGGATCGGCTCGATATCCGCCTCGGTGCGTATCGGCTCCTCGACGGGGAACTATCCGGGGAACTATTCGGGCACTTCCGTCGCGCTCTGTCGCAGCCCTCCTAGGAGAGATGCGACGGCGTGCGACACTACTTCCCACGCTTTCTGGTTCGAGTCCAATCGCGCCTACCAACACCCAGACCCGGAAAGTTGTTGATGCTCAACGACTTTCCGGGTTCTTCGTTTCCGGCACCGACGCAGATGCAGGAGCCACCGCTTCGGATCGCAATGTGGTCCGGTCCGCGCAACATCTCGACGGCGATGATGCGCTCGTTCGGCGCTCGCCCCGACACTGCGGTGATCGACGAGCCGTTCTACGCGGCGTACCTGCTGCACAGCGGCCTCGGCCATCCGATGCGCGACGAGGTGATCGCCTCGCAGCCGAACGACTGGCGCGACGTCGTGACGGGGCTGCTCGGTCGCGTGCCCGGCGACAAGCCGGTCCACTACCAGAAGCACATGACGCATCACATGGTCCCCGCCTTCGGCAGGGAATGGCTCGCGCAGGTCCGCAATGCGTTCCTCATTCGCGACCCGGCTGCGGTGCTGACGTCGTACGTCGCCCGGCGCGGCGAGGTGACGCTCGCCGACATCGGCATCGTCCAGCAGCGAGAGCTGTTCGAGCAGGAGGCGGACCGACTCGGTCGGGCGCCGCCGACCGTCGAAGGCCCCGACATCCTCGCCGATCCGGCCCGCGTGCTGGCCAGACTGTGCGCGGCGCTCGGAATCGCGTACACCGATGCCATGCTCCACTGGCCGGCAGGGCGGCGCGACAGCGACGGCGTCTGGGCGCCGGCCTGGTACGACGCCGTCGAACGCTCGACCGGCTTCGAACGGCCGGCGTCTCGCGGTGCGGTGACGCTCAGCGGCGAATTGCAGCGGATCGCCGACGCGGCGCGACCGCACTACGAGGCGATCGCCAGGTACAAACTCTGTTGAGCATCGGAGGGCAAGGCATGGCAAGGCTCCAGGACAAGGTCTGCATCGTCACCGGCGCGACCAGCGGCATCGGCAAGCGCACCGCCGAGATCTTCGCCGCCGAGGGCGCGAAGCTCGTGATCGCCGGGCGGCGCGAAGCAGAAGGGCGCGCGGTCGCGCAGTCGATCGGCGCACGCTGCGAGTTCGTCCGCACCGACGTGACGCAGGAAGCGCAGATGAAGGCGCTGATCGACTTCACGATGGCCAGGCACGGGCGCATCGACTGCCTGTTCAACAACGCGGGCGGACCGGCACCGGTCGGCGGCATCGAGGGCATCCCGGTCGAGGGGTTCGATGCGGCGATCGCGGTGCTGCTCCGCTCGGTGATGCTCGGCATGAAGCACGTCGCGCCGATCATGATGCGCCAGCGCGCCGGCAGCATCATCAACAACGGCTCGATCGCCGGCGTGCGCGCCGGCTATTCGTCGTCGATGATCTACTCGGCGGCGAAGGCCGGCGTCATCCACCTCTCGCAGTGCGTCGCGATGCAGCTCGGCGAGCACAACGTGCGGGTGAACACGATCTCGCCCGGCGGCATCGCGACCGGCATCTTCGGCAAGGCGCTCGGGCTTCCGATCGAGAAGGCAGAGCAGACCGCCGAGGCGATCAAGGCGGCGCTCGCGGGCATGCAGCCGATTCCGCGCGCCGGGCTCACCGACGACATCGCGAATGCCGCGGTCTTTCTTGCAAGCGACGAGTCGACCTTCGTCAACGCGCACAACCTCGTCGTCGACGGCGGCGTCGTCGGCGGCAGGCTGTGGACGCCGCAGCAGCAGGCGCTGAAGGGGTTGCGCGATGCCTTCGGTGTCGAGAGCTGAGGTGCCGTTGCGTCGCTACGCTGCGATCAAGGCCCAGCACACGATCGCGCTGCACACCGAGCTCCAGCGCCCGAATCCCTTGTAGATCTGGGCGGCGACCGCCGCCTGCTGACCCAAGGTTCCCTCCGCCCTGATCTGCGGATCGGAGACGTTCCGCACCGCAAGCCAGACGGGCACCTTCAGGTTGCCTCGGCTTCTCGCCAGGCCGAGGACCGCGTCGCCCATCTCGCTGACGGAGCCGAGCCCTTTCAGCTGGTAGTGGTTGTCGGAGGTGTCGAAGCCGAAGAAGTCGGTGGTCAAGACAGCGCTCGAAGGAGAAGCGCTGACGACGATGCGAGGGGCGCGCTTGTTCTCCGGCGGCAATCTCGCGCTGTTCGCCTTGAAGAGCCGCCTGGCAGTCGCAAAGAGCCGCGCGCTCGGCGGCGCGCTCTTGAAGCTTCGATGCGCGAACGTCTCCTTCGACAGCCACTTCATGCAGTCGAACGTCACGACCGGACTGACGATCACGTCGCCGACTTCGCACGTCGGACCGATGCCGCCGGCAGTTCCCGTGGTGATGACGATCTCGGGCGCGACCTCGGCGATGATCTGCTGCCAGACGTCCTCGTTCGGCAGCGTTTGGCCCGGTTTGGGTGCCGTCTTCGTGTCCTGCGACATGTGCGAGTCGGACTTGAAGTAGACGACGCGCTTCTTGCCGATGCTGCCGGTCCAGTACGCGCCGAGCCGTCCGGCCTGCACCGCGGGACAGACCGGCCGCATCTTCTTGGCGATCGTGGCGAAGTTGTGCCGGTACGGCGCGTAGTCGTTGCGCGAGTCCTTGCCGGGCGTGAGCACACGGCTGAGGGCGTGCCCTTCGTCCACCGTCCACGTGACGACCAGCGCGTCGGCCTTCGGCAGCGCGCCCGACGGGCCCTTGCGGACCGTCGCATCGGCCTTCGGCGCGAGTCCCTTCGGCCATGGAATCTCGGTGAAGCGCGACAGGCCGGTCGCGGTGCTGAACGCGAAGAAGGCGGCACCTTCCGGGGCTTCGGAATCGAAGTCGATGATCTCGCGTTGGAAATCCTCCGGTGTTGCTGCCTTTTTTGTCGCGGCGGAGGTTGCGAACGATCGCTCCGGAGCAGGCGTCGCAATCGGATCGAAGCCGAGGTTGCGTTCGACCCATGCGCGGCTGGCAATGGTCATGGAGCAACTCCCTTCTTGCGCACGAGCGACTTCGCGGGTCGAGACCGGTGGCCGCGGGCCAACCCTGCAGCACGCCCGCCCACGAGTATCTGGAGTTCATCCTGACGACGAGCTGACTACCGCAAGCCGCGATGCAAAGGACGGCTGTGCTCTGGAACCTGGGTTCTCCGTTGCGATCGAACGGCGCTTTCGGGACAGGACAGGAGATTCGCTCATGAGAACGACGCTGGTGAAGTGGGCTGTCGTCTCGACGCTGTCGGTCGCCGCTCCTGCGTGGGCCCAGGACGCTCCACCGCCGTCCGCGGAAGCGGCACGCATCGAGTCGCTGGTCAACAAGGCAGCCGCCTTGGTCGAAAGCAAAGGCGAGGCCGTCGCCTTCGCCCAATTCAGGACGCGCAACAGCGATTGGTGGTCCGGCAACACCTACCTGTTCGCCTACGACCAGAACCTGAACGTCTTGCTGAACCCGGCGTTCCCGACACGAGAGGGAACCAACGTCCACGGCCAGACCGACGCGAACGGCAAGCCCATGCACGACGACTTCATGAAGGTCGTTCGAGCCAAGGGGTCGGGATGGGTGGACTACGTCTTCCCGAAGCCGGGCGAGAGCAAGCCGTCGCGCAAGTGGACCTACGTGAGGGGCGTCACTTTCGATGGAACGCCGGGGCTCATCGGCGCGGGCTTCTATCCCGAGTAGATCGATTCGGCGAGCTGCTGCAGGGCCTGCGGCAAAGCCGCACCGGCGCTACTTCCAGGCGTAGCGCAACCCGATCCACGCGCCGCGCGGCGGGGCGAGGCCGAGGAACGGCTCGGCGACCGCGTTGGCAGGATCGAAGGTCCGCGACGGGTTCGCAAAGACGTTGCGGCCGAGCGTTCCGAAGTTGGCGACGTCGCGGTTGAAGACGTTGTCGATGCGCCCGAACAGCTCCCAGTTCTTCGCGAACCGCCAGACGCCGTCGACGTTCACGAGGGCGTAGCCGGGCACGGTGCCGTGCACGTCCTGGTTGTTCTCGTCGCCGCGGGAGCGGATCGCGCCATTGGCGACGAGGTTGGCGCCGAACGCGAGCGACTCGCTCGCAGTGAAGTCGAGGCGAACGCGCAGGGTGTGCTGCGGGATGCCCGGAATCCGGTTGCCGCCGGCGACGACGATGTCGCCGTTGGCGTCCGCGCTCGAGTTCGCCGGGCTGTTCTCCGTGAAGCCGCTGACGAAGGTCGCATCGATGTAGCCGTAGCGCGCGACGACGCCGAGCGGCCCCCACTTCGACGCCCCCGTCAGCTCGAGGCCCTGGCGGCGGGTCTTGCCGACGTTCTGGAAGAACCCGGCGTTGATCGCGTTGCCGCTGCTCACGAACTGGATGTCGTCGAAGAGGTCGGTGCGGTAGATCGCAGCGCTCCAGCTCGTCTCGCCGTGCTTGCCGCGCGCGCCGATCTCGATCGTCCTGGCGACGACCTTCTTCAGCGGCGGGTCGGCGAGGAAGGCGTTCGGCAGCTTGCACGGCGCCGCGGGGTCGGCGCACGTCAGCTCCATCGCCGTCGGCGCCCGCATGCCCTCGTTGTAGCTCGCGTAGGACGTGAAGCCCGGGGCAGGATTGAAGTTGAGCCCGAGCGCGGGATTGAAGCGCGTGAAGCCGTGGTCGCCATTCAGGGCGGGGCTCGTGCCGCTCTGATCGCGGATGCCGACCCGGTTGTCGTTGTAGCGGCCGCTCGCGGTCACCGTCCAGAGCTCGTGGAACGCGAACGTGTCCATCGCGTAGACGGCGAAGTTGCGGGTGCGCGTCTTCGCGTCGGTCGCGGGCGCGAAGTCGCCGACCGGCACGGTGCCTCGCGAGGCGTCGAAGCTCGCGGGCTGCGACTCCTGGGTGAATCGCGCGTTGCCCGCGTCGGTGCTGGCGCCGAGCACGAGCTGGTTGGGGCGGCCGGCGAGCGGCTGCGTCAACGTCAGCTGGAGCGCTCCGCCGTAGCTCGTCTGGTCGACGGTCGAGCGGTCGTTCAGCGCCGGCACGTTGTCGACCTCGCCCGTCACCGGGTCGACCGCGCCGAAGTCGTCGTTGACGTTGCTCGACGTGTTCTTGTTGCGGAAGTGCCGCAGGTAGGCGCTGCCGGCGACGAGCACGTCGTCCCGGATGAAATGGCTGCCCTTGACCGCGACCATCGCGAGCTGGTTCCGGTTGACGTCGGGATAGGTGTACGCCTGGCGACGATCGTCGAGGAACGACAGCGGCAACGTCTGCGTGCCTTCGAGCCGGTTGTTCGCCGCCGTGAGGCTGACGTCGACGTTGTCGCGCTCGGTCTCGTAGCCGGCTTTGCCGAAGAGCTGTGACACCCGGCTCGGGTTGTGCTGCGCCCAGCCGCGGTCCTTCGAGACGTTGCCGGTGACGTAGTAGTCCCACGGGCCGGACACGCCACCTTGCTCGACTGTGAGCGTGCCCCTGCCGAACGAGCCCCCCGACGTTTCGATCGAGCCGCCGGGATACTGGCGGCCGCTCTTGGTGTAGATCGCCAGCGCACCGCCGAGCGTGTTGAGCCCGAACAGCGGGTTCGAGCCCGGGATGAGCTGCAGGCTCGCGATCGCCGACGACGGCAGCAGGTCCCAGTTGACGACGTCGCCGAACTGCTCGTTGATGCGCACGCCGTCCTGGAACACCGACAGCCCCTGCGGCACGCCGAGCAGCGGCGACGCGGTGAAGCCGCGAAAGCTGATGTCGTTCTGGTGCGGGTTGCCCTGCGCGGCGTTGACGGTGACGCTGGTCGGGTTGCTCTCGAGAAATCCGGAGAGGCTTCCGGGCCGCTGCCTGGCGAGGTCCTTGCTGCCGTAGACCTGGACGTTCGCCGGAACGTCTTTCAGCGCCGTGCCGAGCCCCGGAAGCGGCGTCGTGCCGATGACCTCGACGCGTTCCAACTCGAGCGCTTCGGCCGGGTTGTCTGCCGGCCGTGCGGCCTCGCCGCCGAGCGAAAGGCAGGCGCCCAGCGCGACACGGACGATGCCCCGCCGGTTGCGTGTCGAACGGTTCGTCGGTGACATCTTGGCGACACGATCCTACGGTGAATTCCCGATGTGGCCGGCTCGCCGTTGCCGTCGAATCGTCTTCCCCGGGAGGGCCCGGTAGGAGAACATGGATGAACAGCTTCGCTCTTCGGATGCGGGCAGCAGCAGCGCTCGCGGCTGCGCTCGTCGTCGCGGGCAACGGCAACGCGCAAGGCAACGCGCCGCCGTTCAACTTCGAGATCCGCACGTTGTCGAACCGTGCCGACCTGATCAGCGACGGCGACGCGCTGGTCGAGGTCACGGCGCCGAAGAACGTGCCGTTGAAGAAGGTCACATTCACGCTGAACGGCAACGACGTCGCCCCGGCGTTCGTCCTCGACGAGGCCTCGCGGACGTTCCGCGGCGTGCTGACGGGGCTGAAGAACGGCGACAACGACTTCGTCGTCGGCTCCAACGGGCAGGGCCAGGGCCGCCCGGGGGCCGCGCTCACGATCACCAACCATCCGCGCGGAGGTCCGATCCTGCTCGGCTCGCAGACGCAGCCGTGGATCTGCGCCACGCCGGCGCCCGTCGCGGCGTCGGGAGTCACGCCGGCGTCGAACGCGAGCGGCCTGACGACAACCGCGGTCGATGCGCAGTGCAACATCGCCACCGAGTTCAAGCTCTTCTATCGGACGACGACGGCCGGGTGCTCGACCGCGCTGCCCGACCCGAGCCCGCCTGCGGCACCGCCGACCAACAACTGCTTCAAGCCGTACACGCCCGGCACCACTCCGGTCGACCTCGCGATGACGACGACGACCAACGGCCTCACCGTGCCGTACATCGTCCGCGTCGAGCGCGGCACGATGAACCGCGGCATCTACGACATCGCGGTCCTGTTCGACCCGACGAAGCCGTGGACGGCGCTCGCGCCGCAGCCGCAGTGGAACGGCAAGGCGCTCTACAGCTTCGGCGCGTCGACGGGCCAGCCGCGCCTGCAGTTCCGCACCGAGCAGAACTGGGCCGACAACACGGCGCTCTCGCGCGGCTTCATGGTGATCGACAACAGCCTTACCGACTCGCTCTACAACTCGAACCGCGTCCTCGTCGCCGAGACGGTGATGATGATGAAGGAGCACATCGTCGACACCTACGGCGAGATGAAGTACCTGATGGGCAACGGCTGCTCGGGCGGCTCGATCCAGCAGAACACGGTCTCGTCGATCTACCCGGGGCTGCTCGACGGCATCCAGCCGAGTTGCGACTACCCCGACTCGATCACCACGGGGCTCGAGGTGGTCGACTGCGTGCTGCTGGTCAACTTCTACGACAGTGCGGACTGGAAGGGACTGCAGGGCGGCCTGACGCAGGACCAGATCAACGCCAAGAAGACGGCGATCAACGGCCATCTCGACCACCGCGGCTGCCAGTCGTGGAACAACTCGTTCGGCTTCAACGGCAAGCCGGGCAACTACGTCCCGACGCTGGTGGTCGACCAGAACACGGGCGTGATTGCGCCTTCGGGTGCACCGCGCAACAACTGCCTGCTCCCCGCCGCGCTCGTCTACGACCCGGTCACCAATCCGAACGGCACGCGCTGCGGCGACGCCGACCTGTCCACTGCCGTCTGGGGCACGACCCCGGGCATTCCGCCGGGCAGCGTCCGTGCACGCACGACGTTCGACAACACCGGCATCCAGTACGGGCTGAAGGCGCTGCTGGCCGGGAAGATCTCGCCCGAGGAGTTCGTGACGCTGAACGAGAAGATCGGCGGCTTCGACGCCGACGTGAACCGCACCGCCGTGCGCAGCGTCGCCGACCCCGACGCGCTGCCGATCGCGTACCGCGCCGGCATCGTCTCGAGCGGCGCCAACCTCGGCAAGGTGCCGATCATCGATTCGCGCGGCTGGGACGAGCAGGGCATCCACTACATCTGGCGGTCGTTCTCCGAGCGCGCGCGCATCGACGACGCGAACGGCGACCACGCCAACCAGGTGATGTGGCGCTACGGCACGGGGTTGCTGCCGGCGACGGCGGCACAGGTCGCGGCGGTCACGACGCAATCGTTCCTGACGATGGACATCTGGCTCAGCAACCTGGTGACATCCGCACCGAAGGCGACGCTCAACGACGTGCGCACGCATGCGCAGGTCGTCGCCGGCAAGCCGGCGACGGCAGTCGACCTGTGCTACCTCACCGGCGACACGAACTTCACGACGCCCGTCTTCGACTTCGCCGTCTGCGACGCCGATCCGCGGCTGCAGAAGCACGCGTCGCCGCGCCAGGTCGCCGGCGGGTCGATCGAGGAGAACATCCTCAAGTGCCAGCTCAAGCCGCTGAACCCGGCCGACTACGTGCCGGTCACGTTCACGGCCGCGCAGTGGACTCGCCTTTCCAACGCGTTCGCGAGCGGCGTGTGCGACTGGAGCAGGCGAGGGGTCGGCCAGCGTGAAGCGATCTCGCCGCTCACGTTTGCGGCCGGGCCGGGCGGCGAGCGGCTGCCGCCACCGCCGCGGGCGATGGTGCGCTGACGATCGCTCACAGCGCTGCGACCGGTCGGGCCGGCGCAGCGCAACAGCGGCAGGGAGGGACCCGGCCGGGCCTGACCGCGTACGCTTGCGTCCCGTGTCCACGACTCGTCGAAAGGTTCTCAAGGCGGCCGCATCGCTTCTGGCGTGCAGCGTGCGACCGGCGCTCGCGCAAGGCCTCGTGCCCATCGCCGACATGCACAGCCATGTCGGCATCCTCTCGCAGGCGTCGCTTGCCGACGAGATGCGCGCCAACGGTGTCGCCCTCGTCGCCTGGGCGCTGCCCGCCGACATGCCGTGGATCCAGCCGGTCGCGACCGGCATCGCCCAGAAATCGGAGCCGGCGCCGGGCGAGCCGGCGGCATTCTTCGCCCGGCGGATCGACGGCGAGAACGCGACGATCGCGCGCAACGGCCTCAAGCGCGTCCTGACCCGCGCCGACGTCGACGACTGTGTCGTCGGCGGCGAGCACGGCGTGGTGCTCGCGGCCGAAGGCGCCGACTTCCTCGAAGGCCGGCTCGATGGCCTGGCCGCTGCCGTCGCGAAGGGCCTGCGCCACGTCCAGCTCGTGCACTACATGCGCAGCTTCGTCGGCGATCGGCAGACCTCGGAGCCGCAGTGGGGCGGCGGCCTGAGCGACTTCGGCCAGCAGCTGGTCGAGGCGTGCAACGAGCACGGCGTGCTGATCGATCTCGCGCACTGCGCCGAGCCCGCGATCGAGCAGGCACTGCGGATCTCGAAGCGGCCGATGGTCTGGTCGCACAGCTGGGTCGGCAGCACCGGCGGCCGCTGGCAGGACAGCTACGGCTTCGAGCAGCGCCGCCTCTCGCTCGCGCGCGCCCGGGCGATCGCCGATCGCGGCGGCGTCGTCGGCGTGTGGAGCTTCGGCCTCGAGCGGCCGAACCACCGCAGCGACGGCTGGCCGGTGGGCCGCGACGATCCGAAGGGCTATGCCAAAGCGATCGCGGCCCTGGTCGAGCAGATCGGTCCCGACCACGTCGGCTTCGGCACCGACCTCGCCGGCGTCGGCAAGAGCACGTCGATCGACGATTACGCGGGCGTTCGCCGCGTGGTCGAGCATCTCCAGGACATGAAGCTGCCCGCGAGGACGATCGAGCGCGTCGCTTGCGGCAACTACGCGCGGGTGCTCAAGGACGCCTTCACTCGCTAGGCCCGGCCGCGCGGCGGGTCACTGCTCGAACTTCGGGCGGATCAGGTTGTCGAACGAGAACACCTCGTCCCACTTCTGCTGGGTGAGGAGCTTGCGTTCGTCGACGACGATCTGGTGCAGCGACTTGCCGGTGAGGTAGCCCTCCTTGGCGATCTCGGCGCACTGCTTGTAGCCGAGCGAAGGCTTCAGCACGGTGACGATGCCGAGCGAGTTCAGCACCATGTCGCGCGTTCGCTCCGCATTGGCGGTGATGCCGACGACGCAGTTCGTGCGCAGGCTCTCCACCGCACGCTCCATCGTCGAGATCGACGTGAAGAGCGCGAACGTGATCACCGGCTCCATGACGTTGAGCTGCAGCTGCCCGGCCGAGGCGGCCAGCGTGACGGTGAGGTCGAGCCCGATCACGAGAAAGCTGGTCTGGTTGACGACCTCCGGGATCACCGGGTTGACCTTGCCGGGCATGATCGACGAGCCCGGCTGCACCTGC
>Ga0207675_100002137_pt1 | contig 19613 bp, 12 predicted proteins | sample KBSSwiS42_FD_184305 | JGI IMG/M metagenome (GOLD analysis project Ga0207675, IMG submission 184305) | Switchgrass rhizosphere microbial communities from Kellogg Biological Station, Michigan, USA - KBS Switchgrass S4-2 (SPAdes) (version 2) | ecosystem: Host-associated > Plants > Roots >...
CCGCCGTCAAAGTCGTCTTGCCGTGATCCACGTGACCAATCGTTCCGATGTTCACGTGCGGCTTACTGCGATCAAATTTCTCTTTGCTCATTGGTGTCTCTCGTCCTCGAAAGAATGGCGGCACAAGTGCCGCCGCTAAACAAAACTATTTACTTGCCACGCCCTGAACCTTCGCGATCACTTCTTCGGCGACATTCTTGGGCGCCTGATCGTAACGCTCAAAATGCATCGTCGAAGTAGCGCGGCCCTGAGTCGCCGAACGAAGATCCGTCGTATAACCAAACATTTCCGACAACGGCACGTACGCGGTCACCACTTGCGCACCGCCCGGCCGTGGCTCCATCTTTTCAATCTGTCCGCGACGACGATTAAGGTCGCCATTGACCGCGCCCATGTACTCTTCCGGCGTCACCACCTCAACGCGCATGATTGGCTCGAGCAGCACCGGCTTCGCTTTCTTGACCGCATCCTGGAACGCCAGCGAGCCGGCTATATGGAACGAGCGCTCATCCGAATCGACTTCGTGGAAACCACCATCGACGAGACGCACCTTCACATCGACTAACTCGTAGCCAGCGAGATAACCTCGCTCCATCGCATCGTGAATACCGGCTTCAGTCGGCTTGATGAATTCGCGCGGAATCGCGCCGCCGGTGATTTCGTTTTCGAACACGAAGCCTTCGCCGGGCGCCGGCTCGATTTCGATTTCGACATGTGCGTACTGACCGCGGCCACCGGTCTGTTTTTTGAAGACTTCTTTGCCCGCCGCGGGCTGCGTAATCGTTTCGCGATAGGCGACTTGCGGCTTGCCCACGTTCGCTTCCACGCCGAATTCGCGCTTCATGCGATCGACAATGATTTCCAGGTGCAACTCGCCCATGCCGGCGATGATCGTCTGGCCGGTCTCATGATCGGTTGAGACGTTGAATGAAGGATCTTCCTGCGCCAGGCGGCCGAGCGCGATACCAAGCTTGTCCTGATCCGCGCGCGTCTTTGGCTCAACCGCCACGCGAATCACCGGAGCTGGGAATTCGATCGCTTCCAGAATGATCGGCTTGTTCTCGTCACAAATCGTATCGCCGGTCGTAACCTGCTTCATGCCGCCAATGGCGATGATTTCGCCGGCGCTCGCCGACTCGATGTCTTCGCGCTTGTTCGCGTGCATGCGCATCAGGCGACCGATGCGTTCGCGCGTATCCTTGGCGGCGTTGTAAGCGTACGAACCCGACTTGATCGTGCCGCTATAAATGCGCACGAACGAAAGCTGACCGAGATGCTTGTCAGCCATGATCTTGAAGACCAGGCCGCTGAACGGAGCGCTGGCATCCGGTGGACGCGTCTCTTTGTTGGTGTTCTTCGGGTTGATGCCTTCGACCGGCGGGATATCGAGCGGCGACGGCAGATAATCAACAACTGCATCGAGCAGCGTCTGCACGCCTTTGTTTTTGAACGCTGAACCAGTAACGACCGGAACTATCCGCAACTCAAGCGTGCCTTTACGCAGTGCTTTGCGAATCTCGTCTTCCGTGATCGGCTGCGCCTCGACGTACTTATGCATCAAGTCGTCATCGACAGTCGCGACTGCTTCAATCAGCCTCTCGCGCGCAGCGGCAGCTTCCGCTTTCAACTCTTCAGGAATTTCGCTTGTTTCGTACTCAGCACCCTTGGTCTCGTCTTTCCACACGAGGCCCTTCATCGCAATGATGTCAACGACACCCTTGAATTGATCTTCGTGTCCGATAGGGATTTGGAGAGCGACTGGGTTTGCCCCGAGGCGAGTGACAATTGAATCAAATGAACGCTGGAACGAAGCGCCCGCGCGATCGAGTTTATTGATGAAACAAATTCGCGGCACGCCGTATTTATCAGCTTGGCGCCAGACCGTTTCCGATTGCGGCTCAACACCGGCGACGCCGTCAAATACGGCAACCGCCCCGTCGAGGACACGCAAGCTGCGTTCAACTTCCATCGTGAAATCGACGTGGCCCGGCGTGTCGATAATGTTAATGCGATGGTCGACCCCGTTGCGCTCCCAGAAACAAGTCGTCGCCGCGGACGTAATCGTGATCCCGCGCTCCTGTTCCTGCTCCATCCAGTCCATCGTCGCCGTGCCCTCGTGCACCTCGCCGATTTTGTGCGAGACACCCGTGTAGTAAAGGACACGTTCCGTGGTGGTGGTCTTACCGGCATCGATGTGCGCCATGATGCCGATATTCCGGAATTTGCTGAGGTCGTACTTAGCCATCTCGTAAATCGTGAATCGTAAATCGTGAATAGTTGCTTCTATTTACCATTCACGATTTACGGTTTACCGTCTTACCACTTGTAATGCGCGAACGCCTTGTTGGCGTCCGCCATGCGATGCACATCGTCCTTCTTCTTAACGGCGTTGCCGCGATTGTTCGCCGCGTCTAGTAATTCAGCGGCCAACCGATCAGTCATCGTCTTTTCGCCGCGCCCTCGCGCATAGAGAACGATCCAGCGAATCGCCAGGGCGCCGCGGCGTTCCTGGTGGACTTCAACCGGAACTTGATAGGTGGATCCTCCGACGCGACGCGACTTCACTTCGACGGTCGGGCGCACGTTTTCAATCGCGCGCTTGAAAACCTTCAGCGGCTCTTCGCCTGCTTTCTCTCCCACTTGACGAAGCGCGGTGTAAAAGGTCTTTTCCGCGATCGAGCGCTTGCCGCCCCACATAATGCCGTTGATGAACTTGGTCACCAGCGGGCTGTTGTAAACGGGGTCGGGAAGAACCGCTCTTCGCTCTGCAACTCTGCGTCTCGGCATGGGTTACTTCGCGCCTCCCTTCGGCCGCTTGGCGCCGTACTTCGAACGGCTCTTTTTGCGATCGCCGACTCCCACTGAATCGAGCGTGCCGCGAATCACGTGATAGCGAACACCCGGCAAATCTTTGACGCGCCCCCCGCGAATCAAAACGATCGAGTGCTCCTGCAAATTGTGGCCGACGCCTGGGATGTAAGTCGTGACCTCGATGCCGTTGGTCAGACGGACGCGCGCGACTTTGCGCAGCGCCGAGTTCGGTTTCTTCGGCGTTTGGGTGTAAACGCGAGTGCAAACCCCTCGTTTTTGCGGGGAACTTTGCAACGCCGGACTCGCGGTCTTGTATTTGACCTTGTGTCGTCCTTTGCGAACTAGTTGATTTATCGTCGGCATCTTTGTGTTTGTCTTTCGAACTTAGTCGCGAGCGCCAGAAGCGCAAAAAGGGCCGCGGCCTGCCTCTTTCCGGAACGGGTCCGGCAGTCAGCGCAGACAAACTGGCCTGCATTATTCGTTTAAAGGGACGTTCTGATTTCGCTTTTAGGCGGGCGCGGATTTGGCTTCCCAGTAGCCCAAAATAGCCGAAGCTTTTCTGTAGCGTCGCGGCGCCAAGGTTTCTTTGCCGCGTTCGCACCATGAAGGGTGCGAGCTTTACGCCACAATATTTTCAAACGACCGATGCCTCGCACCGAGTCGGGCAACGCCTCCGCACCGACAGAACCAGTAATAGCGTTGCACTAGAGGAATTCAGACCGGTAGTCCGAAACGGGAAACTATACGGACACAGGGGTTTGATGTCAAGCAGCAGCGGCCGGTTCAGACCATCCACTTGATCAGATAGACGATGCCCATGATTGCAGCGCCGAGCACGGCAAGCACCAGAATGATCACGCCGGCAGCGATCAGTTTGAATTTGCGATAGCGAGCCGCGGACGGCGGCGAAAGCGAACTCTGTGGAAAATACGGTGGTGGTGTAGACGTCGCCATCGGTCTATTACTTAAGATTTCGATTTAATACTAAGTTCGCGGCGGTGCGTTCGCAAGTCCGTAAACGGAGAAGATCAGATTAAGGGGTTCGCTTCGGTTTGCCGCTCGAATTCGAGTTCGCGTTTCCGTTCGCATTGGCGTTTTCCTGCTGCTTCTTCAGCATCTCTTCGTTATGCTTCTTGCCTTCACGAATGCGCTGCGCGCCGTCTTGGGCTTCCTGTAATCCATCGGTGGCGCGGTAGTCGTTGGCATCCAGTTCCAAAGCTTTCTGAAATGCGTTCACCGCTTCGCTGTAACGCGCCAACTTGATCAGTGACATTCCCAACTGGTACCAGGCCTCTTCGTCTTTCTCGTTCAACTGAGTAGCTTCGCGATAGTTGCGCGCCGCGTCTTCGTCGCGATGTAGAAAGTTATACCCTTCACCCAAGTAGAAGAATGCGGACGCGTCCTTCGGATCAGATTCAACCCTCTTTTTGAACAGGTCGATCGCCTTTTTGTACTCGTCATCGGACTCCGGCTTACGGTCGAGCGCGGCGTAGCTCATGCCCAAGCGTAGGTGTGCCTCGGCGTTATTGGGATCGAGTTTGATCGCCTGCTCGAGTACCTGCGCGGCGTGCTGATCTTCGTCGTTTTTGTAAAGTTCTTTGGCCTGGTCGACTAGAGCCTGGGCGTTGCGCTTCGCTTCTTCAGGGTTGCTGGCGGTTGTTAATGAATTCGTATTGGCGTTGTTAGTGTTCGCACGCCTGCGGCATCCTGCTACGCCGAAAATCAGCAGGAATGTTGCGGTGCAAGCAAGCGAACCCTTCGCGGAGAATCGAAAACCCCTGGCCATGCGACCGCAAGTTTCTACGCGAAACGCGATCGCGAGTCAAACGGCCGTGAGGTCAAAAACAAAAAGCGCAGGCTGGCGGCCTGCGCTACATCACAAATAGAATGGGCGCTGCAACGTGGGGGTCGCAGCGCCCATCCATTTTCGTGGTTACTGTCCTCACCCCAGCAACCACTTGAGACGGAGGATCCACCAACCGTCTCTCTTGCCCCACAATATACATCGCAACGATTATGCCGCGCAATAGAGTTTTTTGGCGCGACCGAAGCCCGCGAAAATTCGAAGATTTTTGCCGGCACCCAGTATCCAAACGTGCTCACCGTGAAAGTCTTTCACTCCGCAGGCTGTAAATTTTTCTCGATTTCTCGTGCTTGAAGGTCGCCACGAACTTCGCTTCACGACTGGACGGCTCCAATTTCCCGACGGATTGTCTCCGCGAGCTTTTCCGCGTATTCGGCAATCTTGGCCTCGTCTTCGCCCTCGATCATTATGCGTGCTAGCGGCTCGGTTCCCGAGTACCTCAGCAGCAACCGGCCGCGGCCGTTCAGCGATTGCTCAACCTCGCGAGCGGCCCGTTGCACTGACGGTAATTCTTCGAAAGGCCGCTTCTCGCGCACTCGCACATTCAACAGGATCTGCGGGTACCGTTGAAATCCCTGCGTCAGTTCAGAAAGCGACTGCTTTCGCCGCCGCATCGCGCGTAGCAGCATGATTGTCGTAATGATCCCGTCGCCAGCCAAACTGATGTGCGGGAAGATGATGTGACCTGATTGCTCACCGCCGAGCGCCGCTCCGCTGCGTAAGATTTCGTCCAAAACATACTTGTCGCCTACGTCAGTGCGAGTGAGACTAATTCCTTCATCCCGAAAGGCGAGTTCCAGTCCGATGTTACTCATGACCGTCGCGACGACTCTATCGCCGGGTAATTCGTCGCGCGTTCTGAAATCGTTTGCGAGCACCCAAAGTGTCGCGTCGCCATCAACGAAGTTTCCGGCGGTGTCAGTAAACAGAGCGCGGTCGGCATCGCCGTCAAACGCGACCCCGAGGTCGGCACCCTCAGCGACAACTCGCGCCTGCAGATTTTCGATGTGCAGCGATCCACAATCCAGATTTATGTTATGCCCGTCCGGCTTGTCATTGATGGCGACAACGTTCGCACCTAATCGCCGAAAAACCTGTGGCGCAATTTCGTAAGCGGCGCCGTTCGCGCAGTCCACTGCTATCGTCAAGTTCGCCAGCGACAAATCGTACGCAACTTCGCTGGTCAAATACTCGACGTAACGAGCGTTCAATGCCGCGGCCTCGTCGGAAGACATTGTCTGTGACGCATGGTCGTCGTCACGAATTGCCGTCTCTTTCGAATTCGCGATATCAACCTCGATCTGTTGCTCGACTGCATCGTCCAACTTGCGACCTGATGATTGGAAAATCTTGATGCCGTTGTCGTGGTAAGGATTGTGTGACGCGCTGATGACTACGCCGGCATCGGCCGGCAACGTGCGCGCGAGAAAAGCAACACCGGGCGTTGTGATGACGCCCGCGGACTTTACTTGCGCGCCAGCCTCGTGAGCCCCGGCAATTAGCGCCGCCTCGATCCAAGACCCGGATTCGCGCGTGTCGCGGCCTACAACGATTTGAGGATTCTTCCCAACATTTTCAGCCAAATGCCGTGCGAGAGCTCTCCCAATCACCGCAACTGTGGGCGCGTCCAAAGGAAAGTCGCCTGCTTTGCTGCGTATTCCGTCGGTACCAAAGAGTTTCTTCATCTGGGGCGATTTTATCTGAACTTGGGAGGTGTGGTGTGATGATTATTTTGAGCGCGGCTGTCGCAGAAAACCGATCAAATTACCGATTTCGTCAATGACGGCGACCGCACCAACTCCATTACCCTGCATCAACTCGCGCGCCGAAGACATCTCCGCGGAAGCCGGAACAAACATCGATGAGTTTACTGCGCGCATCACGTCGCGCGCTTTGCGTACACGCCACTGCTCGCGGGGCACGTTTTTTAAGTCTTCCAACGAGAGTATGCCAAGAAACTTCCCGGCGTGCGCGACAGGGAATGTCGCGTGTCGATGCAATGGCAGAAGTTCGTCAATGAATCGATTGATTGGCAAGTCAGGCTCGACTGCAATCGGCGCGGACATGCCGTCGCGAACGGTCGCGGGCTCGCGCGCACTTTTTACGACGTTCGTCGCCGCGCCCAGCAGAAACACGCCCACCATCACTGACCACAGTCCCATGAAGTAGGCGCGAAACGTGGGCGCGACTGCCATGTAAACTCCAAACGCGATGAGGACGAGCGCCATTAGTTGGCCACAGAATCCGGCAATACGCGTCGCGTCGCGAATGCTTCCGCTTCGCTTCCAAATGATCGCGCGCAACACACGTCCGCCGTCGAGTGGATAACCGGGAAATAAATTGAAGATTGCCAGTAGAAGATTTCCCGCACCCACAAAGAAAAAAAGCGCGAGCAGAAAAGTTGCTTGCAAACGGGCCGCGATCCACATGGCTCCGAAAGCAACCAACGAGAAGATGAAACTCGCCGCCGGTCCCGCAACCGCAATGCGAAATTCCGCGCGCGGACTTTCCGGCTGCGTGCGCAAACGCGCCAGGCCCCCAAACGGATGCAACACGATCTCATCGATTTCGATTCCTTCGGTGCGACCCATCAAGGCGTGGGACAGCTCGTGACCGAAAACAGAAAGAAAGAGCGCGAGCGTTGTGACCAGTCCGAGCGTCCAAGCCATCAACTCACCCATGGGCGGTAGCAACAGCGTCCCCAATTGCAGCGGATGCTTGCGCACATTCGCGGCAATCAGCGCGACGCTCATCGCAAAAACGATAAACCAGCGGTAATCAATTCTAACGGGAATGCCGTAGACGCGGGCGACGAGAATTTGACGTTTGAAGAAATTCTTGAAAGTCATTGCCTAAAGGCAAAAGGGGAAAGTAAAAAGGCAAAGGTTTAAGACACCAGAAACGGTTCGCACGTTCCCCGTCCGTTTGCCCTGCCGCTGAATCAGCGGAACTTTTTCCTTTTTAATTTTTCCTTTTGCCTTACGTTCCCGTCGCTTTCTGCCATTGCACTTCGTACAGCGGAACGGGTTGCTCGCGGTTCTTGACACTGATCGCCTCGCGCGGAGTCAGTTCGTAACGCGATTTCGCGGCCTTAGCCGTCGCTTCGCTGACCAGAATCTGTCCGCCTTTGGCATTCGACTCCAGGCGTGATGACGTGTTTACCGCGTCGCCAATTGCGGTGTATTCGGATCGGCGTTCAGAACCGATGTATCCGACCGTGACCTCGCCCGTGTGAAGTCCGATGCCGACGCCAATTTCCGGAAACCCTTCGTCACGCAATTCAGCGTTGATTGAAATCATGCGACGTTGCATTGCGACCGCCGCAGACAGCGCATTCGCAGCATCTTTCGGGGTGGCGGTCGGCGCGCCGAACAGCGCCATCAATCCGTCACCGAGATACTTATCCAGCGTTCCGCCGTGCGCGAAGATGATATCCGTCATCGCCGAGAAATATCGGTTCAACAAATCGACAATCTTTTCCGGGGCCGCATGTTCGGAGATGCGAGTGAAGCCGCGAATGTCCGCAAACAGAATCGTGATCGTCTGCGTAACGCCACCAAGTTTGAACGACTCGGGATTTTCCAGCATCTGCTTGACGACGTATTCCGGCAAGAACCGCGAATAGTTAGCCCGCGCAACTTCTTCCTTTGCCAACCGATCGTGGGCGCGCACGTTCTCAACCGCGATGGCGGTTTGTGCGGCTACCGCGCTAATCAATTCGAGATCGTCAGGCTTGAATGCAGAAAAAGGATCGAGTCGATCCGCGTACAAGGCGCCGTGTACACCCGATTCCGTGAGCAGCGGTGCACAGATCGTCGAACGCACGCCCTGTGACACGATTGAATCCACGCCGGCAAACTGCTCATCAGCCGCGGCGTCCTGCGAAAGCAGCGCGACTTTGTCTTTCATCACTTTGCGCGTGATCGTGCGGCCGATCGTCATCTTCTTCGCGAACGCTTCTAATTTTTCGTCGCGCGCGCGCGTGGCGATCGGAAACAGCTTAGCCTCGTCTGCGTTTCGTTCAGTCACCACGCCTTCAGCCAATAAGGCAATCACGCGATCAGCAGGCGTTGAGCGAAAGATGATATCGGTCGCCTTCTTGAAAATCTTGTCGAGGTCGAAACCTGTTCCGAGCGCCTTACTCATCTCATAAAGCTCACCCAGGATATTGGCCTTGCGTTGCAACTGTTCGAGCACCTTGTCACGCGCCGTAGCTGGCAACGGGCCTGCGTCAGCTTGTTGCCGCAGAACCGTGGACAGGACGTCTTTTGCCGACATGAGCAGCTGGGTGTGGCCCAGCGGCTTGTCGTCGTAACTTACATCGGCCGTACGCTCTTCTTTCGGTTGCTCGAACTTGATCGTGCTCGCGCCAATTGTGACGCGATCGCCATCCCTCAGCGAATGCTCGAATTTCTGTTCGCCGTTGACATAGACCTTGTTCGCGCTGCGATGGATCTGGCCGTTGACGTAATAGCCATCGACGATTAAGAATCCGCCGTCGTCGTTCGGCCGGATGTGTGCATGATGCCGCGAGGCGCGCGGGTCATCGAGCACAATCTGATTGTCGGGAGCGCGCCCAATTGTGCAGGTATCTGTGGGCGCCAAATTTTGTTGCGACTGACGGCCGCTGGCGTCAGTAATTTTCAGACGAGCCATACGTTCGAGAGTTGCTGCAAAGAAGCGATCGCTGCGAAAGCGAAGCCTGATTCTACAAGCAAAAACGTACGACGGCTAGCGCGATGTTTGCCCGCCAATTTTGCTTGCCGTACTTACTTCGCGGTGACATGATGACGCCGCAAATCACGTTTACCTCGCGGGGAGGATCCCCCATGCCGAACCGAAAACTCTCGCCATCACTTGCGCTGCTTGCGGCGTTTGTGTGCCTGTTCCTGTCAACTACCCTCTTTGCACAGTCAAGTGAGAGCAAGACAAAACCCGTAGGAACGATTTCCGGAAGAGTAAGCATCAGCGATAAACCGGCACCCGATGTTTTGGTGGTGGCCCAATTCTCTGATCGTCCGACATTCCAACAGCCACCATCTCGCGCCAGGACGGACGCGAATGGACGGTACAAACTCGCTGGACTTTCTCCCGGCCAATACCAGGTTTCAGTCATCGCGCCCGCGATGGCGTATGCAGACAGCACGCCGTCGCCCGGCTTCTATGGTGCGAGCAAGCCAGTTCTGCTGTCCGGCGGCGAGGACGTCGACGATATTGATATCAAACTGGTAAAAGGGGCTGTCATCACCGGCCGCGTTACCGACGTGGACGATAAGCCCGTTGTCGAACAACGAGTAAACCTGCAGATCGTCGATCAATCGGGCAATGTAATCCGGCAAGTAGACTCGTTCCTCAATTATCAAATGAGTATGACTGACGATCGCGGCATCTATCGCATTTACGGTTTATCGGCAGGCCGTTATCGCGTCAGTGTCGGGTCGGCCGAAAACGGAATCTTCACCGGCAACACTCACGCCGTTTATCCCCTGACTTATTACGGCGCTACAACCGATGCTAACCGCGCCACGATCGTTGAATTACAGGAAGCCAGCGAGGCGGCGAACATTGACATTCATGTCGGTCGCGCCGGCAACTCGTACGTGGCATCGGGCCGCCTGATTGATGCGGACACCGGACAATCGATTCCAGGGGTACGCATCACCTACGGACCTGTGCGTCAGGGCGAACAGTTTTATGGCGGCTTTATCGGCATGCCAACAGGGTCGCGTGGTGAGTTCCGCCTCGAAGGCCTCGAGCCGGGCCGTTATGGAGTCTCCATCAGCGCGACGTTCGACGCGTCGACTTATTACAGTGAGCCGGTCTTTTTCAACATTACGGATAGCGACGTCAGGAATCTGGAGTTGAAGGCGACGCGCGGACAAACGTTGAGCGGCATAGTAGTTTTCGAAGGGAGTCGCGCGAAGGAGCTACAGCAACAGGTTTCGTTTTTGAGAATTATCGCGAACATCAGTTCGACATCGAATGCTCGCACGGGAACGTCTGCGTCAGGGTCGGTCGCTGCCGATGGGACTTTTCAAATTGGCGGCGTTCGAGCCGGCAGAGTGAGTGTGTTCGTTGGCGCTTTTACGAACCCGGCCCTTTGGGGCGTAACCGTTTTGCGCGTCGAACGTGGCGGGGTCGACGTTACGAAGGGATTCGAGATACAACCGGGCGAATCGATCTCAGACTTGCGTGTCACCGCTGCACTTGGCTCTGGATCAATCCGAGGAACGATTCGCATCGTCGGGGGCGAACTGCCGGCCAACGCTCGTCTCACCGTGACCACGCGGCGAGAGGGCGGTACGGGCGCGGGTAACGCCCTGGTCGATGCGCGAGGACGATTTGCGGTCGCGAATCTGACCAGCGGGACCTATGAGGTGATGCTTGTCATAAGTTTCACTCAACCCGGGGGGCGACCCCTTCCGCCGCAGAAACAGACTGTAAACGTTTCGGATGAGGGCGAGGCTCAAGTTGACTTCATAGTCGATTTGAGTTCGAAAGAAGGCGGGCCGTGATTCAATTTGCATTCAAACTTTCTCTCGTCTTGCTCGTCTCCTTTCAAGGCGCTGTTTTTGCAGTGCACGCGCAGGGTGGTGAATCAAATGCGAGCGCGCGCGACGGAGTGATTACCGGTCGCGTTACTTCGACCAGCGGTGATCTGCCGAACACTACAACTGTGTACGTGTCAGCGTCGGGCGCCGCCGCTCCGCCCCGCAGCACGATCGTTAACAGCGACGGCACTTTCAAGATGGACGATCTGGAAATTGGCGTATACCGGGTTTGGGCGAGCTCGCCGGGATTTGTGGCAGACGCTCCTTTGGGAACCGACCCACGCGGCTTCATTCACACCGGCGAATCGGCGAATCTTCGTTTGAAAAAAGGCGGGGTCATCACCGGCACGGTCCTTAACAGCAGCAACGCGCCAGTCATTGGCGCCAACGTGCGCGCTTTTCGCATTCGCGATGAAAGCGGAAAACCCATTGAAGCCATGATTTCATCCGCCAACGAGCGTCTTACAGACGATCGCGGCGTTTACCGAATGTATGGCTTGTCGCCGGGAACTTACATTGTCGCCGCCGGCGGTATTTCGAGATTCTACGGCGGCTTCAGTTCGACGGGATACGATCAGGACCTCCCGACGTACGCGCCGTCATCCACGCGCGACACGGCCATGGAGGTAATAATCAGAAGCGGCGAAGAAGCGACAGCCGACATTCAATATCGAGGCGAACCGGGACACGCGATTAGCGGCTCAGTCAGCGGTATTCCACAGCCGGCGGGCCCGGCAACTTTCGCAAGCGCGACGATCAACATCAGTGACATGAAGAGTAAAACGATTGTCATGAATGTGGTTGCGTCAATGATTAATGACTACGCGTTTGCCGTTTACGGTGTGCCGGATGGCGAATACGAACTTGTTGCGCAGAGCTTTTCGCAATCGCGCGAGTCGCGAGCGTCCGACGCCAAACGCATCAAAGTGCAGGGCGCGGACGTAACCGGCGTCAATTTAAACGTCGCCCTGATGCCGGCAATCAATGGCCGGGTCGTGCTCGATAGCTCCTTCGCAGCAGATTGCGTAAGACGGCGCGAGACTGCACTCCAGGAGACGATCGTCTTTGCGCGCCGAGAAAAACAGACCGCGAAATCAACCGACACCAAAGCGGCCGCAACGAACCAGGTGCCGATGATGTTCGCAGATCAAATTGCCGACGCCGTCCCCGACGCGAAAGGCGACTTCACTTTGCGGAACCTTCACGCCGGTACATATCGGCTGACCATCACGCTTCCGAACCCCTCCTGGTACCTCAAGTCTCTGACGCTTGGAGCCAACCCGCGCACCGTTGATGCGCGCGTCGTCAGCGAAGGCGTTTCGCTTTACAACCAAACAGTTTCAGGGTTGACCGTTACTCTCAGCGAAGGGGCGGCCTCCGTTCGTGGAACGGTCGTGACCGACGAAGGAAAGACAGTGCGGGATCGTTTGCTTGTCTACCTGATGCCTGCTGAGAAAGAGAATGCCTCCAATTTGGTCAGATATTTTGAGACGCGCAGCGAGCCGGATGGAAGATTCGAGTTGCGTAACATCCCGCCCGGGGAATATTTAGCGGCGGCCACGAGCATCGACGAAGATCGGCCGCCCGGATTCTTGATTCGGCAGGATTCAAATCTAAGAGCGAAAGTCATCCGCGATGCACAAAAATCCAATCAGACCATCACAGTGAAGCCCTGTGAGCGAATAGAGAACTTCGAACTACCGATCGGCGCATCAACTAATAAGAGCCAATAATAAGTTAGCCGGCTTCGCTGTCTCGCCGCTCCGACATCCATTTCCCATTCTTATCTCATCGAACCCTTCCGAGTGCAGCACTGGCGCGCTCCGCGAGTCACCAGTCGCTGTGCTAGAGTTGAATTTTGAATCCCTTTCCAGTTTTCGCGCGTATTAACGCATTCGAATGCTGGATGGGCGTCGACTCGTTTCCAGAGCAGGACGGACTAATTAACGTGAAGAAAATCTTACTGGGATTTGCATTAATCCTTAGCGTGGTCGCGCAAATGTCGGCGCGGCCGATGACAATTAATCCGCAGCAAGGTCAAAGCGCTGCCCCAGCCAAAACGACCACCACCAAACCCGCCGCCGATATCAACAGCCATATCCTGGCGAACGGTTTGGAGATTGTCACGGTCGAGGATCACTCGGTGCCATTGGTGACGATTGAATTGGCCGTGCGCAACGGTTCGTTTACCGAGCCGCCGGAGTTGAACGGACTGTCACATCTTTACGAGCACATGTTCTTCAAAGCTAATCGCGCCATCGATAACGCTGAAGCCTACCTTCAGAAGATCGGCCAGCTCGGCATCTCGTACAACGGCACGACGCGCGAAGAGGTGGTCGAGTATTACTTCACCACGACCAGTCCGAATTTGCGCACCGCGATGAACTTCATGCGCGATGCAGCCCGCTATCCGAGTTTTGACAAAGGCGAGTTTGAGCGAGAGCGCGAAGTTGTGATCGGTGAAATCGATCGCAATGAGTCGAATCCGTTCTACTACCTGAACCTGGAGATGATCAATCGCCTCTTCTACAAGTATCCGAGCCGAAAAAATCCGCTTGGCAACCGACAGACAGTTTCATCCGCTACGACAGACATGATGCGTTTGATTCAAGCGCGATACTACGTGCCGAACAATTCGGCGCTCGTTGTCACCGGCGATGTGCAGACTGAGGAAGTTAACAAACTTGCGGAACAACTGTTCGGCGACTGGCCGCGTCGCGAAAAGGACCCGTTTGTGGAATTTCCCATGGTCGAGCATCCACCGCTCGCGAAGAGTGAAGGCGCGATCGTGCAGCAGCCCGTGCAGAACGTGCTCATCAATATCGGTTGGCACGGTCCATCAATCGGCAAAGACAACCCGGGCAGCTACGCGGCGGATGTCTTCTCGTTCATCCTGACGCAGCCGAACTCGCGCTTTCAACGCAACCTCGTAGACACGGGTATCGTGTCCGGCGTCACCATTGGGTATCTGACACAGCGCAACGTCGGGCCGATTCAAATCATCGCGCAGACCACGCCCGACAAAGCGCGCCAGGCAATCAAAGCCATTTACAACGAAGTCGCGCACTTCAACGACAAGGACTATTTCACGGACGAACAACTCGAAAGCGCAAAGGCCTTGCTGGAAGCGGACGATCTTTACTCGCGCGAGAAGCTGAGTGAGTACGCTCACACGCTGAGTTTTTGGTGGTCGTCGACTGGTCTCGATTATTTTCGAACGTATCTGCCGAACCTCCGCCGCACGTCGCGCGCCGACATCAGCCGATATATTACGACCTATGTTCAGGACAAACCCCACGTTGGACTCGCGCTGATTTCATCGGAAGCACAACAGCAAGTGAAGCTTACACCTGAGGAATTAATCGGACAGTAAGTGCATTTTCCATTTGTCATTTGGCATTTTTCATTTGCCATTTGGCGCGGAAATTGAAGAGATAATCACATAAGCCAAAGGTTGCACTAAATGACAAATGACAAGTGGAAAATGAGAAATGGAAAATGGACCCTGTCGCTGCTCCTGACGCTCGCACTAGTTCTTATTAGCGGCTTAGCGGCATTCGCGCAAACACCAACACCTCCGCCCCAAGCGCCTGATCTGCAAGGTCTGATCGCGCGTCAGGCAGCGCTGGTCACCGAATTAGATGTCAATGGATTAAAGGTGCTGGTGAAGCGGCGCGCCGGCAGTCAAACGGTAGCCACGGGACTGTTTCTGAAAGGTGGTTCACGCAATATTACCGCGGCGAACGCGGGCGTTGAATCCTTGATGCTCGACGTAATGGCCGAGGGTAGCGCCGCATATCCGCGAGAGAAACTGCGAGCTGAATTAGCGCGCACGGGAACCGTGATTGGCGCAAGCGACAATTACGATTACTCAGTGCTGTCAGTGACGTCCACACGGGCGAATTTCGATAGCAGCTGGAACATCTTCACCGACGTCGCATTGCATCCGGCATTCGCGAAGGAAGACTTCGACCTGATAAAACAACGCACCATAGTCGCGCTGAGCGATGACGCTGACGATCCCGATACCTACTTGCAAAGACTTCAGGAGCAGGCCGCCTACATTGGTCACCCCTACATCAATCGTCCGGAGGGAACGGTCGAATCAGTTTCGCGGCTGACGCTGGACGACATTCGTCGCTATCACCAGCAGGTGATGGAAACCTCGCGTTTGGTGCTGGTCGTGGTCGGGGATATCGACGCCAACCAGTTAAAGCCCCGGATTGCTGCGTCGTTCGGGACACTTCCGCGCGGCACGTACAAAGCTGATGCAATACCACAGCTTTCCTTCAACGCGTCAACCGTGCAAGTCACTCAGCGCGGACTGCCGACGAATTATGTGCAAGGCCTTTTCACAGCACCGCCGATCACTTCGCCTGACATTTATCCGATGGAAGTGGCCGCCGCGATGCTGCGCGACCGGGTTTTCGAAGAGGTGCGCGTGCGGCGCAATCTGTCTTATGCGCCGAGCGCCTTTCTGAGCAGCCAGGGAGCAAACGTGGGCGGCATTTACGTTACCGCGGTCGATGCAAACCAAGCCGTGCGCGTAATGCTGAACGAGATTAAGCGGCTGCAAGAGCAGCCACTCGATCAAACAGACATCACCGGCGTCGTCTCGCAATATTTAACGACGTATTATCTCGGTCAGGAAACGAACGCGGCCCAGGCAGCGAACCTTGCCGAGTTCGAATTGATCGGCGGTGGCTGGCGCAACTCGTTCGAGCAAATAACCAAACTTCGCGCGGTGACGCCCGCCGACGTCCAACGCGTCTCGCAGAAGTACATGCGCAACATTCGGTTCGTCGTGCTCGGCAATCCGGCGCAAATCGACAAGAATGTGTTTATCGGGCAGGCGGGTTTATAAGATTACCCCTTCTCGCTACGCCAGCCCCTGCAACCAGCCGGCTCGCGTTCGTGCTCTTCCCCGCAGCGCGCAGTCAGCTTTTCAGTAGAACACTCACTTGCTGAATGAGCATTCATTCAGTATTATTTTGCCGCCATGATTCAGGTCAAAAAAGCTGCTGTTTTGGGCGCGGGGACCATGGGCGCGCAAATCGCCGCGCACCTGGCGAACGCGGGAATTCCGACGCTTCTCCTCGACATCGTGCCGAAGGGTGATGCAGAAACCCGACCGTCACGGAGGGTGCAAGAGCCCGATCGAAATGCGATCGCGCGCGCCGGATTCGACGCCGCCAGGAAAGCCAAGCCCGCCGCGTTCTTTACCGCCGAAGGCGCTTCCCTCGTTTCCATCGGGAACTTCGAAGACGACCTGCCGAAGTTGAAAGACTGCGACTTGATTATTGAAGCAGTAGTCGAAAATCTCGACATCAAACGGAGTCTCTACGAGAAGCTCGAGCAACATCGCAAGCCAGCCTCGGTCATCGCCTCGAACACCAGTGGCATTCCTCTGCAGCTGCTTGCCGACGGCCGCTCGGAAGATTTCCGTGCTCACTTTCTGGGTATGCACTTCTTCAACCCGCCGCGCTACATGCATCTGGTTGAATTGATTCGCACCGAATGGACGAAAGGTGAAGTCACCTGCTCGATGGCGGGCTTTCTCGACGAGCGTTTGGGCAAAGGTGTCGTCGTCGCGAAGGACCGGCCGAACTTTATCGCTAACCGCATTGGCACGTACGGCGCGCTCGTGACGATGCGCACAATGCTCGACGACGGTTACTCGATTGAAGAAGTGGATAAGATCACGGGCCCGGCTGCCGGCCGCCCCAAGACCGCGACGTTTCGCACCTTCGATCTCGTCGGCCTCGATGTCTTTGCGCACGTCGTCAAGAACCTGCACGAAAACCTTCCTGACGATCCTGAACGCGAAATCTTCGTGATGCCGGAGTTTGTCTCGAAGATGATCGAGCGCGGCTTGCTCGGCAATAAAACCAAGGCCGGCTTTTACCAGCGAAAAAAGGGCGACGGCGACAAGCGCGAGATTTGGACGCTCGATAGTGCGACGCTCGATTACCGGCCTGCGCAAAAAGTGAAGCTGCCTTCGCTCGACATGGCGAAGAACATCGACGACACACGCGAACGACTGCGGACACTGACGTGGGCGAAAGATCGCGTCGGCCAATTCTTGTGGAAGACAATTTCGAAAACGCTCATCTACACGGCGGATCGAATTCCGGAAATCGCGGACACCGTTGTCGAAGTCGATCGCGCGATGCGCTGGGGCTTCAATTGGGAGTTAGGGCCGTTCGAAGTTTGGGATGCGATCGGCGTCGAGAAATCTGTCAAGAAACTAAAAGAAGAAGGCCGCGCGGTTCCGGCGAATGTGCAGAAGCTTCTGGACAGCGGCGCGCAGACTTTCTACAAGCAGGAAAACGGTCAGCGCTTCTATTTCGATTTCGCTTCTTCCAAATACGTGCCGCTCGCAGATCCCCCGGGCACGATCATTTTGAAATCTCTGAAAGATCGAACCGGCGTCATCAAGGCAAATTCCGGAGCGTCGATGATCGATCTCGGCGACGGCGTCGCGTGCGTCGAATTTCATTCGAAGATGAATTCGATTGGCGGCGACACTCTGGAAATGCTGCGCTTCGCGATCGCGGAAACGGAAAAGAATTTCGTTGGCCTGGTAGTCGGTAATCAAGGCGTCAACTTCTCAGTCGGCGCGAACCTGATGCTGATGCTGATGGAAGCGCAAGACGAAAACTGGGAAGAGCTGGAGATGATCGGGCGCTATTTCCAATCGTCCGTGATGAGCTTGCGCTATTCGCCGAAGCCAGTTGTCGTTGCGCCGTTTCAAATGGTTTTCGGCGGCGGGTGCGAAATGGTCCTGCACGCCGATCGCGTGCGCGCCGCCGCCGAGACCTATATTGGCCTGGTCGAAGTCGGCGTCGGCATTATACCCGCGGGCTGCGGCACCAAAGAGATGCTCGTCCGCGGCATGGATTCAATCCCGGACAATTTGAAAGACGCCGATCCGTTTCCGTTTGTAAAGCGTGCGTTTGAGACCATCGCCCTGGCGAAGGTTGCGACATCTGCCGAAGAAGCGCGAGACTTGGGATTCCTGCGTGATCACGATTCGATTTCGATGAACGGCGATCGTTTGATTGCCGACGCGAAGAAACAGGTGCTGGCCCTGGCGGCAAGTGGTTACGTGCCACCGCAACAGCGCACAGATATTCTGGCGCTCGGCAATTCGGGATTGGCGACGCTGAAGCTCGGTGTGCATCTGATGAAGCGCGCTGGTTATATTTCCGAACATGACGCGTTGATTGGCGAGAAGCTGGCGCGCATCTTAACTGGGGGCGATTTGAACCATACGACGCGCGTGAGCGAGCAGTACTTGCTCGATCTGGAACGCGAGGCCTTTCTGTCGCTGATTGGAACGCGCAAGACGCAAGATCGCATTGCGCATATGCTGAAGACGGGAAAACCGCTACGAAATTAGTCCAGGGTCCCGCGTCCAAAGTCCAATGTCAGATTGGGCGAGCGGACGATGGACCTTGGACCTTGGACCTTGGACAAGACAATGAAAGACGCAGTAATCGTATCAGCCGTAAGAACCGCCGTCGGAAAAGCACCGAAGGGAACTCTGCGCGACACGCGCCCGGACGACATGGGTGCGGCGGCCATCAAAGAGGCCATCGCGCGCGTGCCCGGATTGGACGGCTCGCAAGTTGATGACGTCATCATGGGCTGCGCGATGCCGGAAGCCGAACAAGGGATGAACGTCGCGCGCGCGGCGGCGATACGAGCGGGGCTGCCCGTCGAGACGAGCGCGATGACAATCAATCGGTTTTGCTCGTCAGGTCTACAAACAATTGCGATGGCCAGCGATCGTATTCGCACGAACGGTGCGCATGTGATCATTGCCGGCGGCCTTGAGTCGATGTCGATGATTCCGATGGGCGGTCACATAATTCGGCCGAATCCAACATTGATGGAGGCTTATCCCGATTTCTATCTCAGCATGGGTTTGGCGACAGAGAACGTTGCAAACAAATATGAAGTCACGCGCGAACAGCAAGATGAATTCGCGCTGCGCTCACATCAGCGCGCGATTGCAGCACTCGACACGGACAAGTTCAAAGATGAAACCGTGACCCTGACGGTCAGCGTTGAAGAGTTGGATGCGAAAGGCAAAAAGCAACGTCGCGAAGTTACATTCGACAAGGACGAAGGACCGCGCCGCGATTCGACGCCGGAAGCTCTTGCAAAACTGAAACCCGCATTTCAGTTGAAGGGAACCATCACCGCGGGTAATTCATCGCAGATGTCGGATGGCGCCGCGGCAGCGATCGTGATGTCGGAAGAGAAAGCGAAGGAACTCGGCGCCGAACCGATGGCACGGTTGGTAGCATACGCGACGGCCGGCTGCCCGCCTGAAGAAATGGGAATCGGGCCGGTCTATGCGATTCCGAAAGCGCTAAAGC
>Ga0207675_100002143_pt1 | contig 19595 bp, 15 predicted proteins | sample KBSSwiS42_FD_184305 | JGI IMG/M metagenome (GOLD analysis project Ga0207675, IMG submission 184305) | Switchgrass rhizosphere microbial communities from Kellogg Biological Station, Michigan, USA - KBS Switchgrass S4-2 (SPAdes) (version 2) | ecosystem: Host-associated > Plants > Roots >...
CTCGAGCTCGCGCGAGAGCCTCTCGATGACCTCGTCGCCGCGCTCGGTCTGGCGTTGCGCGCTCATGGCTTGCACAGGGCTGGACTCGTTGACCATCACGCTTCTCCTGTCGCTGGATCCGGCAGGATGATCCCTGGCCGATCGGCGTGGCGACGGGAGACGCCGTCGGGCGATGTAGGACGTTTCCGGCTACAACTGCGGGTCGCGTCGGGACAGGCGCGCTGGCAGGAAAGAACGATTCATGGTGCAGACGAGGCACGCAAGGTTGCTGCTCATTCTTTGCGGGCTGCTGGCGGTGCTGGCGGGCTGCGGCCGCCAGGCCGATGCCCAGCAGGGAGGCGGTCACGGTCCCGGCGGTCCCGGCGGCGGCGCGCCGCCGGCGATGCCGGTCGCGGTGGTCACGGCCCGCTTCAGCAACGTGCCGGTGGTGATCGAGTCGGTCGGGCGCGCCGAGGGCTCGAAGGAGGTCGAAGTGCGCGCCCGCGTCACCGGCCTGATCGAGCAGCAGCGCTACCACGAAGGCGATCGCGTCAAGGCCAACGCGCCGCTGTTCGTGATCGAGCAGGCGCCGTTCGAGATCGCGCTCGCGCAGGCGCGCGCGACGCTGCTTCAGGAAAGTGCCAGGCTCGAGCAGGCGCGGCGCGAGGCGAAGCGGCTCGGCCCGCTGATCGAGCAGCACGCGGTCAGCCAGAAAGACTTCGACGACGCCGCCTCGGCGCAACGCGTCGCCGAGGCGAGCGTGGCGCAGGCGCAGGCGCAGTTGCGCCAGGCCGAGCTCAACCTCTCGTACACGCGCGTGGTCTCGCCCATCACCGGCATCACCGGGCGCGCCGAAAAATCGCAGGGCAGCCTCGTCAGCCCGAGCGATGGCCTCCTCACCCGCGTCACCCAGACCGATCCGATCTGGGTGCGCTTCTCGTTCTCCGAGAGCGAGCTCGCCCAACTGCGCGGCGGCAGCGCCGGCGCGGTGAAGTTGCTGTCGGCCGACGGCACGCCGCTCGGCGGCGCCGGCAAGCTCAACTTCGCCGGCTCGACGGTCGACGCGCAACTCGGCACCGTGCAGTTGCGGGCCGAGTTCGCGAACCCCGATCTGCTCGTGCTGCCGGGGCAATTCGTGCGCGCGCAGGTCCACGCCGGCGAGGAGCGCGCCGTCGTCGTGCCGCAGGCAGCGGTCTTCAACGGCGAGCGCGGCAAGGCGGTCTGGACCGTGAAGGACGGCAAGGCGCTGCCGGCACCGGTGGACGTCGGCGCCTGGGTCGGCGACGGCTGGGCCGTGCGCAAGGGCCTGAACGAAGGCGACGCCGTGATCGTCGACAACCTGCTGAAGCTGCGCCCGGGCGCGCCGGTCGCGCCGCATCCCGCGTCCGCGCCGGCATCGGCGGCGGCCGCCTCCGCGCCCGCACGCTGAAGGGTCGCTGCAGTGTTCTCGCGCTTTTTCATCGAGCGGCCGGTCTTCGCCGCAGTGCTGTCGATCATCATCCTGCTGGCCGGCGCGGTCTCGCTGAAGATCCTGCCGATCGCGCAGTACCCGGAGATCGCGCCGCCCACCGTCAACGTGACGGCGATCTACCCCGGCGCCTCGGCGCAGACGCTCGCGGCCACCGTCGCCGCGCCGATCGAGGAGCAGCTCTCGGGCATCGAGAACCTCCTGTACTACAGCTCGACCTCGGCATCGAACGGGCAGACCGACATCACCGTGACCTTCGAGGTCGGCACCGACGTCGACAAGGCGACCTTCGACGTCAACAACCGCGTCCAGCTCGCGACGCCGCGCCTGCCCGACGAGGTGCGGCGTCAGGGCGTCACGGTGCGCAAGAGCTCGAACAACTTCCTGCTCGTGATGGCGCTGAACTCGCCGAAGAGCACCTACGACCAGATCTACATCTCCAACTACGCGACGCAGAACGTCGTCGACGACATCAAGCGGGTCACCGGCGTCGCCGACGTCTTCATCTTCGGTGCGCGCGACTACTCGATGCGGCTGTGGCTGCAGCCCGACCGGATGGCGCGCCTGGGCATCACCACGCGCGACATCCAGCAGGCGGTCGCCGCACAGAACGCGCAGTTCGCGGCCGGCAAGATCGGCGCCGAGCCCGCGCCCAAGGGCCAGCAGCTCGAATACACGGTGACGACGCGCGGCCGGCTGCTCCAGGCCGAGCAGTTCGGCGACATCGTGCTGCGCGCCAGCGGCCCCAACGGCGTGCTGCGGGTGAAGGACGTCGCGCGCGTCGAGCTCGGCGCGCAGAGCTACGAGGCGACCAACTCCATCAACGGCCAGCCGGCGATCGCGATCGCGGTCTTCCTCGCCTCCGGAGCGAACGCGCTGCAGGTCGGCGACGCGGTCAAGGCGCGCATGGCCGAGCTCAAGTCCGATCGCTTCCCGCCCGACCTCGACTACTCGATCCCGTACGACACGACCCGATTCGTCTCGGCGTCGATCAAGGAGGTGATGTTCACCATCCTCGAAGCGGCGGTGATCGTGCTGATCGTCGTGTTCGTGTTCCTGCAGACCTGGCGCGCGACGCTGATCCCGATGCTGGCGGTGCCGGTCTCGCTGATCGGCACGTTCGCGGGGCTCTGGCTGTTCGGCTTCTCGATCAACACGCTGACGCTGTTCGCGATGGTGCTGGCGATCGGCATCGTGGTCGACGATGCGATCGTCGTTCTCGAGAACGTCGAGCGGCTGATCCGCACCGAGAAGATGACGCCGATGGACGCGGCCATCGAGGCGATGCGCGAGGTGCAGAACGCGGTGATCGGCATCGTGCTTGCGCTCTGCGCGGTGTTCGTCCCGGTCGCCTTCCTCGGCGGCATCGCTGGCCAGCTCTACCGGCAGTTCGCGGTGACGGTGACGGTCGCGGTGCTGCTCTCGGGCCTGGTCGCGTTGACGCTGACGCCGGCGCTGTGCGCGTTGCTGCTCAAGCCTGAAGAGGACCACCGCAGCGGTTGGCAGGAGCGCATGTTCAGGCCGTTCAACCGCACCTTCGCCTGGATCACCGAGCACTTCGTCAAGGGCGTGAGCCTGGTGCTGCACCATCGGCTGCTCGCGCTGCTCGGCTTCGTCGCGATCCTCGCGATCGCGACGGCGCTGCTGCTGCGCGTGCCGAGCAGCTTCGTGCCGCCGGAGGACCAGGGCTACATCGTCGCGATCGCCGTGCTTCCCGACGGCGCCACGCTCGAGCGGACGACGCGCACGACCGAGCAGCTGCGCCGGATGATGGACGGCAACAAGGCGGTCGAGAACTTCTTCAGCGTCAACGGCTTCGACTTCATCGGCGGCGGCAGCAAGGCCAACTCGGCGACGATGTTCCTGCCGATGGTGCCTTGGGAGAAGCGCCACCAGACCTCCGAGCAGCTCACCGCCGAGCTCAGCGGCAAGGGCTTCGCGCTCAACGACGGCATCGCGTTCGCGTTCAACCCGCCTGCCATCCAGGGCCTCAGCCAGGCCGGCGGCTTCGAGGTCTTCGTGCAGGCGCGCAACGACCCCGATCCGCAGCGCCTCGCGCAGGTCACCGGCCAATTCATGCAGGCGCTGCAGCAGCGGCCCGAGATCGGCATGGTCAACACGTTCTTCCGCCCGACCGTGCCGCAGCTCCAGGTCGACGTCGACCGCGAGAAGGCGCTGACCCTCGGCGTCAGCACCGACGACGTCTACACCGCGCTGCAGGCGCAGATGGGGTCGCTCTACGTCAACGACTTCAACAAGTCGGGCCGCACGTACCGCGTGACGATGCAGGCCGACGCGCAGTTCCGATCGAAGCCCGACGACCTCGGCGCGATCTACGTGCGCTCGAACACGACCAACCAGATGATCCCGCTGAAGGCGCTGATCCGCGTCGAGAACGTGATCGGGCCCGAGCAGCTGCAGCGCTACAACGGCTTCGTCGGCGCGCGCATCCTCGGCGGCGCGAAGGAAGGCTACAGCTCGGGCCAGGCGATCCGCGCGGTCGAGGAGACGGCGAAGACCGCGCTGCCGCCCGGCTACGACATGGCGTGGACCGGCCAGGCATACCAGGAAAAGCGCACCGGCAACGCGTCGCTGTTCGCGTTCGGCTTCGCGATCGTGATGGTCTACCTGATCCTGTCGGCGCTGTACGAGCGCTGGGGCGTGCCGTTCGCGGTCGTGCTCGCGGTGCCGTTCGCGCTGACCGGAGCGCTCCTCTTCGTGTGGCTGCGCAACATGGAGAACGACATCTACTTCCAGATCGGCCTGATCGTGCTGATCGGCCTCGCGGCGAAGAACGCGATCCTGATCGCCGAGTTCGCGATGCAGGGCATGGAAGCCGGCAAGGCCGCGGCCGAGGCGGCGCGCGACGCGGCGCGCCTGCGCTTCCGCCCGATCGTGATGACCTCGCTCGCGTTCGTGTTCGGCGTCGTGCCGCTGGTCACCGCGACCGGCGCCGGCGCGGCGGCGCGGCAGTCGATGGGCACCGGCGTCTTCGGCGGCATGATCGTCGCGACCTTCATCGCTCCGATCTTCGTGCCGCTCTTCTTCACGCTGCTTGCGCGGAAGCCCCGCCCGCACCACGAGCACGGGCCTGTCGAGCACGCCGCGCCGACGGCGCCGACGCCGCGCGCCGAGCCGAAGGGCGCGGAGTGACGCGCGGCGCGCCGCGGTGCGCCGTCAACGCCCGCGCCAGACCTCGAGAAACGCGCGCAGCTTCACGCCGGCCGTCAACCGCTCGTCCGACACCGCGTCGAGAAAGTCCGACAGCCGTTTCGACTTGACGATCGTGTAGACGGTCAGCGCGACCGTGAGCGCGAGGACGACGAGGAAGAACATCGTCCGCGACGCCAGCGGCGCATCGGCAGCGGCGATCAGGTTCATGCCGAGAAAGCCGGTCGTGATCGTGCCGATCAGCCCGAACACCGTCACCACCGTCAGTCGCACGACCGTGTTCGCCTGCCGCCTGAGCGCGTCGGCGTCGAGGTACGCGTTCATGTCGTGGATGCGCTCCTTGACTTCATCGTAGAGCGTGTCGATCGCCAAGTGCCGCGTGCAGAGATGGAACAGTGCCTTCACCTGCGCCTGCTCGCTGACCTCGTGGAACCAGTAGCGGTGGGTGAAGCCGAGGAAGCTCACGTAGCTGAGGCGGATCTGCCGCTTGAAGCGCTTGACGCTCTCCGGGCGCGTGATGTCGAGCGCGTTGAGCGCCTCGGCGAGCTGATCGGAGACCATCAGGAGCGTCGCCTTCTGGAAATGCGCGATCAGGAAGAGCAGGAAGTGCTGGTGGCGGAACTGCGCGAGCACGCCGCGCTCGCCGCAGCGATAGAAGTCGCTCTTCGCATCGCCGACCGCGATCAGCGCGAGCCCAGAGCACAGGTAGCGCGTGTTCGGCGCCGCGCCCGACTCGGCCCAGAAGCGGTCGTAGCAGAACTGCGACTCGAAGTCGGCGACGTGCGTCTCGGCGTACGGCAGCGCGACCTCGCTGCCCGGCAGCGCCTCGCCGCCGCCGGTGACGAGGCCGAGGCGGATGAAGTCGCTGCGCGTCAGCAGCCGCGGCTCGTCGACGGCGAGGTACGCCATCATCGGCATGCGGTAGTACTCGATCTGGCGGAAGCGCAGCGCTCCGTCCTTGCCCGAGTGGTGGTTGACGAGCGGCGCGAGCACGTGCTCCCAGTGCTCGGAGATGCGCGGCGCGCGGTGCTCGGCGAGGTGCGACAAAAACGCCTCGCGGTCCTGCACGTCGCTGCTCGCGACGACGCGGCCTTCGGCGTCGAGCCATTCGACCGACGCCAGGCAGTGCACGGCATTGCCCTGCGGGTCCCAGCCCGGCGGGTAGGCGCGGCCGAAGCGGTACATCAGCTCCTGCGCCACCGGCAGCGCGAGGTCGTCGGCGGCGACCTCGACGTTGAGCAGCACGAGGTCGACGCCATAGAAGAAGTACAGGTCGACGTGCTGGACCTGCAGCGTGACCGGCGGGTCGCCCGGGCGCGGCACGACGCGCACCGCGGCGAGGTCGCGGCGCCGGAAGACCCGCATCGGCGAGCCCGTCGTCGCGTCGCCTTCGCCGCGCTGCGCGCGGCCCTCGCCGTAGAGAAAGCGCTGCACGTACGGCAGGAAGCTCACGAATTCGTTGTAGTGGCGCTCGTGGAAGCTGCCGGCGTCGCCGGCGTATTCGTCGAAGTGCTCGCGCCAGGGCGACGCGTCGCCCAGCGCGCGCAGCGCCTGCCACGGCGCGCGGCGGCGCGGGTCGTCCTCGCTCAAGCCGCCGGCAATCAGGCGCAGCGGCCAGAGCAGCACCTGGCGCAGGTGCCGCACCGTGACCTGCGAGCGGCTCTCGGCCTCGGGAAGGTGGTCGACCTGCTTCAGCATGCCGGCAGTGTAGGGAGGGCGGGTGATGTTTGGCACACTAGTTGAATCGGCCGCAACGAAGGTGGAGGGAGATTGACTTCCCACGGACCCCCGCTGTGTTTCGACCGCGTGAGATGCGTCAGTCGCCGAGCCGTTCTGGGCCTGGCGGTGGCGCTGGCCGCCCGACGATCTGCAGGCGCGGAAACGGTCCGAAGGATCGGAATACTCGGCGACACTCCCGGGCCCCAGTGGGAGGCGTTCCGCGACGCGCTGCGCGATCTCGGTTACGTCGAAGGGACCAACATCGCCATCGAGAGCCGGTACTCCTTGGGAGACTCTTCGCGGTTCTCGGATCTCGCAGTAGAGCTGATTCAAAAGCGGGTGGACGTCGTCGTCGCCGAGGGCGGTCTTGCCACCGCTGCGGCGAAGAAGGCGAGCAACTCGGTTCCGATCGTGATGACGATCGTGGGCGATCCTGTCGGCAGCGGGCTTGTCGCGAGCCTGTCAAATCCGGGAGGAAACGTCACCGGATCTACGTCCCTTGCGTTCGATCTGACGGCAAAGCAACTGCAGCTTCTCAAGGAACTGATGCCCTCTCTCACGAACGTCGTGTTTGTGTGGAACCCCAACGAATCCTTTCATGCGCGTGCGATTCCACATGTCGAGTCCGGGGCTCGCGCCTTGGGGATAAAGGTAGTCATGATGCAAGCGCGGAACCTGGACGAGCTGGACACGGTGTTCCGCAGATTGGGATCGAATCGCCCGGGTGCGGTCCTCATGTTGCCCAGCACGAACTTGGATGCTCAACAAAGACGGACCGCCGCACTCGCCACCAGAGAACGCCTGCCTGCGCTCTACAACAAGTCGCTCTTTTGCAAGTCGGGTGGTTTGATTTGCTACGGAGCCCGCTATCTTGATTTCTTCCGGCGCGCAGCTTCATTCGTCGACCGCATTCTCAAGGGAGAAAAACCCGAGAACCTTCCGGTGCAGCAGCCAACGGTCTACGACCTCGTGGTCAACCTCCAGACCGCCAAGGCGCTCGGAATCGCTGTTCCCGAATCGATCCTGTACCGGGCCGATGAGGTGATCAAGTAGCGCAAACCGTGGACCGTGAGCGGGCCGGTATCCTCGTAGCGCGCTGCCCTGAACACCGCACGCCGGAGTGGACACCATGCACATGCCTGCGAAGGAGGATGGTGCGTCTCGTTCCCCGAGCACACCTGACGGCGCGCACGCAACCGACGGGTCCGAGTTCTTCGCGCGCCTGCCGTTGCTTGCGACGAGTCGCGATGCGTTCGAGACGGGTCGGTATCGAAAGGCACCCGACGACTGGGCGCTGGCGGTCACCGACATCGTCGACTCCACCGGCGCCATCGCCAAGGGGCGACACAAGACCGTCAACTTCGTCGCGGCGATGGGCATCGCAGCGCTCCGCAACCTCTGCGCGCCGCACCGGATTCCATTCCTGTTCGGCGGCGACGGCGCCGTCGTCATGGTGCCAGCGGAGTTCGCAACGCGGGCCCGCACCGGGCTCGCCCGCGTCCGGGGCCTGGCCGCGCGCGACTTCGAACTGCAGATCCGAGTCGGCCTGGTCGCGGTCAGCGAGTTGAGACGCCTGGGCAGGGACGTCCTGGTCGGCCGCTACGAGCCGACACCGGGCAACAGCTTCGGCGTCTTTCTCGGCGGCGGAGTCGGCCTGCTGGAAGACGCCATCCGTGGCCGGGGCAGCAACGAGCTGGCGGCGCTTGCCGACGTGCCCGTCGTGCTCGACGACGGCGCTCCCGTCGATCTCGAGGGGCTCTCGTGTCGCTGGGACACGCTGCAGTCGGCCAACGGGGCCATGCTCACCCTGATTCTTCAGGGAGGCGCCGCCGACCTGGGCGACGTCCATGCTCGTGTCGCAGCGCTGGCCGGCCCGGATGCGCAGACGCGACCGGTCCGCCAGGAGACGCTGAAGCTGCGTTGGCCTCCGGCCGACTTCATGCTCGAGGTGCGAGCCCGGCGTCGCGGCGGGTCGCTCGTGCTGTGGGCGTGTCGCGTCCTGATCCAGACGCTGGTGGCATGGCTGCTCTTCGCGCGCGGCAAGCCCACCGGCAAGTTCGATCCGCAACGCTACCGGGCCGAGCTGATCACGAACACGGACTTCTGCAAGTTCGACGAAACGGTGTGCCTCGTCATCGATTGCTCGCACGCCGCCATCGCAGCCATCAAGAACTATCTCGAAGAGGCTGCGCCGGCACGCGGAATCCGCTATGGCATCCACGTGTCGCCGACCGCTCTGATGACCTGCCTCGTGACCTCGGCGTCGAACAGCCTCCACGTTCACTTCGTCGATGGCGGCTCGGGCGGATACACCACTGCGGCATCGAGCTTGAAGCGTGCCGCCAAGGCGGCGAGCGGCGCAGAATGAGGAACACGAGGGTGCGCCGATGCTCGCTTGGCTTGTCCCGCTACGACGCTCGCGGCTTTGGCTCGCAGCTGCAGCAGCCGTCGTGTCGGCGCTGGCAATCTCCTGGTGGCTGTGGGCCGTGCGCTCCGGCAACGAGCGGAGCGCGGCGGCCGCCACCCATGCGCGCGAGCGCTTCGAGGAGCTGTGCCGCGGTGCTGGCGACGAGCGGCGCAATGTCGCCGTCGCCGTCGCCGTTGACGCGGGCGAAGGGCTCGCCTGGCTGACGCCGCCGTTGCGATTGGCCGGCGCCGGACTGTCGGATCGCTATCGCCAGGCCGACGCCTACGACCGCGGCTGCGCGTTCGAGGATTGCATCGCGCGCTTGCTGCGCGTCAGTTTCGGTGCGGCGTCGAACCCGAAGGAGGCGGCGCGCCATGCCAAGGGGTTCGCCTTCGTCGAGGCGCTCGACCCGCGCGACCTCGAGCTCTATCGCTATTCCGCCGGCATCGGCGTCGCCCGCTGGCGCGACGCGCACGAGATCGAGGAGCTGCGGCGCGCCGGCGGCGAGGAGCCGGGACCGGCGGTCTACGACTTCATCCTGCAGCGCGATGCCATCGAGGGCTACAGCGCGCATTACGGGATCCGTTGGACCGACACGTCGACGATCGACGATCGCTCCTTGGGTATCGCGGGCAGCGCGCTCGACGTGCTCGACCTGAAAAGTGGGCAGCTGATCGGCCGGCGGACCGGCTACACGTTCTCGCCGCGAGCGATGGACGCGGGCGCGCGCGCGTCGTGCCCGTCGCTCGCGTCGGTCGCGCCGGGCTCGGCCGACCGGGACTTCATCCTGGCCCTGCTTCGCTGACGTCGGGCTAAGGCGTCGACACGCCGCCGATCGAGACGATCCGGTAGTAGGTCGTGCCGGCGATCGGGACCGGGCTCACTTCGACGTCCATCCTGCCGCCGCCATAGCGAAGCTCGATCCAGCCCGGCACGTACCTCGCATTCGAGCAGTGCGCGTTGACGATGAAGACCAGGGAGCTCGGCTCCAGGAGCTCGCCGAGACGAAGGAACTCCCAGGGATCGCTGCTGCACTCGAACCGGCTGCTGAAGGCAGGCTGCGGGTTCTTGGCGGCGATCAAGAGCACCCAGGCGATCGTCAACAGCACCCCGAGTGCGCGCGTGAAGGTGTCGGGAAAGGTGGTGCCGCCTTCCAGCCAAAGACCGCGGGTCGACATGTCTCTGCTCGCGCCGCCGAGTGTGGGTCGCTCCAGCATAGACCGATTGCCTGGATCCCGCCATGGCGCCCGTCGCTTCCATTTAAGCTCGGCCCGAACCGAAGCGCCGGAGCAGCGTTTGGAGATCACGACAGGTCGTTCCGTCACCCTCGCACCGCGCGGCATCGTGACCAGTCCGCACGCACTGGCCTCGCAGGCGGGAGTCGACGTGCTGCGGGCCGGGGGCTCGGCGGTCGACGCGGCGATCGCCACCAGCGCCGCGCTTGCCGTGCTCTATCCGCACATGACCGGCCTCGGCGGCGACGCCTTCTGGCTGATCTACGACGCAAAGAGCCGTCGCGTCCGTCATCTCGACGGCGGCGGCCGCGCAGCGGCGAGCGCCGATCTCGCCGCGTTCGCGTCGCTCGGGTGGCAAGAGATTCCCTATCGCGGCATCGTGCCCGCCACCGTGACGACCCCGGGGTCGGTCGCCAGCTGGGGCGAGGCGCACGCGGCGTATGGCCGCCTGCCGTTGGCGCGCTGCCTCGAGAGCGCGATCGGCTACGCCCGCGAGGGCTATCCCGTCACGGCGCGTCTGGCCCGCTGGATCGCCGTCTGCGCGCCCGAGCTGGCGCCGCATGCCGCGTCTGCTGCGCTGTTCCTTCCGGGCGGAGAGTTGCCGCGCACGGGCACGCTGCTGCGCAATCGCGACCTGGCGAGAACGCTGCAGGCCGTCGCCAGCGAAGGAGCGGCGGGCTTCTATGCCGGCGAGGTCGGCGCCACGCTGGCCCGCTTCGCCGCCGCTGAAGGCGGCTTCTTCACCGCGACCGATCTGATGGCGCAGGACGCGCGCTGGAGCGAGCCGCTCGTCGGCAGCTACCGCGGCGTCACGCTGGTCGAGACGCCGGCGCCGACGCAAGGCTTCACGGTTCTCGAGATGCTCAACCTGCTGCAGCCGTTCGAGCTGCACAAGAAGCCCTTCCTCGCCGTCGACTCGGTGCACCTCATGATCCAGGCCAAGCAGCTCGCGTATCACGATCGCGACCACCACCTAGCCGACCCGCGCTTCGTCGACGTGCCGATCGAGCGGCTGATCTCGAAGGCCCATGCCGACTCGCGCCGTCCGCTGATGGACCCGCGACGGGCGCTGCCGTGGGACCAGGTGCCCTCGTACGGAAGCCTCAACGGCGACACCGTCTTCATCGCCAGCGTCGACGCCGACGGCAACGCGGTCGCGCTGATCCACAGCCTCTACGGAGTCTTCGGCTCGGCCGTCGTCGCCGGCGACAGCGGCGTCGTGCTGCAGAACCGCGGCGCCTATTTCTCGCTCGACCCTGGCCATCCGAATCGACTCGAGCCGGGCAAGACGCCGCTTCACACGCTGATCGCGTCGATGGCGTTTCGCGACGACCGCCTCTGGGGCGTGGTCGGCTGCATGGGCGCCGACGGCCAGCCGCAGATCCATCTCCAGACATGGGTGAACCTGATCGACCACGGCCTCGACATCCAGCAGGCGCTCGAGTCACCGCGGTGGCTGTCGGGACGCTTCGCTCTCGGCGAGCCGCGCGACACCCTGCACATCGAGGCACGGTTTCCGGCCGCGACGATCGACGAGCTCGGCCGACGCGGCCACCTGCTCGACCGATGGGGCGAGTGGAACGAGCTCGCCGGCCATGCACACGGGATCCTCATCGATCCCGTCAACGGCGTGCGCCACGGCGGCTCGGACCCGCGCAGCGACGGGGCGGCGATCGGCTACTGACGGTGCGACACACAATCGTTGCATGAGCTCTCCCGCCTTCGAGGTCCTGCCCCGCGATCTCACGTCCTACCGCGCCGGCAACACCGGCATCGACTACGTGCATCGCTTCGAGTCCGGCAAGCCTGGCCCGCACGTGCTGATCAACGGCATCACGCACGGCAACGAGTTCTGCGGCATGGTCGCCGTCTGCCATCTGCTCGAGAGCGGTGTGCGGCCGAAGCTCGGGACCTTGACGCTCAGCTTCGGCAACGTTGCCGCCTACGAGAGCTTCGACCCGGAGCGCCCGTTCGACAGCAGGCAGATCACGCACAACCTGAACCGCATCTGGTCGGCGGCGCAGCTCGACGGCAGCGAAGACAGCGTCGAGCTGCGCCGGGCCCGGGAGATGCGCCCGGCGATCGCGGCGGCCGACCACATCCTCGACATCCACTCGACGAGCCACGACGTCGTGCCGTTCTGGGTCTACCCGGCGTTCGCGCGCAACGCCGCGGTGGCGAACGCCGTGCCCCGGCCCGACGTGCACCTGGTGATGCCGACCGGCCTCGGCTCGGGAACCCCGATCACCCAGTACGGAGCGCACGGCCGCGCGGACGGCAAGGGCAGCGCCCTCGTCGTCGAATGCGGCCAGCACTTCAAGCAATCGAGTGCCGAACTGGCGACCGAGGTTGCGCTCGACGTCCTCGGCCACTTCGGCCTGATCGATCGCGAGCTGCCGCCGCCGGCGCGACCGCCGCGGCGCTTCGAGCTGCTGCGCACGCACGTCGTCAGGCACGCCGACTTCCGCTTCGTGCGGCCGGTGATCGGCTTCGAGACGTTCGCGAAGGGCGAGCTGATCGCCACCGACGGCGACGAGGAGATTCGCGCGCCGCTCGACGACTGCACGATCTTCATGCCGACGCGCCAGCCGATCGTCGGCCGCGAAGGCGTCTACCTGACGCGGCCGCTGCGCTGATCGGTGGCGGGCAAACAGATGCGCGGCACGCTTCCGACTCTCACCCGGAGCCCTTCATGACGACGCACGCCCGGGACTTCGCGTCCGAAGCCGTGCTCCAGCTTCGCGAGGACCTCGCCCTCGCGCTGCGCGCCGCAGCGCACCACGGCCTCGCCGAAGGCGTCTGCAACCACTTCAGCGTCGAGCTTCCGGACGGTTCGGGTCGCTTCCTGCTCAACCCGCGCGGCTTGCTCTGGAGCGAGGTCGGCGCCGGCGACATCGTGATGGTCGACGGTGCCGGCGAGCGGCTCGCGGGCGACCATGCCGTCGAGCCGACGGCGATGTTCATCCACGCCGCGATCCATCGCTTGTGCGCGACCGCGTGCGTCCTGCACACCCACATGCCGTACGCGACCGCGCTGACGCTCACGGCCGACCGTTGCCTCGACACCGCGCTGTCGCAAAACGCGATGCGCTTTCATGGGCGCGTCGCCGTCGATGCGCACTACAACGGGCTCGCGCTCGATGCGTCGGAAGGGGAGCGGATCGCCAAGGCGATGGGCGGCGCGGACGTGGTCTTTCTCGGCAACCACGGCGTCGTCGTCTGCGGCGCGCGGATGGCGCACGCGTACGACGACCTCTACTACCTCGAGCGCGCCTGCATGGCGCAGGTGATCGCGCAGTCGACCGGTCGACCGCTGGCGCCCGTCGACCCGGCGATCGTCGAGCGCGTGCGCGATCAGACGCTCGGCGAGCGCATGCAGTCGGAGCTGTTCTTCGAGGCGCTGCGACGGACGTTGCGATCGACTTGAGCGGCGGCGGTCGCGCCTGACGCGAAGCTGACCGCTCGCGTCCCGGGAACGGCTCGTGGTGCGGGCTCCCGACGCACGCGTCGAGGCCTTGCGGCGAGATCCGGGCCGTCACAGGTTGTCCGCTCGCCGAGTGAGCCTGATCAGGGCTAATCGGGATCGCTGCCAGCACGCCGATTGCCACGCGCTCGGCCGTTCGCGTGGGCGGCTTCGCGACAAACAGGAGACACGAAGAGATGAACAACACCCATGGCGGGCCGAGGGCCCGCAACCGGCGGCAGATCGCCGGCATCGGCCCGGCGCTGGCGCTCGGCCTGGTTGGCGCATGCGGGTCGGCGCACGCTGCCTACACGTGTGCCGATCTCGCTGCGGTCACGACCGCGGACTCGACCGTGACATCGGCGGCGTCGGTCGCGGCCGGCACCAACGTCAACGGCAGCGTCGTTCCGGTTGCGATGTGCCGCGTCCAGGGTGTGGCGCGCCCTTCCAGCGATTCGGAAATCAAATGGGAAGTCTGGCTGCCCGACACGGCAGCGGCATGGACCGGCCGCATGAAGGTCAACGGCACCGGCGGCTACGCCGGCGCGACGCCGTACCCGCGGCTCGCCCAGGACGTCGGCGACGGCTTCGTCTCGGCCGGCAGCAACATGGGCCACGACGGCGGCGAGTCGGCGACGTGGACGCTCGGCCATCCCGAGAAGGTCAAGGACTGGGGCCTGCGCGCGCACTATTCGGTGGCCACCGCGGCGAAGACGCTCGCCACCGTCTACTTCGGCAAGCCCGTCGCGCACTCGTACTTCGAGGGCTGCTCCAACGGCGGCCGCCAGGCGATGATGATGGCGCAGAACTACCCCGAGCTCTTCGACGGCATCGTCGCGGGCGCGCCCTCGCAGTGGTACCCGGACCTGCTGATGTGGCTGCTGTGGACCGGCAAGACGCTGACGCCGACGGTGGCGTTCGGCCCGCCGTCGATCTCGACCGACAAGCGCGCGGCGATCACGCAGCGCGCGCTGCAGGTCTGCGATGCCAACGACGGCCTCGTCGACGGGCAGATCACCAACCCGCGCACCTGCAATTTCGACATCGACACGATGGGCCCGTCCGGCGACGGCACGCTCACCGCGGACGAGGTGACGATCGCCAAGCGGATGTACGGCGGCACGCACCGCAACTGGGACGATCTGAATTCCGAGCAGCGCTACACGGGAGCGAAGTACGGATCCGAGGCCGACTGGTCGCCGCTGTTCGCCGACAACGGCGGCTACGGTCCGTTCATCGGCCACTACGTCTACTCGCTGCTGTCGCCTCCTTTCGACTGGCGCCGCGACGTCAACTGGGACGACGTCTACGACCACGTGAAGGCGGTGCTGACACCGGTCACCGCCGCGCCGAGCCCGGACATCCGGCGCTTCACGGCGCGCGGCGGCAAGCTCATCCAGATGGCCGGCTGGAACGACTCGGTCGTGCCGCCCGACGGATCGGTCGACTACTTCTTCGCGCTGGCGATGTGGGAGCGGATGCAGAACCTGCCGAGCAGGGTGGTCGACCGGCAGATCGCCAACCTGACGCCGCAGGACGTCGCCGCCCATGCCAACGCGTTCGGCAACCAGGTGCGGCAGTACCACCGCCTGTTCATGCTGCCGGCCACCGGCCACTGCGGCGGCAGCACCGGCCCGAACTCGATCGGCGGCGGCATGCCCGAGCCGCCGAAGGCCTACCGCGACGCCGACCACCACGTGGTCAGCGCCGTGATCAAGTGGGTCGAGCAGGGCGTGGCGCCGGAGAAGATCATCGCGACGAAGTTCGACTCGGCAGGCACCCTGACGCGCTCGCGTCCGGTGTGCGCCTATCCGGACGAAGCCGTCTACAACGGCAGCGGCGACATCAACGACGCCGCGAACTTCTCGTGCCGCACGCCGCGGCTGAAGGACCGCGTCGTCACTGAGAGCGATCTCGTGAACGTCCGCAACGCGCTGACGCAGCGCACGCTGGAGCTGCCGAACCGGTAGCTCTTCGTCATCGATCTGCCGGCGGCCTGTCATGCGACGGCGCCGCCGGCGGATGCTCCTCCAATCGCCGAACCAGGAGACAGCGATGCGGTGGCGGCGGCGAGCTGCGCCGACCTGACCGGCTTCATGCTGGCGGATACCACGATCACCCTGGCCCAGTCGTACACGGCCGGCAGCACGGTCTCGGGCTCGACGAAGGCGCCGGTCGATCTCTGCCGGGTGGCAGGGACGATCAAGCCCGGGCCGCAGTCGAACATCCATTTCGAGGTCTGGATCCCGACCGAAGCCAACTGGAACGGCAAGTATTAGCAGACGGTGATCGATGCGGACCACGATCTGGTGAAGGCGCTCGAGAGCTGGGTCGGGCAGGGCATCGCGCCGCAACGGATCATCGCGACGCACTACGTGAACAACGTCGCCTCGCAGGGAGTCGCGTTCCAGCGGCCGCTCTGCCCCTATCCCGAGCGTGCCGAGTACGTGGGATCGGACGATCCGAACGACGCATCGAACTTCCAGTGCGTCGTCCATCACGGCGCCCACGACCCGCGCAACATCGGGCCGCAGAAAGCCTACAAATAAGGGCGGCGAAACGAAACGGGGGCACAGCCGCGAGGGGCGGCGGCTCGCGATCGCCGATCGGCGTACGATCGGTCGCTCGCGAGCCCCCTTCGCCATGAGCTTCCTCTGGCCTCAGCTGCTCTGGTTGATGCTGGCGGTGCCGCTGCTGCCCCTCCTGTATCTCTGGCTGCTGCACCTCCGCCGCAAGCGCGCGCTGCGCTACAGCAGCCTCGACGTCGTCCGCGCCGCCGCCGACCGGCGCCTGTGGCGCCGCCACGTCCCGCCCGCGCTGCTTCTGATCGCCCTTTCGCTGCTGCTCTTCGCCGCCGCGCGCCCGACGGCGATGGTGACGCTGCCGTGGTCGCGGACGACCGTCATTCTCGCGATCGACGTCTCGCTCAGCATGCGCGTGAGCGACGTCAAGCCGACGCGCATGGTGGCGGCGCAGGAGGCGGCGAAGCGGTTCCTGCGCGAGCTGCCGCGCAACATCGACGTCGCGCTCGTCACGTTCGCGGGCAACGCGCAGGTCGTGCAGCGCGCGACGAGCGATCGCGCTGCGCTGGTCGGCGCCATCGACGCGATCCAGATGCAATACGGCACGGCGATCGGCGACGCGATCGTGCTGAGCGTCGCGGAGCTGTTTCCGGACGACGGCATCGATCTCTCGGAGATCACGTTCGGCCCCGGCCAGCCGCGCTCGCGCAAGCCTGCGATCAAGGAGAAGCCGCCGCCGAAGGAGCTCAAGCCGGTGAAGCCGGGCTCGTACGAGTCGGCGGCGATCATCCTGCTGAGCGACGGCCGGCGCACGCAGGGCTTCGACACGCTCGACGGCGCGAAGATGGCGGCCGACCGCGGCGTGCGCATCGACGTCATCGGCCTCGGCGTCGTCGAGGGTGCGGTCTCCGGCGCCGACGGCCTGCCGATCTACATGCGGCTCGACGAGCCGACGCTGCAGGAGGTCGCGCGCATGACCGGCGGCGAGTACCACCACGCCGGCGACTCCGAGACGCTGCGCACCGTCTACGAGAACCTCGGCGCGCGCCGGCAGACGCAGGCGCGCGAGACCGAGCTCGCGCCGTTGCTCTCGATCGTCGCGGCGGTGCTGGTGCTGGCGGCGGCGTCGCTGTCGTTCGCCTGGTTCGGGCGCCATGCCTGAGCGGCGCCGAGCACCGCGCTTGTCTTTCCTTGCAACTGAGGATGACCGCGCGTAGAACGCGGCCGACGATGCGCGCGTCGCGCCACCTGCGGGAGCCACCATGCGGTTCATCGGAGCGCCGAGGCAACCTGAGATCGATCAATACACGATCAAGTTTCTCGTCGGGGCCATCGCGCTCGGGCTGCCGATCGTGGAAAGCCTGCTGACCGGACTGACCGGCGATCCGATCACGTCGATCAGTGCGTCGTTCTGGGCGACCGGCCTCTGGCCGCGCAACATCTTCGTCGGCTGTCTCTTCGCGGTGGCTGCGTTCCTGCTCGCCTACAACGGCCTCTCGGAAACCGAGATGTGGCTTGCGAAGGTGGCGAGCCTGTGTGCCCTCGGCGTCGCGATGTTTCCGTGCGGATGCGACGGCGTCGGCAAGGAGATCGTTCCCGGAGTGCACCTGCTCTCGGCAGCGCTCCTGTTCGTGGTGCTCGGATGGTTCTGCGTCATCTTCCTGCGCAGAGCCAGGGCAAAGGGGCATCGCGAGGCGCGCTGGCGCGCGGGCATCTACATGCTGAGCACTGCCGGCTTCGGCGTAGCGCTCCTGCTCTTCGTCGCCCACCTCGTCACGAAGCAGGAGATCTTCGTGCTGTGGAGCGAGACCGTCGGTCTCGTCTCGTTCGGAGTGTCGTGGCTGACGGCGAGCCGCGTCCTGCCGGGGATCACCGAACCGCAGGAGCGCCAGCACCTGGTGGTTGCGACCTCCCGTCAGGCGACTCCGGCAGCTCCCGCAGCCGCAGCGTCATGAACACGCTGTGCGGGTCGAGCACATAGTCGCCGAACGGTCCGCAGCGCGTGAAGCCGAAGCTCTCGTAGAGCCGCTGCGCGGGCGCGAACGCCTCGCCCGATCCGGTCTCGAGGCTCAGCCGCTCGTACTTGCGCGAGCGGGCGACCTCGAGGATGTGCGTGAGCATCGCGCGGCCGGCGCCGCGGCGGCGCAGCATCTGGGGTGTGCGCATCGACTTGATCTCGCCGTGTTTCGGGTCGAGCTCCTTGAGCGCGGCGCAGCCGACGAGGACGTCGTCGTCCCACGAGGTCCAGAACGAGATGCCCGGCTGACGGAGCCTGGCGAGGTCGAGCGCGTGCACGCTCTCGGGCGGCGAGAGCGAATGCATGCTGCGCAGGTGCTCTTCGAGGAGCGCGCGGATCTCGGGGCCGGAGAGGTCGTCGGCGACGATGCGCATGGAATCTGGCTTGGTGCTGTCGCGGCCCGCCATCATCGCCGCACTCGCACGCTCTCGACCACCCCCGGTCCGGCGCGGGTGATTGCCTCGGGGTTGTCGCCGGTCAAGCTCTCCCGGCGCCGCGCCGGCACACTGGGGCATGCAGCGTGGAGACCGCATGATCGAGGTCGTCAGCATCAGCCTGGGCTCGCGGCGCGAAGACGCCGAGTTCACGATCCGCTTCCTCGGCAAGATGCTGCGGGTCCGGCGCTTCGGCACCGATGGCAGCCTCGAGAAGGCTGAGGCACTCCTGAAGCGGTGGGAGCCGAAGGCCGACGCGATCGCGCTCGGCGGCCTGCACGACGACTGCGGCCCTGCGGGCGAAGTCGACAACGCGGCACGACATGCGCGGCTCGCGAAGCTGGTCAAGCGCGTTCCGGTCACGACCGGCGCGCGCCTCGACCAGATCCTGCACGAGTGGGCGCTGCGCCATGCCCGCGCCGAGCTCGCCGGCTGCCTCGACAACGCGAAGGTGCTGTTCTTCAGTGGCACGAGCCGACGCGCGCTCGCCGCGACGCTCTCCGAGGTCACGCAGAACCTCTATTTCGCCGACCCGCTGTCGCAGCTCGGCGTTCCCAAGCTCCTCACCTCGCTCGACGCGCTCGCGCTCTACGCCGACGGCACGCACCGGGTGCGCGAGTGGGTGGCGCCGACTCCACGGCTGCACGCGCTGACAGAGCCGTTGGCCAAGCACGTGCTGCGCCGCGCCGTGAAGACGGCGACGGTGGTCGTCGCGCCGCTCGCTGCGCTCGAGGGGTTCGGGCTCGAGGAGCTCGCCGGCAAGACGATCGTCACCGCGGGCGTCGGCGAGGCGCGCGCGGCCTGGCTCGCCGATCGCGGCGTCCATCTCGTCGTCGACGCCGCGCCGAAGGTCGCCGGCCACGTCCTCGCACCGGAGCTGCTCGATGCGATGATCGTCGCGGCCACCGGCGCGCCCGATGGCGAGATCGCGGAAGACGACTACTTCGACGTCCTCACGCGCCTGAAGGCGACGCCGCGGCTCGTCTACCCGAGCGGATTCAAGCGCGTCAACCGCTTCGCCTTCGTCATCCATCCGCTCTCGCAGGAGTACTTCAAGAAGGTCGAGCCCGTCGAGCTGCTGGCGCGCGTTTCGCCGCCGGTCTTCATGGACACGCTCGAGAAGCTGCTCGCCTACGCGCCGCCGTTCGTCTACTCGCGCATCACCGGAATCCAGTCGCCG
>Ga0207675_100002145_pt1 | contig 19589 bp, 18 predicted proteins | sample KBSSwiS42_FD_184305 | JGI IMG/M metagenome (GOLD analysis project Ga0207675, IMG submission 184305) | Switchgrass rhizosphere microbial communities from Kellogg Biological Station, Michigan, USA - KBS Switchgrass S4-2 (SPAdes) (version 2) | ecosystem: Host-associated > Plants > Roots >...
AACGCATCGTAGCGTGCGATTTCATCGATCAGCGTGTCGAGGAACGGCCGGCCGCCGACCGGCAGCATCGGTTTCGGCGTCGTCTTCGTCCGCTCGCCAAGCCGGGTGCCGAGGCCGCCGACCAGAATGACAGCCTGCCTCAGCACAGCGCGTCCTCGACGAAGCCGCACAGCATGTGGCCGACGGCGATATGCATTTCCTGAATGCGGTTGGTGCGCGTTGCCGGCACCTTGATCAGGATATCGCACAGATCGTCCATGCGTCCGCCATTGGTGCCGGTCATGCCGATGGTAACGACGCCCATCGCGCGCGCGGTCTCGATGGCGGCGATGACATTGGCGCTGTTGCCGCTGGTCGAAAGGCCCACCAGCACGTCGCCGCGCCGTCCGACGCCGCGCAATTGCCGGGCGAACACTTCCGTATATCCATAGTCGTTGCCGATGGCGGTCAGCGCTGACGTGTCGACCGTCAGCGCCAGCGCCGCCAGCGGCGCACGATCCTTGAGGTATCGCCCCATCAGCTCGGCAGCGAGGTGCTGGCTGTCGGCGGCGGAACCGCCGTTGCCACAGAACAGGATCTTGTTGCCCGCCGTCAGCGAGGCGATCATCGCGCCGGCGGCTTGCTCGATGGCTGCGGAGTGGGCAGAGAGCCTGGCGAAACCGCCGGCGATCTCGTCGATCTCGGCACGGATGCGTGCAGAAAGTGAGGTGGCTCCGGCTGGCGCCGTCATCCGGTGATTCCCTGATGCGGAGAACGGCTCGCGCCGGTGCCTGATACTGATATCCGACATGCTCCGGTCGATCCCGGAACGGATCGATGCAAATTCCGGCGCTTCTCGCCGGTCTCTTAACGGCATTTCGGCCGCACCGCAAGGATAGAGGCGCGGTTCGCAGGCGACGGTCCGCGTTGCTCCCGCCGACAAAGCTCGCTGGCGAGTGTTGGTGCTTTGACGCCCTTCCCACGAGCCGCAGCTAAGCCGTCTTTATCCTGCCGAACGCCGGAATTCGAAACAGAGCCCACGGGATCAGCGGCAGTCCCGCCCTTGCAAGCCGTGCCTCCATCAATAACGCTATGGCGAGAGCTGCGATCTTGATCCAGTAGACCGGGGTCATGATGAAGTTGAGCATTCCGCCGATATACATCACGTAAAATCCGAACAGGACATACAGCGACAGAAACGCGGACGCATAGCGGCCCTGGATGACGCCCTTGATGATCACCGCAGTCAAGCCGGCTGCGATGTAGGCGGCGCCGAAAATGAAAGGCCACGCATAGAAGGGGCCGAACAGTTCGAAGAAGATTTCGGGAAATCCGCCGGCAAACTGAAAACCGCCCGAGATGTGCTCGTAGGTTCGCGGCTCGCCGATGGTCTCGAGCATCAGAAACTGCGGGGTCGTGTTCTTGCTGGCATCCAGCGGCGCCTGAAACAGGAAATCGAAAACACGATCCGGCTGCCACTGTCCAAAAATGAAGACTCGCTCGTAGGAGATCCAGCCAAGCTCGCTCGGCTGTACCAGAAGGCGTTCCCAGAACTGAGACGCGATTTCATCTCCCTGGAACTGCCGGACGTTGGCCAGATTGTTGTAGATACTCACGGCCGAAACGGTCGTCGCGAGGACGAGGACTGCGCCGAACGCGATCAAGTCGCGGCGTCGAAATGTTTTTCCAATCCAGGAAAATGGAACCGCGGATCGATTGTCGCGGAGATCCACCGCGATGGCTGCTGCGAGCGGAATCACGAAGAAGCTGCCGAAGCTGTAGAACGCCGAGAAGCGATTACCGGTAAGGAACATGTACGGCATCAAAATGCCGAGCAATAACAGGTAGCGAATGTCGATCCGACGATTGCGCAGCCGTTCGGCGGCGAACATGACGCCCCACCAGAACGTCACGAAATTTCCATACAGGATCAACCATCGGTGCGCGGCGCCAGCGTATTGCGTCGTGTAGACAAACCGCTCGAGGCGAGCGAACAGCGGGATTGATCCAATGCGTATGAGATCGAAGTACAGATAGCCGAGGAAGATGAGCGATACGACGACGGTAATGCCGGAAAGCGTTATCATTCCGGGCGCAGCGCGCTCCCGGTCGACGTCGTGCAGCCAGTGCTGCACGACTGCCGGTCTCAGCAAGAAAAAGAATGGAGCCAGCGTAAGGAAATAGGCCAGAACATGCAACGGCGTCGCCAACCCCGGCCCGACGTAGCGATCAGTCTGCGAGGAAAGCACCGGTCCGGTGAGGTCGATGAACATGGTCGCAGCCGTGCGCCACACCAGCGTAAAGAGGATGAAGAAGAATCCGATGAGAATGACGGGCCGATAGGCGGCGATGTACAGGATGCACAGAGCGAACGCGGCGCCGGAAGCCATGACAGCGATTTGTTCTGGAAGTATGGCCATCGCCAGAGCTTTCTACCGCTGTCAGCGTTCGGGCAAATCGATCCTGTCCAACTTCCGGTCCGTCCGCCTCGGTGGACTGACGACGATGGTCAGGATGATCATCGCGACAAGCATGCCTGCCCCGGCCAGCAGTGAGGCTCGCAGGCTTTCAAGCGAACGATGCGTCACTACAATATGGTCTGCTTCGACACGCAGGGTGGTCGGCTCGCCCAGTTGCTTGAGCGCGGTGTCGTTGCGTACCAGGATCTGCAGTTCATTCCATGCGGCGATCGTCGTCACGAGCGTCGGAGTAATCGGCGGACGTGGAGGCTCGTTTCTCCTGGAGGGCGGCACCGGCTCGAGCATCCGCTCGTTCAGTTCGGCGACATCCTTCTCGATCGCGGCGATCCTGCCCTTGAGTTCGTTGATTCTGTTCTGCACCACTTCGATCTGCCGATCGAGGATCGCGGTATGCGCCGCACCGATTTCCGCGGCAATCGCTCGGAACGCCGACTGGACGTCGGCGGCCGAGCCGGCGGATAACTCGATGGCAACGTCGCGCTCCTCGTCCAGCATGATTCCGCGCAGGCTGGCTGCAACCATCGATCTTGAAACCGACGCCGTCGCCGGCTCGAATGCCGCCCGCCTGACGATCATCTCCTTGAAGGCCGGATCGGAGAGCCGCGCGACCGTTCGTCGCGGCGTTTCGATTGGCGCGACCGCCGGTCCGCTTCTCTGGGCAATGAAGTCGCTGGCGGGAGCCAGACCCACCGTCATGATGGCGCGGCCGCTCCAAAGCTCGATCTTGCCGGACGTCGTCAGCGCAAAGGTCACGGTGGCAGCGAGAACGGCCGCCGCCACGGTCAACCACTTCGACTTCCAGACCAGCGGTAGAACAAATTTCAAGACACTCCCCGCATCCGGCGCCGTGCTGGGAAGGTGATGTTTCACGAATCCTCGCGAGGGTGGAAGGGATCAATGACCCTTATTTCCTCCTATTCTCCTGAATGCAAGGGGAGCACGGATAAGGAAACTTTATGCAGTCCACCCGTGTGCATCGACGCGCATCACCACACGCTCCTGCCGCCGTCCATGACAATGTTCTGGCCGGTCATGTAGCTCGATGCGTCCGAGCAGAGGAACTGAACGGCTGCGCAATATTCGTCGACGCGGGCCATCCGTCCCATCGGGATCAGGCGCGTCAATCGTTCGACGAAGACCGGATCCTGGTTGTTGAAAACGCCGCCGGGCGAGATCGCGTTGACGCGAACGCCGCGGTCCGCCCAGTAGGTCGCGAGGTATTTCGTCAATCCGATCAGGCCGTGCTTGATGACGGAGTAGGTCACGGGTTTCACCGGCTGCTCTTCATCCCGCGTGATGTTGGGTTGCCGGTAGAGCCGCTGATCCGGCGCGATCACGCCGAGATCGGATGCGATATTGAGGATCACGCCGCGGCCGCGCCGGGCCATCGCGCCGCCAAAGACCTGCGAGCACAGCATCGCGCCGGTCAGTCCCACCGCGATTTCGGTCTGCCACTGCGGAACCGGAAAGGCTTCGAAGCGCGACGAATGCATGACACCGGGAGTAGAGGTAACCTTCGGGTCGATTGCGGCGTTGTTGACGAGGATGTCGACGGTGATGCCGCTGCTGGTGAGATCGGCGTAGGCGGCGCGCACGGATTCCAGCGAGGTGACGTCGAGCGCGAGAGCAATGAGGTCGGCCGAGGGCGTGCTGTGCTTCAGCGCCGCGATGGCGGCCTCGGCTTGCGCCAATCCAACATCGGTCACGACGACGCGCGCGCCGGCTTCGACCAGTGCTGCGACATGTTGGCGGCCCAACAGACCGCCGGCGCCGGTTACCAGCGCCGCGCGTCCGGCCAGTTCGTAGCGGGAGGGGAGGGCGGCCATCAAACGCTCCTGCTGAGCTATCGCAATTGCCCGCCGTCGGCGACCATCACGGTGCCCGTGATGAAGGCGGCGCGGGGAGAGGCGAGAAAAGCGACGAGGTCAGCGATTTCTTCCGGCTTGCCCAGCCGGCGCATCGCCACTTCGCGCGCGAGCATGTCGTCGACGGCGGACTTGTTCTCGGCGAGCTTGCGCGCCCAGATGCCGCCTTCGAAAAGAATGTTGCCGGGCGCGACCGCATTGATGCGGATGCCATCGGCGGCAAGGGGGCGGGCCAGTCCGCGCACGGTGGCATTGAGCGCGGCCTTGGCCGCGGAGTAGGTCACGGGGGCGCCTAGCGCCGCCAGGCCGCAAATCGAGGAAATGCACACGATCGCGCGATCGCCGGCACCTCGCTGCATGATCGGCCTCACCGCCTCGATCATATTGGTCGTCGCTAGCAAATTGAGGTCGAGAACGCGGCGCCATTCGGCTGATGTCTCTTGTCCCGGCGGCACAGATGCGCCGCCGCCGACATTGCAGACCAGAATGTCGAGCCGGCCATGCTGCTTTTCGACCTCGTGCGCCAACGCGAGCGCGACAGAAGAGGTGGTGACGTCGGCTGTATGGAGGGACGCATTGCCGCCAATTTCCTGCGCAGCCGCCTTCAATCCTTCGAGCCCCCGCGCGACCAGCGCGACCTTTGCTGCCTCAGCGGCAAGTGCTTTGGCGATGGCGAATCCGATACCTCGGCTGCCTCCGGTCACCAGCGCAACGCGTCCTCCGAGTTCTACCTCCATCGCAGCGTATTCCCTGGCCCAGCGGCCACTATTTGGAGGCTCTTGCTACCGAGCGCGAGCGCCAGCCAGCGTAGCGCATAAACGCCGCCTTGCTCAGCACCGTCTTATGGGTTTGCAGCCGTTGCAGCATTCGTTCCGGCCGTGACAGCTTGATGCCGAAATCGTCGGCCAGCGCGTTGAATTGCAGCAGACTCAAATGATAGAGCTTGCCGGTCGCATTGCCCCCGGAATATCGGTTGTGAATGAGCTGTCGTGGCAGATGAAACAGCGAACCGTGCTCGGCGCATTTCGCCGAATGATACACGTCCGCGAGGTAGCTGAACCGGTCCGGATATGTGATGGCGGCTCCCGTGGATCGGCGATGCAGCAGCGGAATGCCGAACAGATTTCTGCCGGATATGATCGAGGCCTTCAGCGTGGCAGCGGTGTCGAAACGACCGGCGCGATCGAAGCGACGTGTTGCCAGGGTCCTGCCCAGTGCATCAATGTACAGCATGTCGCAATACACGGACACGACGTCAGGTGTATCCTGCATCACCCTCAACGCGCTGCTTAGTGCATCAGGTGCACCCAGGCGATCGTCACTGCAAAGGAACATGTAATAGTCGGCGGTGACCAGCTCGCGAAGACGATTGATGTTGTTCATCATCCCCACGTTCTCGCGATTGCGGTGGACCACTAGGCGAGGTTCCCTTGATGCCGCGTCTGCCAGCCATTCCGACGTTCCATCGGTGCTGGCATTGTCGCTGACGATCACCTCGACGTCGACATCTCGCTGCATCAGCACGGATCCGACGGCATCGGGCAGGAACGACATGTCGTTGTAGACCGGAATATAGACCTGAATTGTCTTGTTTGATTCAGCCATCGCTAAATGATCTCAAGCTTCGGTACGGCGAACACGAGTTTCGTCCCTTCTTCGCGGCGCGCGGCAAACAGTCGCAGCATTTCTTCCCTCAGATTCCATGGCAACACCAGCACGAAGTCCGGGCGTTCGGCGTCGAGGATGCTGGGTGCAAAAACCGGTACATGGACGCCTGGAATAAGCTGTTCCTGCTTGCTGGGATTGCTGTCGACAGTGAAGGGCAGCAGATGCCTGGTGATACGCGCGTGGTTCAGCAGTGTCGTCGCCTTCGCAGGAGCGCCGAAGCCGGCTACCTTGCGTCCCGAGCGGCGAACTTCGATAAGGAAGCGTCGCAGATCCTCGCTGATGCGATCGATGCGATCGCGAAAGGCCTCGGCATCCAGAATTGATGCGGAGAAGTCGGCGTCCTCACGCGACAGCGTCTCGGACAGGTGCTGAGACGGCGCAAAGGATGCGCCTTCGCGGCAAACGTATAGGCGTATCGAGCCGCCATGGGTCGGCAGAAAGTCGACGTCGAAAACGCGTAGACCGTGCCGATTGAAGAGCTCAACCGCGGCCCGGATCGTATAGTAGCTGTAATGTTCGTGGTAGAACGAATCGAACTGCGAGTTCTTCATCAGCGACAGAAAGTAATGCACCTCGACGGTCAGCACGCTTTCGCCCTGCAGGAGCCGGGAAAAACCCGAGGCGAAGTCGTTCAGGTCCGGAACATGTGCGAATACGTTGTTGGCCACCATCAATTTTGGCTTCAGTCCGCCGGTCGCCAGGCGTTCGGCGGTCTTTAATCCGAAGAACGCAGTTTCGGTCGGGATGCCTTTCTGACGCGCCACATTCGCGACGTTTTCCGACGGCTCCACGCCAAAGACCTGCATCCCGCGCTTCCTGAAGAAATTCAGGAGATAGCCGTCGTTGGACGCAACTTCGGCGACAAGATCGCCCGCCTGCAGAGAAAATCGTCGAATGGCTTGGTCGGCGAAGGCCTCGCAATGCGCCAACCAGGAGTCCGAGAACGACGAGAAATAGGCGTAGTTACCGTGAAAGTGCGTATCGGGCGGAAGGTCTTCTGCGAGCTGGACCAAATGGCACGCCTCGCAAGCCATGACACGCAGCGGATAGAACTTCTCGCCCAAAGCGACGTCCTGCGGGCGCAGCAGCGCGTTTGAGATCGGCATCGCGCCAAAGTCGATGATCTCCTTACGCAGTTCGGCTCTGCAGGAACGGCAATGGCTAGATCGAAGGACGGAGGGGGGCAAGTCGATGCTCAATCTGTTGTTGACAAAGCTCGAAGGGGTCGCTGCCGGCATGGAACGCTTTATACCAGGATATGCTTTCGGCGACCGCTTCACGGGACGACATCCGAGGCTGCCACCCCAGAACGCTGGCTGCCTTACGGGAGTCCAGTTCCAGGAGTTTGCTTTCCTTCATTGCGCCATCGGCGGCAACGACGGTCCAGCTGAAACGCTCGGGCCAGATCGCCGCAATCCAGTTGCAGACCTCCGAGACCGCCGCGCTGGGTTGATCGGGCAGGGGGCCGAAATTGTAGGCCGCCTCGTTAGGATCAGTGAATGCCTGCTTTTGTCTAGTGCCAAATTCGACCAGCATCAGATAGCCGAACAGAGCATCGAGCACAAACTGCCAGGGCCGGGTCGATGACGGGCTTCGAACCCTCAGCGGGGTGTGGCTGTAGGCGGCGCGAACGGCGTCCGGGATCAGTCGGTCCTGGGCCCAGTCGCCCCCGCCGACGATGTTGCCGGCCCGGGCCACCAGCGAAATCACCCCCTTGGGCTGCTGATAGGAGGCGCGATAGGCGGCGATGACCGCCTCGGTGGCGGCCTTGCTGGCGCTGTAGGGATCGTTGCCGCCGAGGCGGTCGCTCTCTATGAATTGCCGCCCCAGATCCTGATTGTAGTAAACCTTGTCCGTCGTGGTGGTCAGGATCGCCTGCAGCGAATTTTGTCCGCGCAGCGCTTCGAACAGATTGACGGTGCCCATCACGTTCGTATCGAACGTGACGGTCGGAAACTGATAGGCGAAACGGACCAGCGACTGGGCGGCGAGATGGATAACGATCTCCGGCTGCTCTGCATCGACAATGGCACGAATCTGCGTCATGTCCCGCAAATCAGCCACGTGATGGGCTGCCATGCGCCGCGCCAATCCCGCCTGTTCGAACAGACTTGGCTTTTCCGCTTCGAGCGACACGCCGGCAACGCGCGCCCCCAGGCTCTGGAGCAGCATGGTCATCCACGCGCCCTTGAAGCCCGTGTGACCCGTCAGTAATATCTTTTTTCCGCTCCAGAAATGACGATCCGGAACTGTGCTGGCCTTGGTCATGATTTCCACATGCGCCAGGCGGCCCGATCTTCCGCCCACATCGCCTCGAGCAACTGCATCTCCCGGAACGTATCCATGCATTGCCAAAAGCCATTATGGCGATACACGCTGACCTGATTCTCCCGCGAGAGCGTTTCCAGCACGGATGTTTCGAGGGGGTCGTTGCCTTCAGCCGACAGCATTTCGAACGCCTGACGCTCGAAGACCATGAAGCCGCCGTTGATCCAGCCCGCTCCCACTTGCGGCTTCTCGACAAAGCTTCGTACGGTATCCCCCTCGAGGTCGAGTTCGCCGAACCTGGAAGACGGTCGGACCGCGGTGACCGTCACCAGCCTGCCCGACGCGAAGTGATGCTCGAGCAGTCGATCGACGTCGATGTCGGCCACACCGTCGCCATAGGTCAGAAAGAAGCGCTCGCCGTCGAGCACCCCAAGCGCGCGCTTCACGCGCGTTCCCGTCAACGTCTCGATACCGGTATCGATCAGGGACACTCGCCAGTCCTCGACGCGCTCCTGCCGGCCGAGTTGCTCGACATGATTGTCGGCCAGGTGCACGCGATAGCTGCCGGTGTTCGATCGGTAGTTGAGGAAATAATTCTTGATGATCTCGGCCTTGTAGCCCAGGCAAAGGTGAAAATCGCTGCATCCGAAGTGATTGTAGATCCGCATGATGTGCCAGAGGATCGGGCGGCCCCCAATGGTCACCATCGGCTTCGGTTTGAACTCGGTTTCCTCGCGCAGGCGCGTGCCTTGTCCGCCGCAGAGGATTATAACCCCAAGGTCACTGCTCTTCCCGGAACGCTTCATCGATCCTCCTATGCGGGGCGTACCTTGACGTCAAAGGCTGTCCTCTATAACTAATTCCCCGGCCGCTCAAGCAAAACGCGTGTTTTTGGGCACTGTCCCGGGGGGACTTGCAAAGCCGGATTGATCCAAGGGTGACATGAACGGCGCCAATCGCAACGCTGTACTGATTGGACACTCGGGTTTTCTCGGTACTGCTCTAAGAGCCGCAATCGAGGCGCGATCGGGGAGTCGCGTCGAGTTGGTCGGCGGTGACTTCGTCAGGCAGGTGCTCGAAGGAAGCGGACGTGAGGCCGTTTCGTCGCTGCTCGCAGGCAGTATGGAGCAGGATTGGATTTGCGCGGTGGGGATCGTGAATCCAGCGGCTGACCCCGCTGTCATCGAGGCCATCAACGTCGAATTTCCGCGGCGCCTTTGCGCTCTTCTCGGCAGTCTCGCGCCCATCGGTGCAGTACGTTTGGTGACGGTTGGATCAGTGCTTGAAAGTCACGGCGAACTCGCGTCATCCAATGCCTATCTGGCATCCAAGTCCCGAATGTTCGATGCCCTGTCCGGTACAGGCGACGCATTGCGCTGGCACCATATTCGGCTCCACACGCTCTATGGTGGAAGCAAGCGACCGCACCCATTCATGTTCGTCGGCCAGATGTTCGAGGCGCTCATTCGAAAGGAGCGGTTCAGGATGAGCGGCGGCACTCAGTTGCGCGAATATCACCATGTCCAGGATATCGCCGAGAGCATTCTGTCGTTTCTCTCCGGGAACGGTCGGGATCGAATGATTGAATTGAGTTCCGGGGAGCCGATTCGTCTGCGCGACCTCGCCTCTGCGGTGTTCGAGCATTTCGGCGAATTTGAGCTGCTGGAAATCGGTTCCAAGATCCATTCTCAGGGCGAGGTTTTCGAAAGTGTCTATCACCGCAGCCCTTATCTCACCGCGAGCCGCGATTCCATCGAGGGAGTCATTTGCTGGTTCAAGGAGCTGAACGTGGCGAGATCGTGATGGCTGGCTTGGTCTCCATTATTGTTCCTGCCCTCAACGAAGAAGGGAACATTGAACCCTTGTTCCGGCGATTGACGGAACTCGCTCGGCGCATCCGAGAAGAGTTCGACATGGCTACCGAAGTTGTGGTCAACGACAATTGTTCTGAGGATAAGACGCTGGAGGAGCTCAAGCAGCAGGCGCTTCAGCTCGACCCCGGCGTGCTCACGCTTCGCATTTTCCGCTTCTCCCGCAATATCGGCTTCCAGAAATCCATTCTCGTCGGATATCACAAGGCGCGGGGCGATGCGGTGGCGCAAATTGACGCCGATATGCAGGATCCGCCGGAGCTGCTGCTCGAATTTCTGAGGCGATGGAAAGAAGGATATCATATCATCTACGGCGTGCGGCGGAGACCAGAGGAGGATCTTCCAACGCGAGCCGCGCGGATGGCTTTTTACCGTCTCATCAATCGTCTGAGCGACGATGCCCTGCCGCACGATGCAGGTGATTTCCGGTTGCTTGATCGGCAGGTCGTGGACGTGGTCTGTGCGTTGCACGACAACGATCCATATCTTCGCGGCACGATCGCCAGTCTTGGCCTGAAGCAGATCGGAGTGGTATACGAGCGTACGTCGAGAACGCATGGGCGGTCGAAATTCGGACTGTCACAGCTCGTCAAATTGGCGATCGACGGCATCACCAACCACACCACCATTCCGCTGCGGCTTTCGAGCTATCTGGGGCTTATTCTGGTCGCCGCGGCGAGTGTGCTGGTAGGCGTCTATCTGTTCGCCTGGCTCACGAGCGACAGGCCGATGCCGCTGGGATTCATGACACTGGCCCTGCTTCAGCTCGGCACGATGGCCACGGTGTCGTTCCTGTTTGCAATTCAGGGATTCTACGTGCAGCGGATCTACAATCAGGTGAAGGACAAGCCGCTGGCGATCATCGAGCACTCCATTCAGCAGGGAAGCGACGGCAGCGCCGTTGCCTTGAACAGTCAGCCGATCGAGGTCCTTTGGACCGGAAATCACGACAGGCCCGGTCATGACAGGCCCTAGCGACGAAGTGACGCGATGATCATTTGTCCCGCCCGTCATAGCCATGATACGCGCGTGTCCGGTCGACGCGATTCCGTCTTCATTCTTCAGAGCAGGCTCTGATGGTTCGCATTTCGGAGCAAGTCAGCATGGATGCCGCCAAACCGTCACGAGTTCTCTACACCAAGCCTTCCATTACGGAACTGGAAGTTCGATATTCCACGGATGCCGCTGCAAATGGCTGGGGCGAGCGCTGCTACGACTACATCAACCGGTTCGAGGCCGCCTTCAAGGCTCACCTTGGCTCGTCTTACGCGATTGCCACGTCGAGCTGCACCGGCGCGCTCCATATGGGAATGGCGGCGCTTGGGGTTGGATCCGGCGATGAAGTGATCATGGCCGACACCAATTGGATCGCGTCGGCCGCGCCGATCACTCATCTCGGCGCCAAGCCGGTGTTTGTCGATATCCGCCCGGATAGCTGGTGCATCGACGCCGATCTGGTTGAGGCTGCGATCACGCCGAGGACGAAAGCCATCCTGGCCGTCCATCTTTACGGCAACCTTTGCGACATGGATCGTCTCCTCTCAATCGGCGAGAAGCACGGCATTCCCGTAATCGAGGACGCCGCGGAAGCGATCGGCTCCGTATATTTCGGCAAACGCGCGGGTAGCATGGGCGCCTTCGGAGCCTTCTCCTTTCACGGCACGAAGACGGTCACAACCGGCGAGGGCGGCATGTTCGTGACGAACGATCGCGCGCTCTATGAGCAGGTCCTGACGCTTTCGAACCACGGCAGGTCGCGGACGCAATCCAAGCAGTTCTGGCCCGATGTTGTCGGATTCAAATACAAGATGTCCAATATTCAGGCTGCCATCGGTTGCGCGCAGATGGAGCGTATTGAAGAGTTGACCGGTCGCAAGCAGCAGATCTTTCACTACTATCGAGACCGCCTGCAGGGCTTGCCCGGCGTGCGGATGAACCCCGAGCCGACCAACATCGTCAATGGCGCCTGGATGCCGACAGTCGTGTTCGACCAGCCGAGCGGGGTCACGCGCGAGCGGCTGGTCGCGGCGTTCGCGGGGAACAACATCGACGCCCGCGTCTTCTTCTACCCTCTGTCGGGGCTATCCATGTTCGAAGAGGTGCGAGGCAACAGGCACGCGCATGATATCCCCGGCCGTGCGATCAACCTGCCGAGCTATCACGACATGACGACGGAGGATCAGGATCGCGTGATCGCCGTGGTGCGCGGAATGCTGCAGGGGGAGTGAGGCGTTGATCAAGCTCTTGCTGTTTGCCGACGGTCATGTCGGGTCTGAACTTACCCGCTGGCTGATCGCGAATTACAGAAGCGATATCGCTCTGGTCGTCACGACGGCAGAGAACGAACTCGCGGCAAGTGTCCGCAATGCACAGCTGCGCTCGCTGGTGTTTGAGTCCTCGGAGCAGATCTCGCACTTTGCTGCGAGCGAGGGCCTCTCCTTCGATCTCGGTCTGCTGGCGTGGTGGCCGAAGATCATCCGGCAACCGCTTCTCTCCTTGCCGCGGCGCGGCTTTATCAATACCCACCCGAGTCTGCTGCCCTATGGCAGGGGCAAGCATTATAATTTCTGGTCGATCGTCGACCGCGTCCCCTTCGGCGTCAGCCTTCACATGGTCGACGAAGGCGTTGACAGCGGCGACATTGTCGCGCAGTTCGAAATCCCCTACGACTGGGAAGACACCGGCGCATCGCTGTATCGGAAGGCGACGGATGCGATGTTGAAGCTGGTTCATGAAACCTATCCCAGGCTCCGCGGCCTGGATTTCGAGACACGGCGGCAGGATCTCGCGGCGGGTACTTTCCATCGTGGATCCGAGCTCGAGCCGGCGAGTTCGATCGCTCTGGACCAGACTTGCGTCGCGCGCGATCTGCTGAACCGGCTTCGCGCTCGGACCTTTCCCGGCTATCCCGCTTGCACTTTCGCGGACGGAGAAGATGTGTATGAAGTCCGCGTCGAGATCAAAAGGAAATCGCGATGAGCGAGTATGAGAAATTCAAGCGCGAGTGCGCCGACGAGATCGCCCGGATGGGCGATGATACCGAACTCGCCGCTGCCACGCGGTCGTGGATGGATCGCGCCAATCGTGCAAAATATTCCTATCACTTCGAATGGATGGGACGTCCGGTTATCCAATATCCGCAGGACGTCCTCGCCCTGCAGGAGATCATCTGGTCGGTCAAGCCGGATCTCATCATTGAAACCGGAATAGCCCACGGCGGCTCGCTTATTCTCTCGGCATCCATGCTGGAGTTGAACGCGATTTCCGGCGGGCCGCAAGATGCGCAAGTGCTGGGTATCGACATCGACATCCGTGCGCACAACCGCACAGCGATCGAAGCCCATCCGTTGGCGCGACGCATTTCCATGATTGAGGGGTCGAGCGTCGCTCCGGAGGTGGTTTCCGAGGTCAGGGCCAAAGCCGCCGGCAAACGCAGCGTGCTCGTCATTCTCGACAGCAACCACACTCATGACCACGTGATTGCCGAGCTGGAGTCTTATGCGGGCCTGACCACGGTTGGAAGCTACTGTATCGTGTTTGATACGGTGATCGAGGATATGTCGGAAGATGCATTCTCGGATCGTCCCTGGGGGAGAGGCAACAACGCGAAGACGGCCGTGTGGGATTTCCTCAAGCGTCGTCCAGAGTTTGAAATCGACAAAAGCATACAGCACAAGCTGCTGATCACCGTGGCCCCGGACGGTTATCTCAAGCGAGTCAGTTGAGCTCTGAGCAGCCGCGTGATCAAACCGCTCGTTTTTCTCGGCGCACCGACCTTTGATCGCCTGCGATGAGGCGGCGACCGATGAAGCGTGATGCACCCGCAATCAAAAAGTTTGTCTAGCCTGCATCGTGCCAACTCTTCAATGTCGGGAGTGAGCGGTCGTTTGATGACACGATGGTCGGTTCGATCGGCCAACTAATTGCGAGATCAGGATCGTTCCAGACGATGCCGCCCGCTGATTTGGGAACGAAAGGATCCGCCATCTGGTAGAGCAACTCCGTTTCGTCCACCAAGGTTATAAACCCATGTGCATAGCCGGCAGGGACATACAGGCTAAGGCCGTTCTCTGCGGTCAGATGCTCTGCATGCCACCGTCCAAAACTCGGTGACCCATCACGGACATCGACAATGACGTCATAAACCTCGCCGCGAACGCAACGTATCAGCTTGGTTTCAGAGTGGCATCCGAGCTGCAAATGCAGTCCGCGAAGCGTACCACGGCGCAGATTGAACGAGGTCGAGCACTGAAGGCTGCAGTCCTTCAAGCCTCGCTGAAGAAAAGTTTCTCGGCAATAGGTGCGCACGAAGTACCCACGTTCGTCGACGTGGCGATCGGGGCGTATCAGAAGTGCGCCATCCAGCTTTAGATTTTCGAATATCATCGGCTGTCGTATTGGGCTCGCAAGGTTTTCACCTTCAATGCTTCGCTTCTACTTTCATACAACGACCGGGTCTAGAACACCATGCTGGACTTGAAGGTCGGATATGCTACCTATAATCGCAACGATGGAGCGCTATTATGTTCCGGCACACGGTAGAGCATGCAGGTTAGTCGCCTTAACTACTATCCCGCCCTGATTTCGGTTTGTCTTATCGCTTTGATCTTTGCCGGTCGACAGATTGTGGACATGTGGCACGGACAGGTGGATTCCGTTGGGCATATCGAGGCGGTTTCCCTGTCTCTTTATGGCCGCTTCCATGGTACGGCCCTCATTACCGATCCGTATTCGGGTGAGTTTCCGACCTTCTACAATTTTCTGTCGGACTGGCTGATAAATCTGATTGCGCGGGTGACGGGCCTTCCGGCTTTTTCGGCTCAGGCGGTAATCTACGTGCCGTTTCTCACGGCATTCCTGTTCATTGGCACCTATCTGTCCGTCCGTGCGGTCGAGGTTGATCGGGGAGTGGCCCTCCTTGCGGCGGTGCTTGTCGTGGCGTCGGCCGAAACTCCGTTCGTTCATTATCTCTATCCGCTGCTTGAACGTTTTTCGGGAATGCACGCCCCCACCGGAAACTTGATCCCTCCGGCGCAGGCGATCGGCGTTGCCTCTTCGCAGGGTTTCGGTTGGGGTTGGTTTCTTCCTACTCTTGCGGCGCTCTACTGCGCGAAGCGGCGAGACGAAGTTTTGCTGACCTTCTTTGCCGGCGCGCTACTCGGGATATGCTGCCTCGCCCACACGCTAACATTTCTGCAGGTTGCGACGACCGTGAGTGTTTATGTTGCGGTCGACGCCATCGTCGCTCGCTTCCGCGAAGGTCGGACCGTCGACGCGATCGTGCGGCTCGCTGCGATTGCCGTCCTGACCGTGTTTGTTGCCAAGCTCAGCCAGAAGACCGGGGTTTCGATGTCGAACTTCGTGATATTTTGGGCCGGCTGTTTCGCCGTCTCCCTGAAGGACGTGCGAAGCCTGCGTTTTACCATGATTTATGGGATCGGTGCGGTTGTTGTCGCATCGCCCTATCTCTTCCAGATCTGGCAGCTTTCGCTGCAAGTGAGCCGCTTCGGCGAATCCTATGATTCCCCGATAGCGAAGACCGAGTTCGTGTTGTTCTACCTTGCATACATCGTGTGCGGCGTCGTCGTGTTGCTCAATGCGCGCAGGCTTGCGCGTACTGACATTCTGATTTGGCTCGCGGTCATGCTGATCGTCTCGGTTGGCCTGGGTTACGGCAAGATATTCGGATTTCAGAATCACGAGTATCGCTTTCTGACGAATGCGATAATCCCGTTTGCGGTTCTCGCTGCTTTCGTGCTGACGATCCCGCAATCGGTTAGCCGGAAGGTCGCCGTCTTCGGATTGGTGCCTCTGCTTCTTGTCGGCGTGGTCCGAAACTTGTGGGCGGTCGCGTCGCCGCTGCCGGAACCGATCATCCGAACGGTCGGCACCTTTTCAAATTACAACAAAGCAATACCGTTGCCAGCGGGCGCGCCGGCGCTGCTGGATCGCATTCGTGCCGAGACCGCAACGTCGCCCGGCAGCCGTTTGCTGCTGCCTCCAGAATACGAGTATCCGCAGCAAGCCTACCGCAATGGTCTGTTGCTGGCTGTCTCGAGCGTTCCCGGACTCATTGCCGATCCCCGATTTATCGTATGGTATGATATCTACGCGGATCGCGTCGCCGTATTCTGCAGCCTGTTTCCGACCTACCGTCACTTCGACGCGCATACGCGGAGCCGTCTCTGCGAGGAAACTCCGAAGGAGCTTGCGACGGGATATCTTGGTTTGATCAACGTCGGGGCTTCCGCTGACGTGCTTTCACTTTACGGGATCGAACTGATGGCGTTGCTTCAAGGTCCGCAAGACAGTGAGCTTGCTGCTCGGGCCGCGAGCCTTGGCATGAAATTGATCCATGAAGCGGATGGCGGCATGCTCTGGCGGACGACACCCAAGCCGGATCCGGAGCGGATCTCTTTCGGTGCGGCAACCTACAGCGCACCGGAGTTGTCCATTCCGGTTGTTGCTCCGCAAGCTGGATCTTACGTCATCGTCCTGGCGGGCCGGGCACTGTCAACTCGCATTCGTCAAATTCGGCTGGCGGGGAAGGCCATCGAGCTACGTCCCCTTGGCGGGGACGCCATTGGCCTTTCGGCAGATTTGCCCGCTGGATCGTCGCAGCTTTCGCTCGAGTTGACGGCCGAACCGCGATACCGTTTCGTTTTTCCCACGCCGATCCGGCAGATCGTTGGAATTAACCGGGAGGCAGCCGCAAAATTCCTGGCCGGTCCGGCGCTTCAAGAGTTACTGCGTTGACCGCGAGTGACGAGTATTGCCGGAGGGATGACAGGCGCGCACTGATAGCCTTGATGGGCGTATATCTGGCTGCGACCTGGTGGTACACAATACCATTCGGTCCAGTTTGGGACGACTGGGTTTTGTTGGCACATGGCGCGCGGAGTTTGCTCGCGGTGGCGGGCGAGGCCAGCCGCACTGATCATGCTCTCCTGATCCTTGTTTTTCACGCATTCGGCGAACCCTGGACCTGGATGCTGGCAGCCTGGCTCTGCCTCGGTGCGGCGACAGGTTTGATCTTTTTGACGGCGCGCCAGGTTCGCGGCGTCACGCGGGGCGAGGCATTCTGGGTTGCCGCGTTGACAGCGACGGCGCCGCTCTATCAGGCCAGATTCATGCTCAGCGTGCTGCCCTATGCATTCTCGGCGGTTTGTTTCACTGCTTCTCTATTCTTGCTTTCAAGTCATCTGAATCGGCCAGCTCTCGCACGAAGAATAGGCGCGCTGGTATTCCTTCTGTTGGCCTGCACGACCCATTCGTTTTTGACGCTGTGCTGGATACCTCTGGCGCTCGTCGCGTGGGATTCATTTGCAGCCGGCCGCGACCGCGGTACCATCAAGGAGCACGTAATCAGAGCAGCTCGTGAGGTTCTTTGGTACTCCGAATTTATTCTTGTTCCTGCGATTGTATTTCTGCTTCGACGCATACTGCTACCGTCCCATGGGCTTTATGCAAACTACAATCAGATTAAGCTTTCGCCGATTGCGGCGCTCGGCGAGACCTTTTCGGTGCTGTCGAAGCAGTTCCTTGGATTTCCTGTCTTCATTCCAAGTCTGTCGTCATTGCCGGATGCAGTGCTTCCCGCCGCAAGTCTCGTGATCATGGGCTGGGCAATTGCACGGTATTTCAAGCCGCGTATCGGTCCGGATACCGCATGCTCCCGCGTGCCTCCGCGCTATCTGAGGTGGATGTTTCTTGCGCTTGCCTTGTCGACGCCCATCTTTGCGCTGTATCCATACGTGATTGTCCAGCAACCGCCTCGCTTTTCCGGGCTGTGGGAGACTCGCCACCAACTGACCTTGATGCTGGTTTCAGGCAGCGTGCTGGTTTGCATTCTTCGATTCTTTGGAAGCCTGCGGGCGCTCCATGTGAGCGCCACGATCATTATCTTCGTGTTTCTGAGCCTGGATTACGGGACCGCACGGCAGTTTCTCGCGGATCGCCTGGAGCAGAAGGAAATCGAGCGGAAGCTCGCTGCGAATCCTCTTCCGCCCGGATCACTCGTCTTGATGGTGGAGTCGGACCGCGGTTTCAGGATGTTTGGCCGCTTCTTCGCCTTTTACGAATTGAGCCGCATGGTGAACCTGATCGACGGCCGTGACGACCGTCTCGTCGTATCGAATCGTGAAATTATAGACCCTGCGACCGGAACCTATGCTACCCACGCCAATCTTTCGGTCGTGGAAAAGATGCTGCAATACTGTAGCCTGCGAGGCCGGCCCGAATTCGGTTTCTCAGGTTTTTCCTTCCAAAGAAGCGTCATCCAGGAATCTATGGAGCCTCAAACCGATCGGATTCCACTTGCGAAAGCCATTCAGTTGACCATTTCCGGTGAGCCCACCGACTGGATCACGCTCGACAGGAAATCCGTAACCATTGAAACGCCGATGTGCGCCCGCAATGATCCCTAGCCAGATATGAGTTACGCGTTTGTTCCGGCGTCCTCGATCCAGCGCAGGGTCATGTCGCGATATCGTGCCAGCGCGCCGGCGTGGTCACCGTCGGTGGCGCGCGCGGTTTGCAGAATATATTGCCCGCGGTAGCCGGACTGCTCGATCAGCCGTATGGTCTTGGCGAGATCCGCCGCACCTGTTCCGAGTGGCACGGTGGTGCCGCCAAGCAGCCGGTCCTTCACATGCACATTGAGAATGCGCGGAGCGTAGGCCGGAATCTCCTCGGCAGAGTCATAGCCGAGCGCGGCACTGTTGCCGCTGTCGTAATTGATGCCGAACACCTCGCGCGGGAGTTTGTCGATGAACTGCGCCAGCGGCCCAGGCGGCAGGTCGGATTCGAAAACGATTTTGACGCCTTGCTTCGACAATGAGACGGCGCGATCGAGCAGCACGCGCAGCAAGTTTTCGGTCTGCGCCGCGCTCTCGATCCTGCCATTGTCGACCAGCGGAATGACGACGAACTCGATGCCGAGGGTAGCGCAGGAGGCGAGTACCAGATCGAGATCGGCCACCAGCGATTTTTGCGTCTCGCCATCCGCTTTCCAGAATGGCGCCTGCATGAAGCAGTCGCCGGTCAGGCTTGCGGGTCTGAGCGCGTGGCGGCGCGACAGTTCGAGGATTTCCTTTTGTCCGGCGGCGGTGTTGAGCGGGTTTTCGCGCAAGCGATCCTGGTCGATGGTCCATTCGATCCGGGTCAGGCCGAGCGAATGGGCGCGGGGAAATTCCTCGCGCCATTCGTTCCACGGGAAGGCCTGGATCTTGCCGTCGACCATCGCCGACAGCCGTCCCTGCATGTAGCCGATGCGTTCCAATGTCGTCACGGCTTGTTATCCTCGCTGATCGCGAGGCCCTTTGTGGTCCAGCCGCCATCGACGAACAATTCCTGGCCGGTCACATAGGCCGAAGCGGATGACGCCAGAAAAACCGCGGCGCCGGCCAGATCGTCCGGGTTGCCCCAGCGGCCGAGCATGGTGTGGCGGCGGCGATCCT
>Ga0207675_100002146_pt1 | contig 19587 bp, 14 predicted proteins | sample KBSSwiS42_FD_184305 | JGI IMG/M metagenome (GOLD analysis project Ga0207675, IMG submission 184305) | Switchgrass rhizosphere microbial communities from Kellogg Biological Station, Michigan, USA - KBS Switchgrass S4-2 (SPAdes) (version 2) | ecosystem: Host-associated > Plants > Roots >...
TTGCGTTTGAGGAGCTTCGGTCCCTCGAGCACCGGCAGATTCACAGCATCCTCGACGATGACCTTGCCGGCATCCAGCACGCGGGTGCCGTCCCCGCTCATGCGATGCAGGATCAACGGGCCGGCGCCGACGCGCGAGTGGATGAGATAGGCCTTGCCATCGTCGTCCCAGAATGGACAGGGGTCCTCCAGTTTGGGCTCGGCCATCACCGCCACCGGCGCCGTCCACGGGCCCTCCGGCTGCTTCGCCGACACCATGAAAATGCCTTCGGTGGGCGTGGGGAAGTAGATATAGAAGCGTCCCTTGTGGTGGCGGATCGCCGGCGCCCACACGCCGGCGCTGTAGCGATGCCCCATCTCGGCGAAGAAACGCGCGCGCTCGGAACCGTCGCTGAAGCCGAGCGGCCCGGGCAGATCATATTTCGGATCGAAGCTCAGCTTCGGCAACGCATGACCGATCAGCGTCCAGTGCACCAGATCGCGGGACTCCAGCAACGGCAATCCCGGCGAGAAATGAAACGACGACGCCGTCATGAAGTAGCGGTCGCCGACACGAATGACGTCCGGATCGGAGTAGTCCGCGAACAGGATCGGATTCCGGTAGTCCGCCGCGGCGGCGCCCATCGACGCCAGCAACCCCGCGACCAGCCACGACGCTTTACTCATTGACGGTCCTCGAGGCGATGGCGCCACAGCGCCTGGTATTCGAGCAGGCCCGGGATGCGCAGCGGCGGCACGTTCTGCAATGTCATGGAGCCGGGCAAGTGCAGGCCCGCGAGATGTGCGGCAACGCGGGCACCGCCGCCCTCCGAACAGGTGCGCACCGTGCCGACCGGCACGCAGCCGCCTAACAAGCTGCCGAACAGCGGACTCCGCGCCAGCGGACCGTCGACGAAGATCTCGCCCGCGGTGCCCAGCGACTCGATGAGTTGCGCGGTCATGAGCGCCGAGTAGAGCGTCGCGAGCGCGGCGCGTTGCGGGGCGTTCAGACCGTCGACGCCTTCGAGCTTTCCCGGCCGGCCGGCATACGGCCCCGCGCTGGCGAACGACGGCAGCGCCACGCTGCCGCGCGCCAGAACTTCGATGAGCGCGTCGATGGTCGGTTCGGCTGCGCCCTGCGCGATGGCTTCGTACTCGCGACCGCCCATGTAACGCGCGGTCGCGACCGGCGCGCCGAATGCGTTGACATTGGCGAGCATGTCGCGCTTCTCCCGCAGGCGCGTGAGCTCGCCGCGATTCGCCATGACGATGGTCCACGTGCCGCTGGACACCACCGTGAACGCCTCGCGCTCACGGTCCAGCAGGAAGCGCAGGTATGAGGCATTGGAGTCGTGAATTCCGCAGGACACCAGGCAGTGATCCGGAAGGCCGGCGGCCGCGGCGACGCCGGCGCGCACCCTGCCGAGCTGGTCGGTCGCGCGGCACATCATGGGCATGAGGCGCGCCCACCCCTGCTTGCGCGCCAGCGCCGAATAGCTGCGATCGTACGGCCGCCACAGATCCGTATGCGTGCCCAGGGAGGTCACTTCGCTCGCCATGACGCCGGACAGGCGCCACGACCAGTATTGTGGATAGAGCAGGATGTGCCCGACTCGGCTGAACAGCGCCTCGTGCCGCCGCTGCAGATAGTAGAGCTGGCGACCGAGATTGAGGCCCTGCGGCAGGTTGGGCGAGTAGGTGATCGCGAAAGAGTCGCGCAATGGGCCGTACTCCTCGGCCACCTCGTCGAAGCAGGTGTCCTCGTAATCCGGCGCGGCCAGCACCTCGCCCGCGTGATCGATGAGCACAGCCGCGGCGCCATGCGCGATCGGCACGATGCCGGCGATGCGTTCGCGCTCCGGCGCCTGCCGCAGGGAGTCGAGCAGCCACGTCTCGATGGCGACCACGTCCAGCTCGCGCGTGACTCTGCCCCGGATGATTTCATTGGCGCGGCGCGCACTCCAGGTTTCCCGGCCGCTGGCCGGATCGACCAGTGCGATCTTCGAGTGGGTCTTGCCGACGTCGAAGACGGCGATGAGCGGCGTAATCATTTCCGTTGCAATACCGCCGGCATCGCGACCACGAGGATCAACAGCGTTCCCGTGAAGATAGACATCACGATTCCGGGAATGTTCATGAGTCCGAGACCGAATGTCACCAGCCCGAACACCAGTGCCGCCAGCACCACGCCGAGGATGCTGCCCTTGCCACCCCAGACGGACACGCCGCCGAGGATGACGATGCTGATGATCTCGAGCTCCCAGCCCTGGGCGATGGAGGGGCGTGTCGATCCCAGTCGCGAGGTCAGCAGCACCGCCGCCATTCCACTCGCCAATCCGGTCAGTGCAAATAGCGCAAAACGATAGCGCCCGACCGGAATGCCCGCGAACCGCGTCGCCACCGGGTTGGCACCAATGGCAAACACCACGCGGCCCCAGCGCGTGCCGTGCAGGAATAACGCCGCGACTAAGGCGCACACGACGAACAAAGCCAGCTCGATGGACACGGGCCCGAAGAGATAACCCTGGCCAAATTCTGCAAACGACGCCGGGTAGTTCTTCAGCACACGGTCCCCCAGCACTGCGTACGCGGCACCGCGAAACAGCGTCATGGTGCCGATGGTGGCGACGATCGACGGCACCCGGCCGAGCGTGACCAGCGCCCCGTTGACGCAGCCCGCCAGGAGCCCGGTGCCGAGGCCCGTCACGGCCAACGTCGCGGAGTCCGCGCCCTGCTCCGCGGCCAGCCCCATGGCCACCGAGGCCAGCGCGATGATCCCGGCGACCGAGATGTCGATCTCGCCGGCGATGATGAGCAGCGCCAGCGGCAGCGCCACGAGCGCGCGTTCGGTGAAATTGAAGGTGGCGTCGGAGAGCGTGTCGACGCTCAGGAAGTACGGCGAGGACAGGGAGAACAGCACGAAGCCGAACAGCAGCACCAGCGCCAGCATGCTCTCCCAGCGCCTGGCGATTGCATGGACCATGGCGGCTATCATCTGGGCGACTCGAGCGTGGCGCGCCGCGAGCCCTGCGGGCGCGCGCTCAGCAACACGGCCGAGAGTATGACCACGCCGTTGATGAACATCTGCCAGAACGCCGAAATGCCGACCAGCGGCAAACTACTGCGCACGATGCCGAGGAACAGGCAGCCGAGCACCACGCCGAGCGCCGAGCCCGCGCCACCCGCGATGGCGACGCCGCCGATCAGGCACGCCGCGATCACCTGCAGCTCGAAACCGAGCGCGATGTCGGTGTAAGCCACCGCGAATCGCGCCACCCAAAGATAACCGCACAGCCCCGCGATGGCGCCGCACACCGTGAATGCGAGGAACTGCATGCGGCCGGCATCGATGCCCGAACAGGCCGCGGCCTCCGGGTTGCCGCCGGCCGCGTACAGGTTGCGCGCCGCCGGCATCCGCCGCAGCGCCACGATGAACAGCGCGGCGCAGGCCAGCGCCAGCCAGGCGAGCGTGCTCAATCCCAGGAACCGCGCGCGCGTGAACGCCAGGAAGTCGCGCGACATTTCGTTGTCGTTCACCCAGGAACCGTGCGACAGCAGGTAGATGACGCCGCGATACACCGACATCGTCCCGAGCGTCACGACAATGGGTGGCAGACGAAGCTTCCACACCAGCACGCCATTCAGTGCGCCCAACAACCCGCCCGCCAGCAGCGTGAGCACCAGCACCGGCAGGATGCCCGCGTCGGGGAAGCTGCGATTGAACAACGCCGCCAGCATGCCGCACAGCGCGAGATTGGCCGCCACGGACAGGTCCACGCCGCGCACCAGGATCACCAGCATCTGTCCCAGCGCCAGCATGATGAGGATGGCGGTGTCGTCGAGCACGCCGGCGAGATTTCCCGGCGCGGCGAAAGTCGGATACCTGAAGACCACTGCCGCCAGCAGCGCCAGGGTTAGCAGCGCGAAATTCAGGTCGCGGCGCGCCACCGGGGACCAGTCGCGGTATTGGGACATCATGCGTCGCTGGCCGCGCGCAGCAGCGCTTCGCCGGTGGCCGCCGCACGCGTGAATTCCGCGCGCAGGCGGCCGCGGCGCATCACCAGCACGCGGTCCGACATCGCGATGATCTCGGGCAGCTCCGAGGAAATCAGGATCACGCCGTGGCCCGCGGCCGCGAGTTCACCCATCACCTGGTGCACCGCCGCCTTGGCACCCACGTCGATGCCCTTGGTGGGCTCGTCGAGGATCAGCACCGCGGGCTTGCGCGCCAGCCACTTGGCGAGCACCACTTTCTGCTGGTTGCCGCCGGAAAGATTGCCGACGGGCTGCGACGGGCCCGCGGCGCGGATCGCGAGCGCGTCTATCCACTGCTGGGCCAGCTCGCGTTCGCGGCGCGCCGACAGCCAGCCGCGCGGCGCGAGCGTGGCCAGGTTGGGCAATGCGATGTTGGCGGCAATGGAGAACGGCAGGATGCTGCCCTGACCCTGGCGATCTTCCGGGACCAGCGCGATGTCGCCACTGCAGGTGATGCGGCCGCGATCCGCGTGTTCCGCGCCGAACAGCACCTGCGCCAGCTCGCTGCGGCCGGCGCCCACCAGCCCATAAATGCCGAGGATCTCTCCCCGCCTGAGCGTGAATCCGATGTCCTCGAACTCCGCGTCGCGGCCGAGATTCTCGACGCGCAGCAGCGTTTCGCCCGGCTGCACGTCCTGCTTCGGAAACATCTGCTCCACCGGCCGGCCGACCATCAGGCGGATCAGCTCGTCGCGCTGCGTGCCGGCCAGCGCCCCGGTTCCCACCGACATGCCGTCGCGGAACACCGCGTAACGGTCGGCCAGCTCGAAAATTTCCTCGAAGCGATGCGTGATGAACAGCAGCGCGCAGCCCGCGTCGCGCAGCTTGCGTGCGATCCGGAACAACTCGGCGCACTCGCGCTGCGACAGCGAGGCCGTGGGCTCGTCGAGGATCAGCACGCGCGACTCGTTGACCAGCGCACGCGCGATCTGCACCACGTGCCGCTGCGCGATGCTGAGCGAGGCGACGGCGGTCTGCGCGTGGAAATCGGCGCCCAGGTCGTCGAGCACCGTCTGCGCACGCGAGCGCAGCGCCGCCCAGTCGACCATGCCGCGGCGGCGCGGATACGCGTTCACGAACAGGTTCTCGGCCACCGTCAGGTGTTCGAACACCAGGCATTCCTGGTGGACCACGCCAATGCCGAGGTTGCGCGCGGCCGTGGGACTCGCGATGTGCGTGGCGGTACCGTCGAGCTGGATACCGCCCGTGTCCGGCTGGTGGACCCCGGAGAGAATCTTCACCAGCGTGGATTTGCCCGCGCCGTTCTCGCCGAGCAGCGCCGTGATCGATCCACGATGCAGCTCGAGATCCACGCCGGCGAGCGCGCGCACGCCGCCGAAGGACTTGTGTAACCCGGTGAGCGTCAGCAGAGGGGGCACGATGGGGCGCGTCAGAAAATCTTCGCGTATGAACCCACGTTCGAGATGTCGTAGACGAAGGGTTTACTCATCGCGCCCACCCCGTCGGCGCCGAATGTGACTTCACCCATGCGCGCCATGTACACGGGCTTGTGCGGATCGTCGCCGCGCGCCAGGCGCGTCGCGATCTGCATGGTGGAATAGCCCAGGTCGACCGGATTCCAGATGGCGAACTTCGGCACCACGCCCTTCTCCACGTAACCGACCAGCTCGGACGGCAGACCGAGGCCGGTCACCTTCAGTTTGCCGGTGAGTCCCTTGTCTTCGACCGCGCGCGCCGTGGCCACGATGCCCACCGAGCTGATGCTCACGAGCACCGACAGATCCGGGTGCTGCTGGATGAGCGCCGCGGCCTCGCGGTACGACTTGTCGGCGACGTCGTCGCCGTACACCACGGCGACCAGGTTGAGGCCGGGATACTTCGGCAGCGCCTTGCGCATCTCGGCCAGCCAGGCGTTCTGGTTGGTCGACGTGGGCGTGGCCGAGACCACCGCGAACTTGCCTTGCGCCCTGCCATTGACCTGCGGAGACAGCTCGGCGGCCAGCGCCACCACGCTTTCGCCGATGAGCTGATCGGACGACGGCGCGAGATGCGCGATACGCCCGGCCGGCGCGACCGCGGAGTCGTATGAAATCACCTTGATGCCGCGATCCATCGCCTTTTTGAGCGTGGGTACCAGCGCATCGGGATCGTTGGCCGACACGGCGATCGCATCGACACGCTGCGCGATGAGCGCGTTCAGCACTTCGATCTGGCCCTCGGCGGTCGGCGTCGTCGGCCCGGTGAAGATCACCTCGGCGTCGAGTTCCTTCGCGGCTTCCTCGGCACCCTTGTGCACGGCGTCGAAGAAGCCGTTGCCCAGTGACTTGGCCACGAGGCCGACCCGCGTGCGCGGCGCCGACCCGGACTTGGCTGCCTGCGGCGGCTCGCTCCTGCCGCAAGCTGCGAGTCCGGCCAACACGGCGCATGCGGCCGCGACGACGATTCTTTTCACTGTTGCTCCCCCGCGTCGGACACAGGCCTGGATCAGGCGATTTTCTGCAATTCGTCTTCGCTGGTGACCTTGGCGACGATCACGTTGATGCCGGCACTGCGGAAGTCTTCGAGTTCATCGGGCCGCGCGCCGTCGTCGGTCACGATGGTGTTGATGCGGTCGAGACCTGCGACGATCATCGCGGACTTGCGCCGCAGCTTGGAGCTGTCCGCCATCACGATCACGTGTTCGCTGCGCTTCAGCAGTTTGGTCAGCGCCTGCACGATGAGCGGATCGGCTTCCATCAGGCCGAAGCGGTTGAGTCCGTAACAGCCGCAGAACAGCTTGGTGCCCCAGAAGCTCGTGATGGTGTCGTTTTCGAACGGCGAGAGCACGATGTTCTGCTCGCGGAAGATCGTGCCGCCGGGCAAGGTGATGCGGTTGCGGCTGGTCGCGATTAGTTTGGCCGCGATCGGAAAGGAATTCGTCAGGATGTCGAGGTCGGAATTCGCGAGAAATTCCACCAGCGCGTAGGTGGTGGTGCCGCCGTTGATGATGATGCTTTCGCCCGGCGCGATCAGCGCCGCGGCCGCGCGCGCGATGGCGCGCTTCTGCGGAACGCTCACGTCCTGGCTCATGGCGAACGGCATGCCCACCAGGTGCGGCTGGTGACGCGGACGCACCGCCTCGGCGCCGCCACGAATGCGTTTCACCTCGCCTTTTTCGGCGAGTGCGTTGATGTCACGCCGGATCGTGGCCTCGGAGGCACCCAGCAGATCGAGCAGATCGCCCACACTGACGATGGAGCGTTCTTCGACCAGCTTCAGGATCAGGTTGTGGCGTTCTTTCTCCAGCATGAGTCTCCCGTTTCAAAGGCCGTGATCGATTCTGCACGTGATTGATTGTATATGACGGCTTCGTATGATAAACAGCCTCACCCGAATAATTTAAGCAGGGCCGGTACTTTAGCGCCGGCCCGGAGACATTGGATGAGTGTGGTTCACGCGGACTCCCCCGGTTCTCACGAAATCGAAAGTCGCTGGGATGACTCCCTTGCGGCGACGCTTTCGCCGGCCGAGTTGCTGCTGTATCGCTCCAACCTGCTCGGCGCCGACAGGCGCATTACCAACTTCGGCGGCGGCAATACCTCCGCCAAGCTCGAGGAAAAGGACCCGCTGACCGGCGAGCCCGTCGACGTCCTCTGGGTCAAGGGCTCGGGTGGAGACCTCGGGACCCTGAAGCTCGATGGGTTCTCGACCCTGTACATGTCGAAATTCCGGGCGCTCGAACCGTTCTACGCCGCTTCCAAAGACAAAGGGAACGACCCTGACTCGGTACTCGTGCCCTTGTACGCGCACTGCGCCTTCAATCTGAATCCGCGCGCGGCGAGCATCGACACGCCGCTCCATGGCCTTGTTTCACGCGCGCACGTCGATCACATGCATCCCGATGCGTTGATCGCGCTGGCCGCCACTGCGGATTCGCAGGCCCTCACGCAGGAAATTTTCGGTGGCGAGATCGGCTGGCTGCCCTGGATCCGGCCGGGCTACGAGCTCGGCCTGAAGCTGCGCGAGTTGACGAGAAATCCAAAGCTCAGGGGCGCGGTGCTCGAGGCGCATGGCCTGTTCACCTGGGCCGACACCTCCAAGGCCTGTTACGAGAACACGCTCGACATCATCAATCGCGCCACCGCGTGGCTCGCCGGGAAAAGCCGCGGCAAGCGACCATTCGGCGCCGTCGCCACGGCCGCGCTCACCATCGATCGCCGCCGCGAAGTCGCGGCCGCGATCATGCCGGTGATTCGCGGAGCCATCTCGGAGGTCGGAGCGGGGACAGCCCCCGATGCGGGGGCAGCCCCCGCAACTTCTTTCAAGGTCGGTCACTTCGACGACAGCGAGACCGTGCTCGATTTCGTCGGCGGCGAAAAGCTCGCCGCGCTCGCCGCGCTCGGCACGTCCTGCCCCGATCATTTCCTGCGCACCAAGATCTGGCCGCTGGTGCTGCCTTTCGATCCGGCGCGCGACAGTGTCGGCGACCTCGCCGCGCGCGTGCGGCCGGCGGTCGAGGCCTACCGGCAGCGGTACGCGGCGTACTACGAACGCTGCAGACACGCCGACTCGCCGCCCATGCGCGACCCTAACCCGGTGGTCTACCTGATACCGGGGGTCGGGGTCATCACCTTCGCGGCCGACAAGGCCACGGCGCGAATTTCTTCCGAGTTCTACATCAACGCCATCAACGTGATGCGCGGCGCCGCGAGTGTGTCCACCTATCGCGGACTGCCCGAGCAGGAAGCCTTCGATATCGAATACTGGCTGCTCGAAGAAGCCAAGCTGCAGCGCATGCCGAAACCGAAAGCCCTGGCCGGGCGCGTCGCGCTGATCACCGGAGGAGCCGGCGGCATCGGTCTCGCCACCGCGCGACGTCTCCTGGACGACGGCGCCTGCGTGGTTTTGTGCGACATCGATCGCGAGGCGCTGGCGGATGGCGAAGTCGAGCTCAGCAGGAAATACGGCGCGGACGCGGTCGGCAGCGCCTGGGTGGACGTGACGCGCGAAGACGCCGTGATCGCAGGTTTCCGCGACAGCGCCTGGAAGTACGGCGGCGTCGACATCTGCATTTCCAATGCCGGGATCGCTTCCGCGTCGCCAGTCGATGAGACCACACTGGCGATCTGGCAGAAGAACATGGACATCCTGTCCACGGGGTACTTCCTGATCGCGCGCCAGGCGTTCCTGCTGTTCAAGGCGCAGGCCATGGGCGGCTCGATCGTGTTCATCGGCTCGAAGAACGCGCTCGCCGCCTCGCCCGGCGCCGCCGCCTACTGCACGGCCAAGGCCGCGGAGCTGCACCTCGCCCGTTGCCTTGCGCTCGAAGGCGCGCCGCATGGCATCCGCGTGAATGTCGTGAATCCCGACGCCGTGCTGCGCGGCTCGCGCATCTGGCAGGGCGAATGGGCCCAGCAGCGCGCCGCCCAATACAAGAAGACGGTCGACGAGCTGGAATCCGTGTATCGCGAGCGCAGCCTGCTCAAGCGCAGCGTTTATCCTGAAGACGTCGCCGAAGCCGTGGCATTCTTCGCCTCCGAGCGTGCCGCGAAGTCGACGGGCAACATCCTCAACGTCGACGCGGGTAACGCCACCGCATTCACGCGTTGAACGATTCGACGCTGCTCCGGGGGAAGTGCCATGAGCTACGCCGATCCGCGCGACGCGAACTACATCGCGTCGGCTAACAAGGCTCACGCCGCCACGCAGGCCGCCGACTACGCCGCGCTGGGCCTGCAACTGGCGCGCCGTCAGGTCGACATCGACCAGATCACGCGCCGCGTGGCCGCGTTCAAGGTCGCGATCCCTTCCTGGGGCGTGGGCACCGGCGGCACGCGCTTCGGACGTTTTCCCGGACCCGGCGAGCCGCGCAATGTGTTCGAGAAGCTCGAGGATTGCGCGGTCATCCAGCGCCTGACCGGCGCGACTCCGACCGTTTCGCTGCACATCCCCTGGGACAAGTCCGACGACTACATCGCGCTGCGCGAACACGCCGCGGGCCTGGGGCTCGGGTTCGATGCCATGAACTCCAACACCTTCCAGGACCAGCCGGGCCAGCCGCTGTCGTACAAGTACGGCAGCCTCACGCACACCGATGCGGCGGTGCGCGCCCAGGCGGTCGCGCACAACATCGAATGCATCAAGGCGGGCGCCATCCTCGGTTCGCGCGCGCTGACCGTGTGGATCGGCGACGGTGCGAATTTTCCCGGCCAGTCCCATCTCGGCAAGGCTTTCGAACGCTGCCTCGAGTCCACGGCGACTATCTACAAGGCACTGCCGGCCGACTGGCGGATGTTCATCGAACACAAGATGTATGAACCGGCGTTCTACGCCACGGTCATCCAGGACTGGGGCAGCTCGCTCATGGCGGCCCAGACGCTGGGACCCAAGGCCTTCTGCCTGGTCGACCTCGGCCACCACGCGCCCAACGTGAACATCGAGATGATCGTTGCGCGGCTCATTCACGCGCAGCGCCTGGGCGGATTCCATTTCAACGACTCGAAGTACGGCGACGACGATCTCGACGCCGGGTCGATCGAGCCCTTCCGCCTGTTCCTGGTGTTCAACGAGCTCGTTGAAGCCGAGCTCGCCAAGGCGCCGAACTACAACCCGGCGCACATGCTCGACCAGTCGCACAATGTCACCGACCCGATCGAAAGCCTGATGGCCAGCGCCATCGAGTTGCAGCGCGCCTACGCGCAGGCGCTGATCGTCGAGCGCGCGAAGCTCGCCGAATACCGCGCCGCCAACGACGTACTCATGTCCGCGCAGACGCTGAAGCGCGGCTTCACCACGGATGTTTCGCCGATCCTCGCCCAGGCGCGCGTCTCGAAGGGGGGCGCCATCGATCCCGTCGCCGCCTACCGCGACAGCGGATACCGCGCACGCTGCGCGCAGTCCCGGCCGGGCAAACAGAATCTCGGCGGTGGCATAGTGTAGGAATGTAGGAATGGGGGCAGCCCCCCTTTCCTAGCAAAAGGGGTCAGTCCTCAAAACAGTTAGGGCATTCAATCGAGGGCTGACCCCTTTTGCTAGGAAAGGGGGGCTGCCCCCATACTTACTCATGGTCATCAACTCCATCGCCGACCTGCGTGAACTGGCGCGCAAGCGCGTGCCGCGCGCCATCTTCGACTACGCCGATCGCGGCTCGTACGACGAGATCACCTTCAATCGCAACCTCGACGACCTGCACGCCATCCAGCTGCGCCAGCGGGTGATGGTCGACGTGTCGAAGCAGCAACTCGCCACCAATATCCTGGGCGAGGACTGGACCATTCCGCTCGGCATCGGTCCCACCGGCCTCACGGGCCTGTTCCATGCCAACGGCGAAATGCTGGGCGCGCGTGCCGCGCAGGCATTTGGCGTGCCGTTCTGCCTGAGCACGCTGTCCATCGGCTCGATCGAGGACGTGCGCGGCGCCGTGCAGAAGCCCTTCTGGTTCCAGGTCTACCTGATGCGCGATCGCGGTTTCAACGTCGAACTGCTGGATCGCGCCAAGGCGGCGAATTGTTCGGCCATCATGCTCACCGTCGACATGCCGGTGCAGGGCCTGCGACGCCGCGACGCCAAGAACGGCCTGTCCATTCCGCCGCGGCTCACGCTCAAGAACGCGCTGGAAGTCGCAATGAAGCCCACCTGGGCGCTCAAGGTACTCATGGGCAAACGCCGTACTTTCGGCAACCTCGAAGGTCGGATGTCCGAAGGCGCGGGCCTGAAGACGCTGGCCGAACGGATCGCCCAGCAGTTTGACCCGACTGTCACGTGGAAGGATCTCGCCTGGCTGCGCCAGCAGTGGCCGCGCAAGATCATCATCAAGGGCATCCTCGATCGCGAGGACGCGCGGCTCGCCGCCGAGCACGGCGCCGACGCCATCGTGGTCTCGAATCACGGCGGACGGCAGCTCGACGGCGCACGCTCGACCATCTCGGCGCTGCCCGAAGTCGTCGATGCGGTGGCCGGCCGCTGCGAGGTGCTGTTCGACGGTGGCGTGCGCACCGGCCAGGACGTGCTCAAGGCGCTGGCGCTCGGCGCCAAGGGCTGCCTGATGGGCAAGGCATTCCTGTACGCGCTGGCCGCCATGGGCGAAGCCGGCGTCGCGCTGGCACTCGACATCATCCGCAAGGAACTGGGCGTGAGCCTGGCGCTGACCGGCGCCAACGACGTGCGCAATGTAACGCGCGATATCCTTGTCAGGCCCTAACTATCCCCTTCCGAGCATCAACGGACGCCGCCCCTTCAAGGGCGGCGTCCTGCCTTTAGGGGGCGTTAGCCCTCAATAATTGCTCAAAAACTCTTGACGTTGACACCCATGAAGAAGGTCATGCCGGCGTAGTCGTAGGTCGCCGGGAAGGTGTTTCCGTAGCCACCGAAGCCTGCCACGATCGGCGGATCCTCGTCGAACAGGTTGTTGATGCCCGCGAAGACCTCGACCTTGTCGCCAAAGTCGTACGTGAACGAAAGATCGATGTAGTTCTTCACGTCGAGCTTCGGATTGGTCATCGCCAGAAGGTTCGGCGGCGGCAGGCCCTGGCGCACCGGTACCAGGTACCGGTCACTGGTCACCGCATCGACGTAGCGATGCCGCAGGCTCACTCCCAACGGGCCCGTGGTCCAGCTGACGCGGGTGTTGCCCTTGTACTCGGGAATGGGCTCGCCGCAGGTCGATCCATAGGCGCCCACGCACTCGTTCTTGTTGGCCGGCGTGGCTTGCATGGGCGTTACCGTGAACTCGTCCGTGTAGGTCCAGGCCGAAGTGATGTCGAGGCGGCTCGATCCCTCCATGCCGAAGCCCATGTCGAATCCATATCGGACCTGCAGGTCGAAGCCCGAGGTGTCCAGTCCGCCGATGTTCGCCTGCAGAACGTCAAGCGAGTACGGCACCCGGATTGCGCCCGTGTTCGGATCGCGATTCACCGCCTGGCAGAAGTCGCTGGTGGCATCGCGAACCGTGAAGTAACACAGGTTGAGGGTGTTCTGCGCGCCGCCACCCAGCTGCGCGATGGCGTCGTCGAGCGAGATGTCGAAGTAATCCAGGCTCACGTACAACCCATCGAGGAACGTCGGCGTGAACACGATGCCCACGGTGGTGGTATCCGAGGTCTCTTCCTGGAGATCCACATTGCCGCCGGTGCGCACCGGGATGATCGCATCCGGCTGCACGCCGGCGGTGAATACGGACGCGGTCGGCACTCCTGTCGCGACGCACAGTGCCTGCAGCTCCGGCGTTCGGGTCGCGGCTGCGCCGCGATTTGAACAAGGATCGGTCAGCGTCTGGAAATTCAGCTGCAAGCCGCCGAACAGGTCGCCGATGTTCGGTGCGCGGATTGCCCGCTGGAACTGCGCGCGCAGCTTGACCGACTCGTGCATGCGCCAGTCGATGCCGTAGAAGTAGGTAGACACCTTGCCGACTCCATCGAGATCGTAGTCGGAACTGCGGAAGCCGCCATTGAGAGTCAGGTTATCGAACACCGGCACGTCGGCGATGATCGGAATGCGCACCTCGGTGAACCACTCTTTCGAGCTGACATCGCCAGCGGTGGGCAGGCCGGGGTTGAAGCCCGCCACGTCGCCCGTACGCAGATACTGGTCGGGAATGTATTCCGCCTCGGCCTTGCGCCACTCGAGACCGAACGAGAACCCAACCGGACCAGCCGGCATCTGGAACAGATCGCCGGTGATGTTCGCGGCGGCCACTTGCTGCTCGGCATTCGTCACGTTGGTCGAGTTGATCGAGATGGCTGTCACGGCCGCGGCAGAAAGACTCTGTCCGAAGACGTTCGAGACCGGCGGAGCACCGCCGACCGACAGCAGCGACTGCGCATAGCGGCTGCGGGACACGGCGCCTTCCTGCCGGCTGCTGTCCTCCGAGCGCGCGAAGCTGAAATAGGCGTCGTAGCTCAGGTTGGACAGGAACCTGTCCGATACACTGCCGAGATCGCCGCGGAATCCCGCGGCGGCGCGCCACACGTTGTGATCGTCGATATTGTGGCGCTTGGGCAGCTCCACGAAGCGCTTGCCAATACCCAGGATCGCCAGGCCGTCGTTCGGCGTGGTGGTCTGCGAGATAGAGCCCTGCGCCAGGGTGGTCGTGCCTGTCTCGTTCGCATCCAGCTGCACCAGCAGCGCCCGCATGTTCGCGTCGACATACGGGTTGTTGGTGTTGATCAGCATGGAACCGTTGATGTTCGACTGTGTCAGCTGCTGGTCGACACGGTTGTTGCTGAAGTGGAACTCCATGTAGCCCGTCGCCTTCGGCGTGAATTCGTAGTGCGTGAAGGCATTGAGCATCCAGCGTTCCTGCGGCACCTGCAGGTAGTTGAACTTGATCAGGTTGAAATCGTCGGCGGGCCGGTTCACCAGGCGCTGGCTTCCCAGCGAGCCGGCATCGTTGAACGTGAAACCGTTGGCGCCGAGTCCCGCAAGACCGGCATTCGCCAGCAGGGTGGCGATGTTCGCGCCCCCGATCTGCGCCGGCGTCAGCGTGTCGCGGCTATTGGGAATATCGCCGCTGCCGGAAAAGACGAAGCCCATCTTGCCGCCAGAGGCCGCGCAATTGGCTGCGGAGGCACCGTTGGCGGTGCCGATCACGGTGTCGCTCCAGGTGGCCTCGGTGACGCAGGCCTCGCCGTAGGGCAAGGCCGCCCAGTCGCCGCGGTCGGTGCGCGTGAATCCGTCGCGGTTGTAGTAGTTCAGCGAGACCACCGCGTTGCCCTTGCCGTCGCCGAAATTTCCACCCAGCGTGAGATCCACGCTGTAGGTCGGCGTGCTGGTGGAGCTGTCCGAGCCGTACTGCGCACCCAATTCCACGCCTTCAAAATCGTCCTTCATGATGAAGTTGACGACGCCGGTGATGGCATCGGAGCCGTACACGGCGGATGAACCACCGGTGACGACTTCGGTGCGTTCGATCAACGCCGTCGGAATCGTGTTGAGATCGGTGACCTGTTCCGGGCCGAAGATCGCAAAGCGCTTGCCGTTCACCAGCGTCAGGCTGCGCGTGGGACCAAAGCCACGCAGGTTCACGTAGGCCGCGCCGGCGGCGGAACCCGCGGGCACCTGGTTCGCGGTCGCACCACCATTGGTGGCCGAGACGAACTGCGGCTGCTCGTTGAGTACTTCGTCGATGGTCATCGCGCCCGAGAGTTTGATTTCCTCGGCGGGAATCATTGCGATGGGCGTGGATGCATCCGACACGTCGCGCGCGATGCGCGAGCCCGTTACGACGATGACCTCGCCCTCTTCCGGCGTTTGCGGTTTTTCCTGTGCGTACGACTGCGAGCACGCAGCCGACACGAGCATGGCCAGGAGCAACTTGCCCGCGTTCGTGTCGCGAGCCGGAGCCGGCCGAGAATTCGACTTCATGATTCCCCCACTTCTTATATGAGCTGATATACAAACTGAGGAATTACGATCAAAAATCCTCAGTAACGATCAGCGTGCGCAAGAATTAACACATTCACGCGCAAATCACGAGCGATTTGGAGGGTATCCGATCGTTAATGATCGTTTTTGATCTGAAACGGAAATGCCGCCGTCAACTTCGCGCGCCGCGGCGCCTCAGCGAGCCGTGCTGTGCTGTTTCGGCGCGAGATCGGCGGCCTGGCGAAGCGCCTCGATGAGACTGCGCTCGTCCGCCACCCCGGTCCCGGCGATGTCGAACGCCGTCCCGTGATCCACCGAGGTCCGAACCATCGGCAAGCCTACGGTGATGTTGACCCCGGCCTCGAGGCCGAGGACCTTGATCGGGCCATGACCCTGATCGTGGTACATGGCGACGACGATGTCGTAGTCGCCACGCGCGGCGAGGAAGAACAGAGTGTCGGCCGGCAGCGGACCGCGCACGTCGATGCCGCGCGTCCGTGAGTTCTTGATCGCCGGCTCGATCTTGGTCGCTTCCTCGCCCCGGCCGAACAGTCCGTTCTCGCCGGCGTGTGGATTGATGCCGCAGACGCCGATACGTGGCTGGTTGATCCCGGCGCGTGACAGGGTGTCGTGGGCTCGTCCGATCACCCGCTCCACCAGCGGCGCATCGATGCGCTCGATCGCGTCCAGCAATCCGATGTGCGTGGTGACGTGGATCACGCGCAGCTTCGGCGCCACGAGCATCATCGAGACCTCCGGCGTGCCGGTCAGCGCCGCGAGCAACTCGGTGTGGCCGGGATACTTGTGGCCGGCCGCGTGCAACGCCTCTTTACTGAGGGGCGCCGTACAGATCGCCTGGGCCGCACCGCCTTCGACCAGGCGAACGGCACGTTCGATGTAGCGGAACGCCGCCTCGCCCGCGACGGGCGAGACCTTGCCGAAGGGCAGGTTCGCCGGGATCAGTGCCAGGTCGATGCATTCGACGTCGCCATGTCCGAAGGACGCTTCGTGCGGAGCGTCGAGACTCTCCACGTGCAGCCGACTGCCGACGCGTTCTCCCGCCAGTCGCAGCCGTTCGGCATCGCCGATCACCAGTGGCCGGCAGATCGCGCGGACGTCGGGCGACGCCAACGCCTTCATGATGATTTCGGGGCCGATGCCGGCGGCGTCGCCCATGGTGATCGCGATGATGGGGAGGGTCATGACACGATTCCTGTGCGTCGAATCATCCTGAGTTTCTCGAGCGCGCGCACCAGGCTGCCCGCATCGCCGAACGCGCCGGGTTTCGTTACCAGTGGAAAGTCCCGATGATCCCGCGCCACACCGAGGACCACGCCCGTCTCGACTTCTCCCATCAGCTCTATTTCCTTGACCAACAGTTGTGCCAGCAGCGCCGCCGCCGTCTCGCCTCCCGAGACGATGAGTCCGCTGAGGCGGCCGAGCGCATCGGAGAGGCCGGAGGCGAGCGCCCGCACGAGCTCGTCTCCGCGACCCAGGTCCGGAGCCACGTCTTCGGCGATCTCGACCAGCACGTCCGTGCCGGTTTCCAGTGCGCGGGTGATGGAATTGCAATCCGAATGCAGTGCGCCAGCCGACCCGGTGTCGCGCAGCGTGGCGGAATCGACGCGCAAGCTCATGACTCCGCTCAGCGAAGCCAGCGAACGCGCGGCCTGACGGGTAACCGTGGCCAACGAACCAATGACGACCAGGGCGCCAGCCTCGGACCGCTTCAGCTGGAGTGGCGCACGTTCGCTCGCGGATTGCGCGCGCGCCACCGCGTGCGCCAGCCCGGCGGTGCCGATCAGAAATGCTTTCGAATCCGACGCCCGTGCAGCGCCGGCGATGCAATCGAGATCCGCGTCCGTCTCCGCGTCGCAGACGGCCACCTTCGCAAAACGCGTGGTCCCTTCGCTGGAGATGCGGTTCAACTCATCCCGCAGCACCGCGACGCCGGCGCGCACCCGGGCGAGCGGCACTTTGACCGACGTCATTCCGGCGCTGGCCAGCATCTCGGCCAGATCCGCATTCGAATACGTGTGCTCGCGCGCCCAGGTCTCGCTTTCCTCGAGCGGTTTGCCGTGCACGTAGACACGCCCATCCCGAGTGGTGCGGCCCATGGCTGGAAAAGCCGGCGCAAACACCGCCGCGGTCGGGCGCCGATGTTCCGCGAGCACCTCGCGCATGGCGGCAATCTCCACCGCCGGATGTCCGCGCAGCGTTGAATCGATCTTCTTGTAGACGTTCGTGTCCGGCGCGCCGAAACGCACGACTGCCTGGGCATGGCGCGCGCCCGCCTGGGTGGCGGTGCTGCGCCGGGTGTCGGCATCGTACGCAATCGTCGCGGTCTCCTCGTCGACGAGCAGCGCGTTGGGAAGCAGGACTTTGGTCTTCACACCGCGGCGCGCGAACGCCACGCCGGCGTCGGCGGCACCGGTGAGATCATCCGCGACGATGAGCCAGCGTTCCGGCACTCACGCACTCCGCGCGACGACACGGCGTGCGGTCCACGCCGTGACCAGGGGCACGACGATGGCCGTCACCACCACGCAGGCCGCGACCAGCATGGTGGCCTGGTTCGCGGCGCCGGCGTATGCCGGATTCGCGCCGGCAACGATGGCGGGTACGGCGACGGCGTTGCCCGCAGTCGATGCCGCGGCCACGCCCGCAACACCATTGCCACCGGTGAGCCGGTCGGCGAAATACAGCGGGATGCCGGTGACGATCACCACCGCCAGGCCCATCCCCAGGCCTAACAAGCCCGCCTGCCACACATTGCCCAGGTTCAGGTTGGCGCCGAGCGCGAACGCGAAGAAAGGAATCAGCACCGGGATCGGACGACTGAGGAATTCGCGCATCTCGCGATCGAGATTGCCGAGCAGCATGCCGACCAGCAGCGGCAATATCGCGCCCACCATCGTTTCCCACGGAAACCTGGAACCGGCGATGCCCAGCGTCACCATGGTGAAGAATGCGCCCGACTCCAGCGACATGACGCTGTATGCGCCGACGTCGCGCGCCTGCCCGTATTTGCCCATCAGCGCCATGTACAGGCCGCCGTTCGTGTCGTTCATCGCGGTCACGATGGCGAGCGTGGAGATGCCTGCGAACACGCCGCCGCTCACCGGTGTTTCACCGAGCAGCCGTCCGAAGATCACGCCTAGCAAGACGCCGATGCTGAGCTTGACCGCCAATAACGCGCCACCTTTCCTGAGTATGTAGGGCGTCGCCTTGAATTCGATGCTGGCCCCGGTACACACGAAAAAAACCGCCAGGATGGGCAGGGCCCCGCTGAACAGCGCACCGGTGAAGGAACCGAAGAATTTCGGCACGCCGGGCGCGAAAGTGGCCAGCAGCGAGCCGCACAGCAGCGGGATCACCATCATCCCGCCCGGCACGCGTTCCAGCGCCCGCTTGATGGGTATTTGCGTCATCTTGCCATCCCCCGCCAGCGCGGTTAGCGTCGCGCCATGAACAAATCCACGTATGTCTTTTTGGTTCTTGCGCTCGTCGGGTTGTCCACTTTCGGGGGCAGGGCCCATGCCGCCACCGTCGACTGCAAGCTCTCATTCACCATGAGTGGCTGGTCGGCATTCTACAAGCGAGCCGATGGCACCGGCACGATCACCTGCAACAACGGCCAGTCCATGGCCGTGAAACTCGCGGCACGCGGCGGCGGACTGTCCGCCGGCAAGTCCACCATCAGCCATGGCGTCGGTGAGTTCTCCGGCGTGCACAAGATCGACGACGTGCTGGGCAGCTATGCCAGCGCGGAAGCGCACGCGGGTGCGGTGAAATCCTCGCAGGCCCAGGTGGTGACCAAGGGCGAAATCTCGCTGGCGCTCTCCGGCACCGGTGAAGGCTGGGACCTCGGCATCGCCTTCGGCAAGTTCACGATCAAGAGGAAGTAGCCGCTCCCTCCTGCTGGAGCAATGGCTCGGGCTTGCGCGACCGCCCCAGGCAGGCGGTGAACTCGGCGCCGAACAGGAAAATCTGCGCGGAGTAATACAGCCACAGCAGCAACGCGGCGAACGATGCCGCCGCGCCGTAGGCGGTGGGCTGAGTCGCGCGACCCAGGTACAGCCCGATCACCCAGCGCCCGAGATGGAACAGCAGCGCGGTCACGAGCGCGCCGGTGAGCACCTGCCGCCACGGCAGTCGGTGCGCAGGCAAATAGCGGTACATCAGTGCCACGAGCCCGGTGCCGAGCGAGATCGACAGCAGGAAGTCGAGCCCGGTGAAGACGCTGACCATACCTTCGAAATGACGTAGCGCG
>Ga0207675_100002149_pt1 | contig 19583 bp, 17 predicted proteins | sample KBSSwiS42_FD_184305 | JGI IMG/M metagenome (GOLD analysis project Ga0207675, IMG submission 184305) | Switchgrass rhizosphere microbial communities from Kellogg Biological Station, Michigan, USA - KBS Switchgrass S4-2 (SPAdes) (version 2) | ecosystem: Host-associated > Plants > Roots >...
AAACGCCGGCATCGCCCTCGATCTGCGGAAGCGCTACGACAACAACAGCTCGAACCTGGTGCGGCGCAGCGACCAGTGGCCGTTCCTGCAGCGCGGCGTCGCGGCCGTGGGGTTCATGACCGGCCTGCATCCCGACTACCACACGCAGTACGACCGGCCGGAGAAGATCAACTACGTGAAGATGGAAAAGATCGCGCGGCTGGTGCACCAGGCGAGCTGGGACCTCGCCAACGCCGACGCGCGCCCGAAGCCGCCGGCGCCGCGACCCGCGACCCAGAGCAGCGGCGAACGGTAGAACGCAAAGCCCGCGAAGCCCGCAAAGCTGCATGCGGACGACGAATTCACGCAGAACCCGCGGAACTCGCCGAGGCCACCCACGGCCAGCGCGCGACGGCCCGCGACGCGGGCCTGCCAGACGGAAAGCGTCCCACAAACGCAAGCCGATCGCGTCATGCGGCTTGCGTTTGTGAGACGCTTTTCGCCTGGCAAGCGGCCGGCAAACGCCGGCCGCTGTCGCGCGCTGGCCGGATGCAACCGCGACGCAGCATCAGAGCTTTGCGGGCTTAGCGGGCTTTGCGTTCTTTCAGTCGCGCTCGCAGCGTGACAGTGAACTCAGCGTGATGGTACCGTTCTGCGGGCTCCGCGTGTTCCGCGTTGCTCGTCGTCGTCAGCGAAAGGCGCCCCTATGAAGCGCTCCCTCATCGCCGCCGTCGCACTGGTGCTCGTTCCATCGCTCGCCGACGCGCGCCTCGTGCGCCTGCGCATCGAGCGCCGCGAAGTGGTCCTCAACGGCCGCGCGTTCGGCGCTGCCGGTCCCTACGAGAAACTCGTCGGCAAAGCCGACTTCGGCCTCGACCCGGCGCTGCCGGCCAACGGCCTGATCGTCGACCTGAAGCTCGCGCCGCGCAATGCGCGCGGCGAGGTCGAGTCGAGCGCCGACTTCTACATGCTGAAGCCGGTCGACCCGCGCCGCGGCAACGGTCGCCTGTTCTTCGAGGTCGGCAATCGCGGCGGCAAGGCGATCCTCGGCACGTTCCAGAAAGCAGCCGGCTCTCCCGACCCGTCGACCGAGGCCGAGTTCGGCGACGGTGCCCTGATGCGGCAGGGGTTCACGCTGCTCTGGCTCGGGTGGCAATGGGACGTGCCGGAACGTCCGGGCACGATGCGCATGGAGATGCCGATCGCGACCGAGAACGGTCGCCGCATCACCGGCATCGTTCGAGGCAACTTCATCCTCACCGAGCGCGCCGACACCGCCTCGGTCGCCGATCGCAACCACCAGGCCTACCCGGTGCTGGATCCCGACGCGGCCGACAACGTCATGACCGTGCGCGACGATCCGATTGGCAAGGGCGAGGTCATCCCCCGCTCCCGCTGGCGCTTCGTCGACGGCGGCACCGTCGCCCTCGACGGCGGCTTCGCCCCCGGCCGGATCTACGACGTCGTCTACCGCACGGCCGACCCGAAAGTCCTCGGCTGCGGCCTCGCCGGCGTGCGCGACATCGTCAGCTTCATGAAGTACGACACGTCGAGCGACAACCCGACGCCGGGGATCCGCTTCGCGTTGGGATGGGGCGTCTCGCAGAGCGGCCGCTTCCTCCGGCATTTCCTCTACGAGGGCTTCAACCAGGACGAGCAGGGACGGCGCGTGTTCGACGGCGTGTTCGATCAGGTGGGCGGCTCCGGCCGCGGATCGTTCAACCATCGCTTCGGCCAGGCATCGCGCGACGCGCTGCAGCATTTCAACATCCTGTTTCCCGTCGACCTCTTTCCGTTCACCGACGGTCCTTCGACCGATCCGGTGAGCGGCACGACCGACAGCCTGCTCGCGCGCGCCGAGCGCACCAATACGGTGCCGAAGGTATTTCACCTCTTGACCAACTCGGAGTACTACAACCGCGCCGGGTCGCTCGTGCACACCGACGCCAGCGGCACCCACGACGCCGATCTGCCGGCGACGACGCGCGTCTACACGATTGCGTCGGCGCCGCATGGCCCGGGTCCGTTTCCGCCGGCGAGCAACCGCGGCGGCGGCCAGGTGGGCCGCGCGGCGCTGAATCCGCTCAACTACTCCGCCGCCGTGCGCGCGCTCTTCCGCGCGCTCGATCGCTGGGTGGTCGACGACGTGGCGCCGCCGCCGAGCGCGTATCCGCGGCTGGCCGACGGCACGCTGACCTCGCCGGCCAGCGCCGGCTGGCCCGCGGTGCCGGGATACAAGCTGCCGCAGCAGCCGCTGCGCGCATTCCATCTCAACTTCGGTCCCGACTGGAACAAGGGGATTGTCAGCGTCGAGCCGCCGGAGATCGGCAAGCCGTTCACGGTGAGCGTGCCCGCCGTCGACGCCGACGGCAACGTGCGCGCCGGCATCCGGCTGCCGGACATCGCCGTTCCGCTGGCCACCTACGCCGGCTGGAATTATCGCGACCAGTCCACCGGCGCGGCGGATCGCCTGGCGGGCGAGATCGGGTCGTACATCCCGTTCGCGCGAACCAGGGGCCAGCGCGACCGGAACGGCGACCCGCGTCTCTCAATCGAAGAGCGCTACAAGAACCGCGACGAGTACATCGGCAGAATCGCCGCCGCCGCGCTGCAGCTCGTGAAGGATCGATACCTGCTCGAGGAAGATGTCGTCGACATCCTGACCCGCGCCGGCGAGCACTACGACTGGGCGCTCAGCAACCAGACTGCGGTGCAATAAATCGTCTGCGCGTCAGACAGTCACGCCGATCGGGGCGCGGGTGATGGTGCTCACGTCCTCCATCACGCTGAACACCTTGGCGCTGACGTTGAGCAACGCGGGATGCGTCTTGACCTGCGCGGCAAGCGGACTCTGCAGGTAATTCTGGAGCGCCGCCTCGCTCTCGAACAGGTAGATTCCGCCGGCCTCGTTATTCTGCTCGTTGAGAATCCACGTCTTCCACCGGAGTCCCGGAATCGCGGCAAACGTTTCCGCGAGACCGGCGCACATCTGCGAGTAGTCGGCGGGCGGGACACCCAGCGTGAAGTTGATCTGCAGAAGCGGCTGTGACATGTAACCCTCCAGGAGCCGCGAGGTTACTCTCCGGCGACTCGTTCCGCAAACTTATCGGAATCGGCGCGCAATCCTCAGCCCGGCCGTTCAGGGCAGGTCAACTCATTTCGTCGTGCCGAGCAGCTCCAGCAGCGCAGAGGCCACCGCTTCCGGTTTTTCGTGCGGCACGAAGTGGCCGGCGCCGTCGACGATCCGCTTGGCGACGATCTTCGGCAGCACCTCCCGCTCCGCGGCGCTGATCTCCGCCGCCGCGCGCCCGAACCCGTCGTCGCCGCCGTGCAGCGAGATCGTGGGGACGACAATCGGCGGCCGCCCCGCCAGCTTCCGCTCCATCTCGAGAAAGCGCGGCTCGCCCGGCGCGTTGAAGTTGCGGTGCCGGTAGGAGTGGATCACGCAGTCGACGAAATCGGGGTTGTCGAACGATGCCGCGGTGAGGTTGAACATCTCCGGCGTGAACCGCCAGGTCGGCGACCACTCGCGCCACAGCAGCTCGCTGAGCGCGCGGCGGTTCTGCGCCAGGCCGGCGCGGCCGACCTCGGTGTTGAAGTACCACTGATACCAGAGCCGGCGCGCGGCGTCTGGAGACGACGGCCGTCCTGGTGTCACCGTGTTCTGAATCGAGTAGCCGCCGACGAGGACCGCGGCGCGCACTCGATCGGGATGCAGCGCGGCGGCGATGCACGCCGCGCGGCCGCCCCAGTCGTAGCCGGTGACCGCGAACCGCGGCATCTCGAGCGCATCGGCGAAGTCGATCACGTCCTGCCCGATCGCCGCCTGCTCCGCGGTGCGCGGCGCGGCCGGATCCAGGAAGCGTGTCGGTCCATAGCCGCGCAGGTAGACGGCAAGCGCGCGATAGCCGGCGTGCGCGAGCAGCGGCGCCACGCCGTCGTAGGCATGCGCATCGTCGGGAAAGCCGTGCAGGAGGATCACCGGGAACCCGGACGCGCTGCCGCTCTCGTGGTAGCCGATCTCCAGCACGCCGGTTCGGATGGTTTTGATCGCCGGCGCGGCGCCGGGCTGCGCCGCCGCGCGCCCGATCGACGCTGACGCGACGACGCCGGCGGCACCTCGAATGAAATCTCTACGTTTCATGGAAGCTCGACCTCGTGTGTTCGCGCGCGAGTGGCCGGCCGAAGCACGGGGAGTATGATCGAGTCATGTCCAGACCGGCATCGCGCGCCGCGTTGGCGAGGACGATGACAGCGGTGGCGACGCTCGTCGTCGTGCTCCTCGCCGCGCCGCGCGTGCGGGCCGGGCAGCAGCCGCCGCCGATCCACGGCGTCACCGGCACGGTCGCCACTGAAGAGTCGGCACGTGATACCAAGGAGGCCGGCCGCGGGATTTTCAGCAGGGTCGCCAGAATCCTGGGGCTGAGCCGGCGGCCCACCGACAGCACCAACGCCGCCGCCGAGGAAGCATTCAACGCGCTCGAGGCGGGCGCCCGTGTCACCGTCGCGGCCGAGCCGGCGCCCGACACGCCCAATCCCCCCGAAACCGAAGCGGTCATCATGGATGTGAACCGCACCGAACACACCGTCGTGATCAGGCTCGAGGACGGCACCCGCCAGTCGCTGCGGCTCGCCGACGGCACGAGCCGCGCCGGCGATCGCGGCGCGGTCATGGTTTTCGTGAAGAACGCCGCCGGCGAACGCACCACGCACCACTTCAAGCGCGTCGGCTGACTCGGCCGGAGCAGACATTCGGCTTTGGACGGCCCCAAGGGAAGATCCAGCGAATCCGCTCGCCTGAGCTCCTGCTGGCCGTATACTACGTGTTCTTCGGCGGCGCAGCCGCACGCCGTGCCTTCGTTGAGAGTCTAGAAGGAGGACTTCATGTCACTGTCCCGGCGCCATTTCTTCCGGAACCTCGGATTGGGCAGCGCTGGCGTGCTGTCCACGCCATTCATCATCGGCCGCGGCAACGAGGCCATGGCCTTCGAGGCCGGCGCGCTTCAACCGCCCGATGACGGCGGCACGATCAGAATCAGCTCGAACGAGAACGCCCGCGGACCCGGCCGGAAGACGATGGACGCGCTGAGGAGCTCGATCACCGCGCGCGTCGGCCGCGGCTATCCGCCGGACTACACCGGCGATCTCGTCGCGACCATCGCCGAGGTTTACGGCGTCGGCAAGGACAACGTCATCGTCGGCACCGGCTCGGGGCCAATCCTCGAGGGCGCGGCGCGGGCGTTCTGCTCAGCGCAGAAGCCGCTCGTCACCGCGGCCCCGACCTATGCCACCTCGGAGCAGGCGGCGCGTCGTATCGGCGCCCCGGTCAAGCTGATTCAGGTCGACAAGTCGATGTCGCTCGACCTCGACGCGATGGCCGAGGCGGCCAAGGGCGCCGGCATGGTGTTCTTCTGCAACCCGAACAACCCGACCGGCACGGTGCACAACTTTGCTAACGTCGAGAAATTCGTTCGTCGGGTCAAGCAGACGTCTCCGGACACGAAAATCCTCATCGACGAGGCCTACATCGACTACGTCCACGACCCGGGCGTGAAGACCGCGGCGCCGCTCGCCAAGGAGCTGCCCGGTGTCTTCATCACCCGCTCCTACTCGAAGGCGCATGGGATGGCGGGCCTGCGGCTTGGCTACGGCATCGGCCAGCCCGAGACGCTCAAGGCGATTTCCAGCACCTGGAACCTGGGCAGCATCAACACGCTGACCGCGGCGGCCGGCATCGCGTCGCTGCGCGACTCGAAGCACATCGAGGAAGAGCGTGCCGAGAACGCCCGCGTGCGCGACTTCACGCTCGAGGCGTTCAAGAGCATGGGTTACGAAGGGGCAGACTGCCACACCAACTGCATCTTCGTGAACCTGAAGCGGCCGGCCAAGGAGTTCCGCGACGCCTGCGCCGCGCTGAAGGTGTCGGTCGGGCGCGACTTCCCGCCGTTCGAGAAGACGCACAGCCGCATCTCGCTCGGGACGATGGAAGAGATGAAGCAGGCGGTGCAGGTGTTCAGGAAGGTGCTGACGTCGAGCTCGACGAGCGCGGGCGCGCGTTAGCGTTTCGGCGGCCTGAGCCGCCCTACGAGTGACGACCGGGAGCCGGCAGATCTTGCCGGCTCCTTTTTTTTGCGTCTATTTCTTGCCGAGCGCCAGCGTGCAGTCGCTTGCCGCCGGCTTGTACGGCGACCCCTTGCCCGCGGCGATCATCGCTTCGGGCGCGCGGTCGGCCTGCTCGATCAGGAACGCGTGGAACCGTGCCGCGCGCTCGATGCCTTCCGCCGGCACCGCCTCGAACACGTCGCCCGACGAGTGGTAGAAGGTGCCCGACTGGATCATCTGCGTCATCGGCACGCCCAGCGGACGGTAGCCGCCGAGATCGCCCGACACGGTCGGGCCCGCCGACAGATATGTCGCGACGCCGAAGCAGCGCGGCGCGTACGACCAGAGATCCACCAGCAACGGCGATTCGTTGGTGACGCCGACCGCCTTGGCCGCATCGGTAACGCTCGTCTCCCACGTCATGCCGGTGTTGTTCGGCGCGCGCGTCTTGCCGCGCACGATATCGAGGTAGGCGACGTGCTCGAGATTGACGATCAGCAGCGTGTTGCTCTTCAACTCCGGGTGCGCGGCGACCAGCGCCGACGGACCGTTGCCCGGGCCATGATGGCCGCCGCTGGCAACGAACATCAGCGTGTGCTTCGGCTGCGGCTGCTTCGCGAAGTAGCGCGCGAGGCCGACGAGCACGGCGAGGCCGCTGGCGTTGTCGTCGCCGCCCTGGAAGTAGCCGTCGGCGTGCGCGTTGATGATGATCCGCTTGTCAGACGCGCCGGGGACGAAGCCGATGCCGTTGGCCGAGGTGAGCCCGCTCTTCTCTTCGGCTGAGAGCTGCATCGAGATCTTCAGCCGATCGAGCAGGCCGGCGGTCGCCGCCTTGCCGATCACCTGCTCGAGGAACCAGCCGTCCTGGCCGCCGACGATGAAGCACGGCGCCTTGCCGCAGGCGAAGCGCGGGTCGATATAGAGCGCGTTGCCGGGCCCTTCGATCGCGTTGATGACGCCGACCGCGCCGCGCTCGACGGCGCGCGCCGCGGCGCCCTGCTCCGCCGATCCGAAGAGCGACGGCTCCGGCCGCACCCGGACGACGGCAATCTTCCCTTTCAGGTCGCGGCCGGCCAGATCGGCTTCGGTGGCGCGGCCGACGAAGACGACCGGCGCCGTCAACGTGCCGCCCGCAATCGTGGCGCCGCCCGGCTGCGGGAACGCCGACTGCAGCGTGACCGTGCTCGTGCCGGCGCCGAACGCCGGATCGCCGGCGACCTCCACCTTCCACGACTGCGGCACCCACATCGCCGCGGGAACCGCGAAGCTCTCGACTGCGGCGTTCTTCAGGCCGGCGCTCCTGAACTCGTTGACCGTCCACTCGATCGTCTGCATGAAGGACGGCGTCGCCGCGCGGCGGCCCCACACCTTGTCGCCGGCGTTGAGGCTCTCGAGCGAGAAGCCGACGATGCGCTGGTGATCGCGCTTCAGCGCGGCGCCGTCGAGCAGCTCGTCGAAGCGTCCCGGCCGGTGCGCGAACTGAAACGGCACCGGCTCGAACACATCGTCGTACTTCATCACCGGCTGGCGCGGATCGCTGAGCGGCGGCGGCACCGGCGTGCCGAACCAGGCGCCCTTCTCCTGCGCGCGCGGGCCGGTCGCGATCGCCGCGACCATCGCCGCTGCGGCGAGCGTGCGCGCGAGCCGGCGATCGACGCCTGTCACCTGACAGCCTTGTCGGTGATGTCGAGGCCGCGGTCGATGATCGAGAAGGCGTCGCGCAGCTGCGCCTCGGTGATGCACAGCGGCGGGTTGGTGAAGAACGTGTTCCAGCGCACGAAGGTGTAGAGGCCTTCCTCGCGGAAGAACCTGCCGAGCGCGGCCATCTCGTCGGAGGTGCCGTTGAACGGCGCCAGCGGCACCTTCTTCGCCTTGTCGCGCACCAGCTCGACCAGGCCGAAGAGGCCGATCGACCGCGCCGCCCCGACCGACGGGTGCTTGCGCGCCATCTCGGCGAGCAGCTCCTTCATCAGCACGCCCATCTTGCGGGTGTTCTCGAGCAGGCGATCCTCTTCGTACACAGAGATGGCGGCCAGCGCCGCGGCGCACGCCAGCGGGTGGCTGTTATAGGTGAGGCCGCCGTAGAACACCTTGTCCTTGAACTTGTCGGCGATCTCGCGGCGCATGCCGACCGCGCCGAGCTGCACGTAGGCGGCGGTCAGGCCCTTGGCCATGGTGATGATGTCGGGCACGACCTTCCAGTGATCGATCGCGAACCACTGGCCGGTACGGCCGAAGCCGGCCATCACCTCGTCGCAGATCATCAGGATGCCGTGCTTCGTGCACAGCTCGCGCACGCCCTGCATGTAGCCGTCGGGCGGCACCAGGATGCCGTTGGTGCCGGTGACCGTTTCGAGGATGAAGGCGGCGAAGTTGTGCGCCCCTTCGAGCTGCAGCACTTCTTCGATCATCGCCAGCGACTGCTCGGCCGAATCCCAGCCGCGGCCGATGCCGTGATACGGATCGAGCACGTGGACGACGCCGGGCATGCCCGGCTCGGACGCCCAGCGCCGCGGATCGCCGGTGAGCATCATGCTGCCGGCGGTGGCGCCGTGATAGGAGCGGTAGCGCGCGAGGATCTTGTGGCGGCCGGTGGCCGCGCGCGCCAGCTTGATCGCGTTCTCGTTCGCCTCGGCGCCGCCGTTGGTGAAGAAGAAGACCTCGATGTCGCCGGGCGTGATCTCGGCGAGCTTCGCGCCGAGCCGCGCCCGCGCCTCGGTGGCCATGAACGGGTTGGCGTAGGCGAGCACCTCGGCCTGCGCCTGGATGGCCCGAATCACGCGCTCGTCGCCGTGGCCGATGTTGACGCACATCAGCTGGCTGTTGAAGTCGATGAAGCGCTTCCCTTCCGGCGTCCAGAAATAGATGCCCTTCGAGCGCGCCACCGGAATCGGATCGACCTTCGACTGCGCCGACCATTCGAAGAGCGTGTGCTTCTTCGACAGCGCGATCATCTCTTCCCCGGTCATCGTGGTCAGCGTCTCTGTCGCCATATCACTCTCCCGCGGCCGGAGACCACGAAGACGCGAAGACACGATGGAACACGAAGAAGAAAAACATCTTCTTACCCGTGTTCGTCCGCGCCATCGTCTTCGTCGTACGGCTGCCTAGTCCCTAGTCCCTAGTCCCTAGCCCCTTCACGGCGGCGTCGCGCTTCGCCTTGAACTCGTTCCCCGGCTTCCACTCGGGATATTTGTCGGCCTGCGCCACCCGGTAGCCGACGGCGAGGAACAGCTGCGCGTCCTCGCGCGCGCCGCTCAAGTCCCAGTCCGGCTTCACCTCGTCGGACGGCTGATGGTAATCCTTGCTGGTGAATTCGTCGCGCTTTTGCCTGCCGTATTCCGGCGGCTTGCCGACGAAGTCGATGCCGGCTTCCGGGTCGAGCGCGGGCACGCCCTGCTTGGCGAAGTTGAAGTGATCCGAGCGGTAGTAGAAGCCCTTTTCGGGCTCGGCATCGGGCCGCAGGATCCGCCCCTGCTCGCCCGCGGCTTCGCGCAGATAGTCGTCCAGGTCGGAGTTGCCGAGGCCGATGACGGTGACGTCCTTGGTGCGCCCCCACTTGTTGACGCCATCGATGTTGATGTTGGCGAGCGTCTTCGCCAGCGGGTAGACCGGCGTCACCGAGTAGTACTCCGATCCGAGCAGCCCCTGCTCCTCGGCCGTCACCATCAGGAACAGGATCGAGCGCTTCGGCGGCGGCTGCACCTGGGTGAAGGCGCGCGCAATCTCCAGCACCGTCGCCACGCCCGAGGCGTTGTCGAGCGCGCCGTTGTAGATCTTGTCGCCGTTCACCGGATCGCCGATGCCCAGGTGATCCCAGTGCGCCGAGTAGACGACGTACTCGTTCTTCAGCTGCGGATCGCTGCCCTCGAGCTTCGCCAGCACGTTGCGCGAGTCGAGGGTGCGCATCGTGTTCTTCAGCGCCATCGACGCCGTCAGCCCGAGCGGCACCGGCTTGAAGTCGCGCGTGATTGCCTGCTTCTTCAGCGCGTCGAAATCCTGGCCCGCCATCGCGAAGATCTTCCTGGCGGCGTCGAGCGAGACCCAGCCCTCGATCGCCGAGCGCCCCATGTTCTTGTCCGGCGTCACCAGATCGAAGCGCTCGCCAAGGAACCCCTGAACGACGGGGAACGGATATCCCGCCGGCGCGGTCTCGTGCACGATCAGGACGGCGGCGGCGCCGCGCCTGGCACCCTCCTCGTACTTGTAGGTCCAGCGGCCGTAGTAGGTCATCGCCTCGCCGTTGAACGTCTTCGGATCCAGCTTCGACGCGTCGGCGGGATCGGGCACCTGCGGATCGTTGACGAAGACGACGATCGTCTTGCCCTTGACGTCGACGTCCTTGAAGTCGTTCCAGTTGTACTCGGGCGCGTCGACGCCGTAGCCGGCGAAGACCATCTCGCTGTCGTCGATGCTGGCGCCGTCGGCGACGTGCTTGGTCCAGGCGACCACTTCGTCCTTCCACTTCAGCGTCTGTTTCTTGCCGCCCTTCGCGATCGTCAACGGCCTCGCCTCGGCGCCGGTGATGCCGACCAGCGGCACCTTCTGGATGTAGGTGCCGTCGGTGTTGCCCGGCTTCAATCCCGACTTCTTGAACGCGTCGACGATGAAGTTGACGCTCAGCTCCTCGCCCTTGCTGCCCGGGGCGCGCCCTTCGTACTGATCGGATGACAGCGTCTTCGTGTGCCGCAGCACGGCATCGATATCGACTTGCGGCAGCTGTCCGATGGCCGTGTGCTGCGAGGTGGACGGCGACAGCTGCGCCGGCGCGGAGTTGGCCGGTCCAGACGAGCAGCCGGCCGCGAGCGCGGCCAGCGCGACGAAGACGAGCGCACACGTGGGTTTCATGACCCGATCAGTCTATCTCCCGGCGCCCATCAGGTCGAGCGTCGCCAGGGCGATCACCTTGGTCGCGTTGAGCAGATCGTCGATGCGGCAATACTCGTCCGGCTGATGCGCCTGCTCGAGCTCGCCGGGCCCGTACGCGACGCAGTGCGGCACGCCGGCGATGCGCGCAACGTGCTTGTGATCGTAGGTGCCCGGGCTGGCCACCAGCTCCGCGCCGCGTCCGAGCACGCGCCGGATCGAGCGATCGAGCGAGCCGATCACCGGCGAATCGTCGGGCGTTCGCGTCGGGTGCACGATCATCAGGTCGCGCACGTCGAAGCGCACGTCGGGTGCGGAGGCGGCCACCTGCGCGACCAGCGCCGCGATCTCCTGCTTCGCCGCGTCGAGCCCTTCCTCGATCAGGAAGCGTCGATCGAAGACCGCGCGGCACAGATCGGCAATGCACGGCGTCTGGATGCCGTCGACCCGCTGGCCGCCTTCGATGCCGTTGATGTTGATCGTCGCGTGGCGGGCGCCGGGCGGGACCACCGGCACCGCCGTGCGCCGCGACGCCAGCGCCGGCATCAGCGTGTCGCGCACCGCCTGCAGCAGCCGCCCCATCCCGTCGATGGCGTTGACGCCCAGGAACGGCATGCTGCCGTGGCCGATCCGCCCGCGCGCCGTGACCTCGAACCAGTAGACGCCGCGGTGGCCGACGCAGATGCGGTCGACGTTCAGCGGCTCGGGGATGATCACGAAATCGGTGCGCCCCTTACGGATGCGGCCGGTCTCGGCGAGATAGGCGACGCCGGCAAAGCCGCCGCTCTCCTCGTCGGCCGTGCCGCTGATTTCAACCGTGCCCGGCAGCGCAACGCCGGCGCGCGCGATCGCCTCGATGGCGAACACCGACGCGGCGAGGCCGGCTTTCATGTCGCAGACGCCGCGCCCGAAGATCTTGCCGTCTTTGATCCGACCGCCGAACGGATCAACGGTCCAGCCGTCGCCTGCGGGCACCACGTCGATGTGGCTGTTGAGGTGCACGACCGGTCCGGGCCCGCCGCGCCGCGTGCCGACGACGTTGATGCGCGGGTGACGGGCGGTATGCTCGGCGCGCCCTTCCGCGGCGATGTACTCGACCTCGTACGAGCGCCGCGCGAGATCGTCGCCGACGAAATGCGCGCACGCGTCGTAGGCCTCGCCCGGAGGATTGACGGTCGGAATCCTGACCAGATCCACCGTGTACTGAACGATTTCGTCGGCCGCGCGATCGACCTCGGAGAGCACGCGCTCGATGGGGTCCATGGTGACGGGCGTCTACAATAGCGCAATCATGAAGCCCCACGTCCGATCGTGGATGGTGCTTGCGGCGGCGATCGCCGCGCTCGGCGCCGCACAGCCGGACTCGAAGCTCACCAACGCGACGCTCACCGCCGTCGGCGGCATCAAGGTCGGGCATCACACGCTCGCCGAGCGCCCGACCGGGTGCACGGTGGTGCTGATCGAAGGCGGCGCCACCGCCGGCGTGGACGTGCGAGGCGCCGCGCCGGCGACACGAGATACCGATCTCCTCGACCCGGCGAAGATGGTGCAGCAGATCTTCGGCATCTCGCTGTCGGGCGGCAGCCTCTTCGGGCTGTCGGCGGCCGACGGCGTGCTGCGCTATCTCGAGGAGAAGCGCGTCGGCATCGCGTTCGGCGGCCGGCGCATTCCGATCGTGCCCGGCGCGTCGATCTTCGATCTCGCCGTCGGCGACGCCGGCGTGCGGCCGACCGCCGATTGCGGCTACCGCGCGGCGCAAGCCGCCAGTGCGGCGGCCGTCGTCGAAGGCAGCGTCGGCGCCGGCGCCGGCGCGACGCTCGGCAAGTACGGCGGCATCGAGCGGGCGATGAAGAGCGGCGTCGGCAGCGCCGCCGTCGCCATGCCCGACGGCCTCATCGTCGCCGCGCTCGTCGTCGCCAACCCGCTGGGCGACGTGATCGACCCGGCAACCGGTCATATCGTCGCCGGCGTGAGAGCGGCGGCCGGATCGGGCCTCGCCGATGCGCGCGCGCTCGTGCGGTCGGGCACGCCGCGGGTGGTCCGGAGCGGCGGCAATTCCACCATCGGCGTCGTCGCCACCAACGCGCGGCTGTCGAAGGCGGAGGCCTCGTACCTCGCGCAGCTGACCGACGATGGCTATGCGCGCGCGATCTGGCCGATTCACACCGTGGTCGACGGCGACACCGTGTTCGCGATCGCGACCGGGACCAGGAGCGGCACGACCGATCTGGTGGCGCTCGGCGCGCTCGCCGCCGACGTGATGGCCACGGCCGTCGTCCGCGCCGCGACGCAGGCGACCGGCCTGCCGAACCTGCCCGCGGTCCGCGATCTCCGCCGCTGACGCTACCCGGGGTCAGACGGGTGTCAGACCCCGGTGATGGGGCGACTCAAGGTTGCAAGCTGATGCGGTATCGTAGGCGGATGAATCGATTGCTACTGGCGATTGCGGGGATGGTGGCAGTTTCTGCAGCGCTCGCCGCGCAAGCGGCCCCGCCGGCATCGCCACGAGCAACGTCCGGCCTGACCGCAGTCGACGGGATCAAGGTCGGCCATCACACCCTGACCGAGCGGCCGACGGGCTGCACGGTGATCCTGGTCGACGGCGACGCGGTAGGCGGCGTCTCGCAGCGCGGCGGCGCACCGGGCACGCGCGAGACCGACCTCCTCGATCCGCTGAACATGGTCGACAAGGTCAACGCCGTCCTGCTCGCCGGCGGCAGCGCGTTCGGCCTCGAAGCGGCAACCGGCACGGTGAAGTGGCTCGAAGAGCACAACATCGGGTGGCCGGCTGGGCCATCACGCGTGCCGATCGTGCCGGGCGCGATCCTCTTCGACCTTGGCGTCGGCGCCAATCCGAAGATCCGCCCCACCGCTGAGTGCGGCTACAAGGCCGCCGCCGCGGCCACCGCCGGGCCGGTCGAGGAAGGATCGGTCGGCGCCGGCGCGGGCGCGACCGTCGGCAAGTTCGGCGGCCCGGGGCGATCGATGAAAGCCGGCCTCGGCACCGCGTCGATCAAGCACGCCAGCGGCCTCGTCGTCGCCGCGATCGTCGCGGTGAACGCCGTCGGCGACATCATCGATCCGTCGACCGGCAAGGTCGTGGCCGGCGTGCGCAATCCCGACAACACGTTCGCCGACGCGCGCGCGATCCTCCGCGCCGGCACGGCGATGCAGCGCCCGCGCGCCGGCGAGAACACGACCATCGGCCTCGTCGCCACCAACGCGAAGCTGACCAAGGCGCAGGCCACGCGCATGGCGCTGATGGCCGACGATGGCTATGCGCGCGCAATCAGCCCGTCGCATACCAACGGCGACGGCGACACGATCTTTTCACTCGCCACCGGCCGCTGGGACGGCAACGCCGACATCACCCTCATCGGCGGCCTCGCCGCCGAAGCGATGGCGGACGCCATCGTCCGCGCCGCGACCCAGGCCACCGGCGTCGCCGGCATTCCCGCGGCGCGCGATCTGAAGAAGTAGGGGGTCGAGGCGAGCACGGCCCCCACAGGCTCCCGCGACCGGCGATGACCCTTCAGCTGGCCCTCCTGCTCGGCTACTCCGCGCTGCTCGTCGGCCTCGGCCTGTGGATCGGCCGCCGCGTGTCCGGCACGAAGGACTTCTTCGTCGCCGGCCGGCAGCTCGGACCCGGGCTGATCTTCTCGACCATGCTCGCGGCGAACATCGGCGCCGGATCGACGGTGGGTGCCACCGGGCTCGGGTATCGCGATGGCATCGCCGCATGGTGGTGGGTGGCATCGGCGGGGATCGGATCGCTGGTGCTCGCGCTTTGGATAGGACCGCGGCTGCGCGCGATTGCGGCGCGGCACGACTTGAAGACGGTCGGCGATTTCCTCGAGCTGCGCTACGGCCGCGAAGTGCGCGCGATCACCTCATTGCTCATCTGGCTCGGATCGCTCGCGATTCCCGCAGGGCAGCTGATCGCGATTGCGTCGATCCTGAACGTCGTCGCCGGCGTACCGAAATACGCCGGCTGTCTCATCGGCGGCGGCGTGGTGATCGTCTACTTCACCGCCGGCGGGCTCCTGACATCTGCGTGGGTCAACATGGTGCAGCTGGCGGTGAAACTCGGCGGATTCGCGATCGCGCTGCCGCTCGCCGTGCAGGGTGCGGGCGGATGGAACGGGGTGAGCGCGGTGCACGGCGACGCCACCTACTGGAACTTCTGGCAGAGCGGGCCGTCGGGCTGGATGTATATCTTTCTCCTCGGCCCGGCCTTCATCGTCTCGCCAGGTCTCCTGCAGAAGATCTACGGCGCGCGCGACGATCGCGCGGTGCGGCTGGGCGTGGGGATGAACGCGCTCGGCCTGCTGCTGTATGCGGCGGTGCCGCCGATGCTGGGGATCGTGGCGCGGGCGCACTTCCCCGATCTGCCGCAGCACGAGCTGGCGCTGCCGATGGTGCTGATGCACGGCGTCCCGCCGCTCGTCGGCAGCCTCGGGCTGGCGGCGGTCTTCTCGGCCGAGATCAGCGCCGCCGACGCCGGGCTTTTCATGTTGACGACATCGCTGTCGCAGGACTTGTATAAGCGGTTCCTGAACCCGCGCGCCGACGACGCCCGGGTGCTCGCGGTCACGCGCGGCGCCGCCGTCGTCTGCGGCGGCATCGCGATTGCGCTGGCGATCGTGTCGCCGACGATCATCGGCGTCATCGGCGTGTTCTACGGCCTGCTCGGCGTGTCGCTGTTCGTGCCGATCCTCGCCGGCCTCTACGTCGGCCGCGCCGGCACGCCGGAAGCGCTGGCGTCGATCGCCGCCGGCGTGGCGACGATGGCGGCGCTGCAGCTGGCGACGGGAGGGCGCGGCGTCGCCGGGATGACGCCGGCGCTGGCGGGGCTGACGGCGGCGGCGATCGGATTCGTGGTCGTGTTCATCTCGCGGTTGAGGACACATGAGCCGGAACGGGTTGTTTGATCTGAGCGGCAAGACCGCGGCGATCATCGGCGGCGCCTCGGGCATCGGCCGGGCGGTGGCGATTGGCGCGGCGGCTCAGGGCGCGTCGATCGTCGTCCTCGACGCCAACGAGCCGGCCGCGCGCGAGGTCGCGGCGAGCATCGACGGCGCCGGCGCGGCGCCGGTGGATATTGGCGACGCCGCATCGGTGGGCACCGCGATGGAAGGAATCGTGCGCGAGCGCGGCCGCGTCGACATCGTCGTCTGCACGCCGAGCATCAACGTGCGCAAGCCGATCCTCGATTACTCGATGGACGATTTCGACCGCGTGGTGGCGGTGAACCTGAAAGGCACGTTCAACGTGCTGAAGGCGACCGGACGTATCATGTCGGCGCAGCGCGGCGGCAGCATCATCTTCTTCTCGTCGATCCGGTCGCTGGTGGTCGAGCCGGGACAGTCGGTGTATGCGATGACCAAGGCCGGCATCGCCCAGCTGGTGCGCGCCGGCGCGGCGGAGTTCGGGCCGTACAACGTGCGGGTGAACGCGGTTGCGCCCGGGGTCGTCGAAACACCGCTGACCGCGCCAATCAAGGCGAACGCCGACTGGTATGCGGCCTACGCGAACAAGAGCGCGCTGAAACGGTGGGCGCGCGCCGACGAGATGGTGGGGCCGACGCTGTTTCTCGCGTCGGACGCGGCGAGCTTCGTGACCGGCACGGTGCTCTTCGCGGATGGCGGGTGGACCGCTGTCGACGGCCGCTTCACACCACCAGGTATGTAGAGATCCCGTAGCGCAGCCCTTCAGGGCTGCCGGCGTTCGTAGCGCAGCCCTTCAGGGCTGCCAATTTTCGTAGCGCAGCCCTTCAGGGCTGCCAATTTTCGTAGCGCAGCCCTTCAGGGCTGCCATGAGCACACATGGCCAACACACAGACCATCGGCGTCATCGCCGGCGACGGCATCGGCAAGGAAGTCATCCCGGCGGGAATGGCCGCGATCGAGAAGGCGGCGTGCGGCAGCGGCGCGTCGATCGCGTTCGAGGAGCTGCCGTGGGGGTGCGAGTACTACCTGAAACACCAGCGGATGCTCGACGAAGACGGCTTCGAGCGGCTGGCGAAGTACGACGCGATCTATCTCGGCGCGCTCGGCGCGCCGGGCGTGTCGGACGTCGTGTCCGCCGGGCTGATCCTGGCAATCCGCCAGCGGTTCGACCAGTACGTGAACCTGCGCCCGATGCGTCTGCTCGCCGGCATCAGCTCGCCGCTCGCCAACCGCGGCGCCGCCGACATCGACATGGTGTGCGTGCGCGAGAACTCCGAGGGGGAGTATTCCGGCGCCGGCGGCCGCATCCACCGCGGCACGGCGCACGAGGTCGCGCAGCAGACGGCGGTGTTCACGCGCAACGGCATCGAGCGCATCCTCCGCTACGCCTTCGAGCTGGCGGCGAAGCGGCCGCGCAGGATGCTGGCGAGCGCGACCAAGTCGAACGCGCTCACCCACTCGATGGTGATGTGGGACGAAGTGGCCGAGATCGTGCGCCGCGATTACCCATCGGTCGACTACCGCAAGTATCACGTCGACGCGCTGGCGGCGCGGATGGTGACGCACCCGCAGACGCTCGACGTCGTCGTCGCCTCGAATCTGTTCGGCGACATCCTCACCGACATCGGTTCGGCGATCTCGGGCAGCCTGGGGATCGCGCCGGGCGCGAACATCAACCCGACGCGCGCGTTCCCGTCGATGTTCGAGCCGATCCACGGCTCGGCGCCCGACATCGCCGGCAAGGGGATCGCCAACCCGATCGGCGCAATCTGGGCCGGCGCGCTGATGCTCGAGCACCTCGGGCACAAGGCGCTGCACGACAAGGTGCTCGGCGCGATCGAGCGCGTCGTCGCGGGGGGCAAGGTGCGGACGCCGGATCTGGGCGGCAGCTCGAAGACGAAGGAGATGGCGGACGCGATCGTCGGGGAGATCTGAGAAAGCACAGAGACACAGAGACCACAGAGCCACAGAGGACGAGGACGCCCGCCCGGGGCGCTGGCAGGGTCAGTAATAGCAGTGACGACCGAAGCTGCCTTTCATCGCTGCTCCCTTTCAGACCGTGCTGGCGCTGGCGATCGCCACTTGCTCGTTCATGTCGTCCCCCGCTTGACGCTGGCCCGTCGCCGCGTGTGCGCCGGCCGCGCCGCGCGCCCGGAGCGCACGTTGGGCGGGAGCGACACACTGATTACCGGAAGCCCGTGCCAGAGTTCACCGAGCCACTCGAAGCGACCACGGGTATTCCTGGCGAGCGCGCCGATCTCGACCTCCACCAGTTTGAGCGCGTGGATTAACGCCTGCAGCGAATCGACGCCGTACCCCTGGGGCGCCGTCCTCTTCGGCAATCCGGTGATCGAGATCGGGCAGCGCCAGTCGATGCCGCCAGCCGTCGGGACATCGCGCACCGGCTGACCGATGCGGATGTGAACTCGCTGCCGTTTCTTTTTCGTCACGAACATCAACGTTCGAGCCGCAATCACCGGTGTGGACGTTGTTGGAATGGGCGGCAGGTCCATGATGGTGTTCGCTGACAGCTCGCCTTAACCTTCGTCGTCGGCTCGAACAACATGCACATCGTTCCCAGCGCACCAATCTCTCAACGCTGTCCCGGTGGCGGCCGCTTCGAATGCGAACCACTTGTCCAAGCACCCATGTGCCGCCAGCAGTTCTTTGAATCCTGCGTAAGCGTCACGACTTCGAAAGAACCGCTCGATTATCTGGTACTGGCCTGGCAGCTCCTCCTCGGCGAATCGCAATGCCAGGCGGCTACCGAGATCGAGATCGTTCTTGTGCGGGATCACCAGGTAGCGGTCTGACGATTCCAGATCGTCGGGCACTTCCTCGTCGAATGGGTTCAGTTCAGACACCCAGTAGACCGCGCCGGTATCGAGCGAGAGGTACGCCAGGTGTTCCGTCGGCGCAGCGCTGCTGACGAAGTCGAATGCTTCCGAGAGTGGGCGAAGACCTGTCGAACGAGTTTCGGCGGTTCCACGCCCGGCTCGCCCGCTCTGGCCACATCGTCGGGAACATTGGCCGGGCAGCCGATGGAACCTTGCGTCTGAAACATTACGCCGGTCGTGGCGCACTGCGCACCAAAGACCAGCGATGCGATGAGCAACAGAATGCGGCTGGCCAGAGTCGGCACGCATCGCTCACCAAGCGCGGCCAGTCCTCTCCCGTAGGCCACACGCTCCATACCGCAATGTCAGGCTGCACATAGCAGATCAGCGGTTAATCGGCAGGTCGACCCGAGCCTTGCCGGCCCGCCTGCCATCAAACATCGCCTTCGCGCAGGTTGCATCCCATGCCGGCGGCGGCAGGAACGACTCGTCGTCCGTCTCCAATTCGACCTTGCCGAGCGCCTTTGACGCAACCACATGGCCCGACCTGACATCGTAGATTGACGGAGTCAGGATGTTCTGTGGTGTGCCCCAGTACGCGACGAAATGACCACAGAAACTCGGATTCGCGAAGAGTTTCCAGCCGTTGGGCGTGACAGAAACAAACTCGAGGCGATGTCGATCGCCGCCGATGACGACCCAATCCCACGACTCCCTCACCCCGCCGTGGCGACTACCGCGTGTCTGATCGATAGAAGGATCGTACTCAACGCATCGCTGAACGAGCAGGCGTCTCGAAACGGCGTGGGCACGATGAATCCACGTCACGATTTCGCCCTTCATGAGCAGC